>OIXX01000133.1_pt1 | contig 60166 bp, 54 predicted proteins | sample 1588161 | NCBI WGS metagenome assembly OIXX01 (sample SAMN03283274) | human gut metagenome | biome: human-associated habitat; material: feces | host: Homo sapiens | place: Peru | collected 2012 | reverse complement strand
TTTGAGGTACTTGTACATGAATTACGAGTGTCGCACTAAAAGTTGCAATTCATCAACTAAAATCGATGAAGGATATACCATTAGTGATCAGTTACTATAAAACGCAGTAGAGAGGAGGCAGGTAATATGGATGGGACTTTATTATAACTTGCTCAGCAATTAGTAAATGGTATATCGTTGGGAAGTATATATGCATTGATTGCTTTAGGATATACCATGGTATATGGCATTATGAAATTAATTAACTTTGCTCATGGTGATATTTATATGGTTGGGGCTTATGTCGGATTTTTTGCTGCAACGACTTCTCACTTACCTTTTATTCCATCTATTATTTTAGCGATGGCAGCTACTGGGATTATTGGCGTAGTCATTGAAAAATTAGCATATAAACCTTTACGTCATAGTCCTAAAATTGCTATTTTAACTACGGCTATTGGCGTAAGTTTATTTTTAGAATATACGACCATGTTATTTTTAACGCCGCAACCACGGACGTTTCCACCTTTATTACCAAATACAGTATATCATATTAGCGGTATTGTTATTTCCTTCCAGCAAATTATTATACTCGTTATTTCTATCGTTTTAATGCTCTTACTGACCTATATCGTGAACTATACCAAAATGGGTAAAGCTATGCGTGCTGTTTCCTATGATACAGATGCAGCTGAATTAATGGGCATTAATGTTAATAGAACTATTTCGTTTACGTTCTTTCTGGGGTCAAGTTTAGCTGGTGCTGCTGGAGTATTAGTGGGCATTTACTATAATTCTATTGAACCGCTCATGGGTATTATGCCTGGCATGAAGGCTTTCATTGCAGCCGTTCTTGGCGGTATTGGAATTATTCCAGGGGCTATGATTGGCGGTATTATCTTAGGTATTGTAGAAGCTTTGGTTAGTGGTTTTATATCTTCTACGTTCCGTGATGCAGCTGCTTTTGCCATTTTAATTATCATTTTACTTATTAAACCAACTGGTTTATTAGGTAAGAATGAACATGAAAAAGTGTAGGTGATTATGATGATAAAAGCACTAAGAAGGCAAGATTTAATGTTTTTGATTATTGCCGTTGTTATTTTTGCAGTATTCCAGTTTTTGATGACTGAACGTATTTTAACATCTTTTTGGAGATTAAATATTACTGTTATTTGTTTGAATATCATTTTAGCGTCAAGCCTAAATTTAATTAATGGTGTTACAGGACAATTTTCCTTGGGGCATGCAGGGTTAATGGCTATTGGAGCATATGTATCAGCTGTTTTCACTATGTTCTTGCATATGCCCTTTGTGATTAGTTTGATTGCCGGTGCCGGTGCAGCCGGTATTCTAGGCTTTTGTATTGGTATCCCAACATTACAGCTGCAAGGTGATTATTTGGCTATTGCTACCTTAGGGATGGGAGAAATCATTCGTATTTTTATCTTGAATATTCCCCAAGTCGGTGGTGCTTCAGGATTATCTGGTATTCCTAAGGACACGACATTTCCATGGCTATTCTTTTGTATGATTCTTACTCTGTTTGTGTTAAAAAATATCATTAATTCTAATCAGGGGAGGGCTTGCCTTGCTGTTAGAGAAAATGCCATAGCTGCAGAGGCCATGGGCATTGATATTACTAAATTTAAAGTTTTTGCTTTTACGGTAGCCTCTATTTTTGCAGGATTAGCAGGCGCATTGTTTTCGCATTATTTTGGTATTGCTCATCCATCTAGTTTTACGTTTATGAGATCCTTTGACATCATGACTATGGTCGTGCTGGGGGGCTTAGGAAGTTTATCAGGTTCTATTGTAGGTGCTATCATTTTAACGTTCATTACGGCAGCGATGCAAAGTTATCCAGAATATAGAATGATTGTATATGCGTTGTTGTTAATTGCCCTAATGTTATATCGGCCTAATGGGATTTTTGGTGATAAAGAATTAGCCTCGATGATGCTTGGTAAATGGAAAAAGAGAGGTGATAAGAATGGGTCTGCTGTTGAAAGCAAGTAATGTATCTAAATTTTTTGGTGGTATTAAAGCTGTACAAGATTTTAATATCTATCTAAATAGAGGAGAATTAGTAGGACTTATTGGTCCTAATGGAGCTGGGAAAACGACAGCCTTTAACTTGTTGACAGGCGTATATACACCGACTACAGGGCGCATTGATTTTGATGGTGTGAATTTGGTGGGGATGAAACCTCATCAAATCACGCAACAAGGTATCGCTCGTACCTTTCAAAATATTCGATTATTCAATCATTTGACGGTATTAGATAATGTTAAAATAGCTTGTGCATATCATGTTAAGTATACGCTAGCTGAATCTATCTTACGTATTGGAAGATATGGTTCGGAAGAGACTGAAGTAGAAGAAAAAGCACTAGAAATGTTAAAAATTTTTCACTTAGAAGATAAAAAAGATGAGTTAGCCATGAATCTTCCGTATGGACAACAACGACGATTAGAAATTGCCCGAGCCCTTGCAGCAAAGCCTAAGTTATTATTATTAGATGAACCTGCAGCCGGAATGAATCCCCAAGAAACCCATGAACTAATGGAAATGATTGAATGGATTCGCAAGCAATTTAATCTCACTATCTTACTAATTGAACATGACATGGCGTTAGTTATGGGGATTTGTGAACGCATTTATGTCTTAGAATTTGGTAAGATTTTAGCGCAAGGCATACCTGATGAAATCAAATCTAATGCTGATGTCATCAAAGCTTATTTAGGGGAAGAGGTGTAATCACCTATGAGTATGTTAGAGTTAAAAGATATAAATGTCTATTATGGAGCTATCCATGCCATTAGAGATATGTCACTTAGTGTAGAAGAAGGTCAGATTGTGAGTTTAATTGGTGCTAATGGTGCGGGAAAAACAACTACATTACGTACTATTTCTGGGTTATTACATTCTAAAACGGGTTCTATTACGTTTATGGAAGAAGAAATCGGTAAGCATAATGCAGAGAGTATTGTCCGGCAGGGAATTTCCCATTGTCCTGAGGGGCGGCGAATTTTTGCGAATATGACGGTAAGTGAAAACTTGGATATGGGAGCGTTTACCCGTAAGGATAAAAAGGAAATTGCTAATACAAAGGACATAATTTATGAACACTTTCCGCGTCTTAAAGAACGAATGAAGCAGATGGCCGGAACCTTATCTGGTGGTGAACAGCAGATGTTGGCCATGGGGAGAGCGTTAATGAGTAAACCAAAATTACTTTTACTAGATGAACCCTCTATGGGGTTAGCTCCTATTTTTGTTAAAGAAATTTTTAAAATCATTGAGGAAATACATGATTTAGGAACTACTGTTTTATTGGTTGAACAAAATGCTCGCATGGCTCTTTCCATTGCTGATTATGCCTATGTTTTAGAAACAGGGACTATTTATTTACAAGGAGAAGCTCAAAAACTGGCTGCTAGTGAAGAAATACGTAAAGCGTATTTAGGTGGTTGATTATATTATTACAATATATATTTCCATGAGGGAATGTATATACAAGTATTTTACGCAACAAAGAGGAGGCCTTTATATGAATGGGAAAATATAAAAAAAATGCATTGTTACAGCTGTTGTTGTCGTATCATTAGCTGCAATTCTTACAGGATGCGGTGGTGCTGGTGAGGATAGCAATACCATAAAAATTGGTGCTAACTTAGAATTATCAGGCAATAGCGCATCATATGGTACATCTGCTAAAAATGGTATTGAAATGGCCGTCAAAGAAATTAATGATAATGGTGGATTGTTAGGTAAAAAACTAGAAATTACGACAGCCGATAATCGGAGTGAAGCTACAGAAGCAGCAAATGCTATGCAAAAATTATTAGATGATAAAGCCGATTTTATCATTGGGCCAGATACATCAAGTGGTTCATTAGCTTGCGTGAGTACAGCTGATCAGGAACAGATTCCAATGATTACTCCATATGGGACTAATCCTGATATTACCGTAGATTCAAATAGCCATAGTGTTCATCCCTATGCATTTAGAACGGCATTTATTGATACGTTCCAAGGTAAAGTTATGTCCAACTTTGTTATGAAGAACTTAAATGCTAAAAAAGCTGCTGTATACATTGATAATTCTAGTGATTATTCCAAAGGGTTGCAGAAGTTCTTTGTAGAAGACTTTGAAAAAAATGGTGGGATTATTGTTGATACAGAGGCATATTTACAAAAAGATACTGACTTTAAGGCAGCTTTGACAAAAATTAAAGCCGCTAATCCGGATATTATTTTTGTGCCTGGATATTATCAAGAAGTTGGGATGATTATTAAACAGGCTCGTGAAATGGGTATTACGCAGCCTATTGTTGGTGGTGATGCTTGGGATAGTGCTAAGCTTGTTGAAATTGCTGGTGCTGATAATTTGGAAAATTGTTACTTTGGTAACCATTATTCTGCTGATGATACGTCCAAAACAGTACAAACTTTTGTTGCAAACTATCAGAAAGCTTATAATCAAAAACCTGATGCGCCGGCTGCCTTAGCATATGATAGTGTAATGATTTTAGCACAAGCTATTAAAGATGCTAATAGTACCGATAAAGATAAAGTTAAGGATGCATTAGCTAAAATTAAAGGCCTAGAAGCGGTTACAGGCAATATTACATTTAACGAAAATCATGATCCTGTAAAATCTGCCGTTATTCTTACGTATAAAGGTGGAAAACAGACCTTTGTTACTAAAATTGAACCACAATAAGCACTAGTTTTTTATTCCCCTCATAGGTCAACCTATAGAGGGGAATTTTTTGCATACCTTATATATTTTAGAATATTGTGCAGATGCATAATAAAATATGTCGATTTACCAATGGATTTATAGTTGTTTTAATGTTATTATACATATAACGAAATAAAGAAAGGAAATGGAGCTTATATATCTTATATTATTCATAAGATAAACGTTTCATTGCTTTTTATTTTTAATATATGGAGGAGTTGAATATATGGAAGAAGAAGCGTGGAAAGGAACGGATTAGGCTAGGAAGAATATTCTGTCATTGTATTTTTTAACAACATATGAATCAAAAAATTGAGCACAATGATGTGTTCCCTTTGGAAACGATCACTGTGCTATTTTTTATATGTATAAGGGGGAATTAGTATGGAAGCACAAGCAAAAGTTAATGATTTACATGAACTCGATGTTGCGCAAGCACAAGAAATACAAGCCTGTTCTCATTATAATGAGGACTTAGCGCCTACGAGTATTAAACAACGAACATGGGGGATTTACAACTACTGCGCATTATGGGTTGGCATAACTCATTGTATTCCGGCATATATGTTATCAAGTGGCTTAATTGCTTTAGGGATGAACTGGAAACAAGCTATTTTTACTATTGTTTTAGGTAATTTGATTGTCTTAATTCCAATGTTATTAAATGCTCATCCTGGTACAAAATATGGGATTCCATTCCCGGTTTTAGCTAGAGCTTCTTTTGGGGTTTTAGGTGCCAACATTCCGGCCATCTTACGTGCTGGCGTTGGTTGTGGTTGGTTTGGTATTAATGCTTATATTGGTGGGACTGCTGTTAATAACTTTTTAATTGCTATCTTCCCAGCTTGGAAAGATTTAGGTGGAGGCATGACCATTGCTGGTTTGGCCTTACCATCAATGATTACTTTTTTAGGATTCTTAGCTATGAATATCTTAATTGTTTATAAAGGTATGAATAGTATTAAGAAATTTGAAAACTGGGCCGCTCCTGTTGTCATGGTTATGGTCTTTGTTTTATTGATTTGGATTGTGAATGAAGCAAATGGCTTAGGGCCGTTATTTGCAGAAGAAGGGAAGTTAAATACATGGGATACATTCTTACCTGTATTTATTCCATCTTTGACTGGTATTATTGGTTTCTGGGCTACGTTATCGTTAAACATTCCTGATTTTACTCGTTTTGGTAAAGGACAAAAAGAACAAATTATTGGTCAGGCTTTAGGGTTACCGCCAACAATGACTGTTTTCTCTATTATGGGGATTATCATTTCGTCTGCAACAGTTGTTGTCTTCGGTAAAGTTATTTGGGATCCAGTAGATTTATTGCTTCACTTCTCTAATCCTTTGGTTTTGGCATTCTCCTTATTTGGGATTATCGTTTCTACCTTATCTGTTAATATTGCAGCTAACTTAGTTTCTCCGGGGTTTGATTTTTCAAACTTAGCACCTAAATATATTTCCTTTAAACGCGGTATCTTAATTACCGGTGCCTTGGCCATTTTGATGCGGCCTTGGGAATTAATGGCTGACCCGAGCATGTATATTTTTAACTGGCTTAACGTATATTCTGGTTTCTTAGGGCCTGTAGCAGCCATTATTATTGCTGATTACTTCATTATTAGAAAGACGAATTTAAATCTTTTTGATTTATACCGTAAAGAAGGAGTATATAAATACCATAAAGGAATCAACTTGATTTCTGTTGTAGCTTTGGTTATTGGTGTATTCGTAGCGATTATTGGAAAAATTGTTCCAGAATTTTCTTGGTTATTCAACTATGCTTGGTTTAGTGGGTTTGGTGCTTCATTCGTAAGTTACTTAGTTATTATGAAGTTATTTCCACGTCACTATGAAGAATCTTTAGCTAAATAAAAGATATTAGGAGTAAGAAAGGAAGGATACTATGAGTGAGCTATTAATTAAAAATGGTACTATTGTTACACCGACTAGTACTTTTACAGCAGATGTATACGTAAAAGATGAAAAGATTGCAGAAATTGGGACAAACCTAAAAAAAGATGATGCAGAGATAATTGATGCAACTGGTAAATATGTATTACCTGGTGCCATCGATGTACATACGCATTTGGAAATGCCATTTAATGGCACTACTTCAGCTGATAGCTATGAAGCAGGTACACGCGCCGGTGCTTGTGGTGGTGTTACCTCTGTATTTGATTTCGTTATTCAGCGCAAAGGACAGGGAATTTTGGAAGCCGTTAAACCACGGATGGAATTATGTGATCCGCAAGCTTGCATTGACTATTCTTTCCATGTAGCACTTACAGATTTAACGGATGATGTATTACAAGAATTTGCTACTGCTGCAGATGCGGGGATTGCTAGCTTTAAGTTATTCATGGTCTATAAAAAAGATGGGCTTATGATGAATGACGGTGATATTTACCGAGCTTTGGAACGTTCTAAAGAAACTAAGACATTGATTGAAGTTCATGCAGAAAATCCAGATGTTATTGATTTAAATATTGAACGTTTTAAAAAGGAAGGCAAACTTTCACCGTGGTATCATTATTTAAGCCGTCCAGAACCAGTAGAAGCTGAAGCTGATATTCGGGCTATCCATTGGGCTAAAACCTTACATGCACCTTTATATATTGTCCACTTAGCTAACTATATTGGCATGAAGGCTGTTCAAGATGCCGTAACTGAAGGTTATGAAATTTATGCCGAAACATGTCCGCAGTATTTACACTTTACTTGTGATGTATACAAACGTGACGATGGTCGTAACTTCGTTTGCTCGCCACCAATGAAAGGCAAAAAGAGTCAAGATGCCTTATGGGATGGTATTAAAAAAGGATTTATTGATACCGTAGCTACAGACCATTGTCCTTTCACACAGGCTCAAAAAGATATTGGGAAAGATGATTTTACAAAAATCCCGAATGGTTGCATGGGGATTGAAACACTGTATCTATATATGTTGAGTAAAGCTAATGAAGGAAAGATTTCTTTTGAAAAAGCTGTTGAATTATGCGCAACGAATCCGGCCCGTATCTTTGGCTGCACCGATAAAGGTGCTTTAGAACCGGGGAAAGATGCAGACTTCGTCTTGTATGATCCGAACGATGAATTTGTAGTAACGAATGACAAAATGCATTCTGATTGTGACTATACCATTTATGAAGGAATGAAATTAAAAGGCAGAATTACAGATACGTACGTTCGTGGAACCCATGTGTATCAAGATGGTAAGTTCTTAGGAAAACCAGGATTTGGTAAATTTATTAAATGTAAACGAGAATATTCAAAATAAGGAGGAGTTTGTATGGAGTGTTCTATACCGCTGGCAATGCGGCAAGAAGTAAGTCGGTGTTTACTTTGTTATGATGCACCGTGCAGTAAAGCTTGCCCAGCAAAAAATAAGCCTGATAGATTTTTGAGAGCACTCTACTTTCAAAACTCTTTAGGAGCCGCTCGGATTACAGTGGCTGAAAATCCCTTAGCTGAAAAATGTGCAGCATCTTGCCAAGGAAATGCGTATTGCCAAAAAGCTTGTATTCGCCGAAAAATAGATAAACCTATAGATATTCCATCTATTCAGTCTTATTTAGCACAACTTGCAAGAAAGATTGATATAAACCCATACGAAAAATCAGTCGTAACGCATCATCCTAGTATATCCATCATTGGACATTCAATCAGTGTTGCCGCTTTAGCAATATTTTTAAGTCGAAAAGGTGGCGTGCAAGTATATTGCACTGATACGGCATCATGGATGGCAACGAAGGAAGGTAAAAACATATTACAGGCAAATGATGTAGCTATTCAATGTATTCAATCTATCCAAGATGAAACCATTTGGAGACGTGATGCTGATATTTGTATTATAACGAGCCCTATTGAAATGGGATTTAACAATAAGCAAGTATATATAGCCTGTGAATTAGAAGACGATGATGCACTTGATGTTGTGTCAGTACGAAAAGGTCGAGAGTGTGCGCAAAAGGTTTGGCAATATATAAAGGAACGAGAGGAGGAGAAACATGAAGAATGTAGATATGTCCATTGATTTTTGTGGTTTTCATTGTGAAAATCCTTTTCTCCTCTCTTCATCCTGTATTGCTGGTAATGAAGAGATGGTAGCAAGAGCTCTGGAAGCGGGTTGGGCCGGCGTTGTTTTTAAAACTATTGGATTTTATATTCCTTCAGAAGTTTCTCCGCGCTTTGACACGATTCAAAAAGAAGGTGCCTCTTTTGTTGGTTTTCGAAATTTGGAACAAATTTCCGATCATCCTTTAGAAGAAAATTTAAAAGCATTAAAACACTTAAAACAACGTTTTCCTAATAAGTTAATTGTTGCTTCGATTATGGGAGAAACGCCAGAAGAATGGACTAAACTAGCAACTCTTTCAGAAGAAGCTGGTGTAGATATCATTGAATGCAATTTTTCCTGTCCCCAAATGGTCAAAGGAGATATGGGAGCGGATGTAGGGGTCAATGAAGAACTGGTTCGTTCTTTCTGTCAAGCTGTACGCCAAGGTACAACGCTTCCGATTTTAGCTAAAATGACCCCGAATATAACGGATATGCTGGTTCCTACAATCGCTGCTATGGAAGGTGGTGCTACGGGGCTGGCTGCTATTAATACAATTAAATGTATTACATCGGTCAACGATAGTAATTATATTCAACCTGATGTAGCTGGTAAATCTTCTGTTTCCGGTTATTCAGGAAAGGCTGTCAAACCTATTGCCTTACGATTTATTAGTGACATGGCTTCCTGTCCATCGTTACAAGATGTACCTATTAGTGGTATGGGTGGCGTAGAAACTTGGCATGATGCATTAGAGTTTTTACTTTTAGGAGCTTCGACGGTACAGGTTACTACTAGTGTAATGCAGTATGGATACCGAATTATTGATGATTTATTAGATGGTCTAATGATGTATATGAAAATGCACCATATAGATGGTGTAAAACAATTAGTAGGCCAATCGTTGCAGAATCTTGTAACAAGTGACCAACTAAATCGCCATACCATTGCCTATCCTAAATGGGATATGGAATCTTGTGTTGGGTGTGGGAGATGTTATATTTCTTGCCAAGATGGCGGTCATCAAGCTATTAGCTGGCAACGTATCAAACGATTACCTAGTTTGATTGTACAGAAATGTGTAGGCTGCCAATTATGTTGTCTCGTATGTCCTGTTGATGCCATACATAGTGGAAAACGAGTAGAAAAAGAAAGGCAACAATTAATTAGTTAGAAGCATATTCTATATGTTTTTATAAATAAATTTAGTATACGCGATGTAGCAATACATAGAAAGAAGGAATTATTATGACAATGGAAAACTTAGAAAAAGATGCAAAAGGTGTTGTTTCTGATTTACGTGAATTAGCTGCTCTTACGTCTGATGAAAAAGGCGCACATCGTACAGCGTGGACTCCTGTTTGGGATAAAGCTGAAGATTGGTATATGGAAAAAATGAAAGCTGAAGGAGCTGAAATTTCTATTGATTCTGCCCATAATGTTTTTGCCCGAATTCAGGGCGAAACAGACGATGCTGTTTTGATTGGTAGTCATTTGGACTGCGTATATGATGGTGGCTGGCTTGACGGTGCGTTAGGTGTAGTTGCTGGTATGGGAGCTATTAAACGGTATGGCATTCATGGGAAGAAGCCAAAGAAAACATTATATGTTGTTAGCTGGGCTGATGAAGAAGGTTCTCGGTTTGGTCGTAGTTGTATTGGTTCTTCTGCTGTTAGTGGCGCATTAGACGTAGAAGAAGCTGCGTTATTAAAAGATAATGATGGTATTTCTTTACCGGAAGCATTGAAACGATATAATTTGGATATTCATGACTTCCCTAAAGCTCGCGATGAATTTATGCAGAAAGGTATTAAGGATTACTTGGAACTTCATATTGAACAGGCTCCTGTTCTTGAAAGTGAAAATAAATCCGTTGCTTGTGTTGGTGGTATTTGTGGCTGCGAACGGCAGTATATTACCTTTACTGGCCAGCGTGCCCATTCTGGTTGCCCGATTTCCATGCGTCACGATTCGTTCTTGGCAGCAGCTCAGGCGTCTCTGGCATTTCGGGATATTGGGTTAAAAGCGACAACAGCTGATAAGTTTGCATATTGCACAGTTGGTAAAGTATCTGTCGAACCAGATGTTGTTACTATTTTCCCAGGGGTTTGCCAGATTTCGTTGGATCAGCGCCACGTCGATAGTGCTGTATTAAAGAAAATTTACGATGAAGCTCATGATGCTTGTGTTAAAGCAGCTGAAGATAACGGTGTCAATGTTAAATTTGAATCTGTTTGGAGTATTCCACCAACTATTTTTGATAAACATTTAGTTGAATTATGTCAGCAAGCTGTTGAAGAACAGACTGGCGAACCAAAGACAATGTACTCTGGCCCGCTTCATGATGCAGCTGAAATGGCTAAATTCTTACCGGCTGTCATGATGTTTGTTAAATCGACAAAAGGGTTGTCTCACTGCAAAGAAGAAGATACTCCTGAAGCTGATTTAGTAACTGGTATTTCGGCATTCTTCCGTTTAGTTGATAAAGTTGTGAATGAATAAGTAGAATGAATAGAAGCCGTCTATTGCCATTAGCGAAATAGACGGCTTTTATTTCCATTGGTATAATAAATTTATATAAAAGGGGGTAGTGCTATGTTCCACTACGAGATGCCAACGAAACTTTATTTTGGCAAAGACTGCATTACACAATCAGGAGACGTGCTTCAATCATTTGGTAAAAAAGCCTTATTAGTAACGGGGAAGCATTCTGCTAAGGTCAACGGTTCGCAACAAGCTATAACGGATAAGCTTACGGAGCTTGGGATTTCGTGGGTACTGTTTGATGAGGTCGAAAGCAATCCATCCATTGCCACTGTTCGTAAAGCTGCAGCTTTTGGTAAAGAGCAAGGCATAGATTTTATTATTGCTATTGGTGGTGGTTCGCCGATGGATGCGGGCAAAGTCATTGCCTTATTATGCACGAATGAATTGGATGATACTCAGTTATTTACAGGCCCATATAAAGCTCCGCTGCCGATTATTGCTGTACCGACAACCTCTGGTACAGGAAGCGAAGTAACAGAATATGCAATTTTGACTAATGTTCACGCAGGAACGAAACAGTCCGTAGCTAATTCCTTAATTTTCCCGAAAGTCTCTTTATGTGATCCGACATTTACCATGGATATATCCAAGAAGGTAACGATTGATACGGCTATTGATGCCTTATCTCATGCCGTAGAAGGGTATATGGCAACAACTTCGACAACGATTAGTGATGCTTGGGCAGAAGAAGCGATTCCCTTCATAGGGATTCATTTACAGGCCTTAGGTCACGATATTTCCTATGCTATTCGAGAAGACTTGATGTATGGGTCGACCTTAGCTGGTATTGTCATTGCCCAAACTGGGACAACGTTGATTCATGGCATGGGCTATCAGTTGACGTATTACAAGGGATTATCCCACGGTCGTGCTAATGGTATTTTATTCCCATATTACATGAAATTGATGGAAGAAACGATGCCAGATAAGGTTGAAAAAGTTTGGGAATTGTTAGATGTTAATGGTCTTGACGAATTTACGGATATTATGCATACGTTAATGCCAGAAAAAGTGGATTTAACAGAAGAAGAAATTGTGGCATTTACGAAACTGACCATGCCTACTGGTGCGGTGAAGCATACGTCTTATGATGTTACGCCAGAGTTAATGGCCGATATTTATAGAAAATTAAAATAGATACTTATATGTAAAAAAGAGCCTCCCATGGGAAGCTCTTTTTTAGTTGTCATTATATTGTATTATGAGATTATCTTATGATATACTAGTTACGTTGCTCGCCCCTATACTGAGCCTCAGGAAGGGGGGAATACTAATGGCAACAATTGAATCTTTCGTTATGTCTGTCATGGCAAGTGTAGTAGCATATTATATTTGCAAGTAGTTATACAGTCATTTCTAGGGAGCAACTAACCCCACGAGAAAACCCCTGTAAAAGCTGCAACTTTTACAGGGGTTTCGTGTTACTAATGACAACTTATCTTTCGTACTTACATTATAGCAAGTAGTCGTTTTATCGTCAATGGATGGCTTATAATTTAGCAATGACGGCATCACGATATTCTTCGGTTGTAGCCGTGCCGCCCAAATCAGGTGTTAAATATGCTTTTTCAGCGAGTACTTCGTCGACAGCTTTACGGATTTTAGCAGCGCAGTCGTTTTGACCAATATATTCGAGGAGCATGCATGCCGACCAGAGGAGAGCTGTCGGGTTAGCAATGTGTTTACCCGCGATATCTGGGGCACTACCGTGGACGGCTTCGAACATCGCGTAGTCTTTACCGATATTCATAGAAGGCAAGAGTCCAAGGCCGCCGATGAGGCCGCTGGTGAGGTCCGAAATGATATCGCCGTACAGGTTAGGTGTTACGATGACGTCGAAGATTTCTGGGCGCATAACGAGTTGCATGCACGTATTATCGACGATTTTATCATCGCTTTCGATTTGCGGATAGTCTTTGGCAATTTCATGGAAAATATCGAGGAAGAGGCCATCACTCATTTTTAGAATATTGGCTTTATGGACGCACGTTACTTTTTTGCGATTATGGGAAACAGCATATTCAAAGGCTGCTTTAATGATGCGTTCGCTTGCTTTACGGGTAATGATTTTGATGGCGTGGACCGTATCATCATTGATTTTATATTCTACGCCGACATAGAGGTCTTCTGTATTTTCACGGAACGTCACGAGGTCGACGTTAGGGAAGGGAGTTTTTACGGCGACGTTAGATTTTGCCGGGCGGATATTAGCATATAAGTCATATTTATTGCGGAGTGTTACGTTGAGGGAACGGAAGCCCTTGCCAATCGGTGTCGTAATCGGAGATTTTAAGAGTACTTTATTTTTTTCAAAGGATGCAAAGGCATCTGCTGGAATAAGGGCACCGTTGCGTTCGTATTCTGCTGCGCCGACGTTGAAGAATTCGTATGCTAAGTCTGCTTTCGCTGCTTTTAAAATATCAATGACTACGTCTGTGATTTCCGGGCCAATGCCGTCACCTTTAAATACTGTAATTGTTTTCATCTTATCTGTCCTCCATAGGAATATAATCCATTAAATCGCCGACATATTTTGCTGCCGGACGGACGATACGGTTGTCGTAAAGCTTGTGTTCAATGTTATGGGCGAGCCAACCGACCATACGGCTAATGACAAAGAGGGGCGTATATAAATCGCGGGGAATACCTAGCATATGATAGGCAAAACCGCTATAAAAATCGACGTTACTGCACATGGGTGCGCCTTTTTCTTCTAACAAGACTTCTTTTGCAATTTTTTCGAAGCGACAGTAGAAATTGAAGGTATCTTCCATGTGTTTTTCTTTCGCGACAATACCGCAGTAATGACGCATGATTTCAGCCCGCGGGTCAGAGAGCGTATAGACAGCATGACCGAAACCATAGACCAGACCGGTGCGGTTTTTAAATTGTTTATGCAAAATCTTATGGATTAAGTCGCTAATCTGGTCGTCTGTGGCGTGAATACCTATGGTGTCGATGACTTGTTCCATCATTTGCGAGACTTTTATATTGGCACCGCCGTGACGCGGCCCTTTGAGGGCGCCAATGGAACTGGCCATGCTGGAATAAATGTCTGTATCTGTGGACGAAACGACGACGTTTGTAAAGGTCGAGTTTGTACCACCGCCGTGTTCGGCATGCAAGAAGAGCAGTAAATCTAAGAGGTGTGCTTCTCGTTCTGTAAATTTACTGTCTGGTCGCAGCATGGAAAGGATATTTTGCGCTGTTGAGTAGTCTTTGCGCGGATAGTGAATGACTAGGCTCTTACGACAGTAGTAGTGAATCTTTGCCATATAGGCATAGATGGCAATAGATGGGAGTTTACTCATGATGTTCAGGCCTTTGCAAAGGGTCTGGTAGACGTTGGTATTGTCCGGGTCCGCATCAAAGTTGTACATCGTCAAGAGGGCATGCTGGAGTTTGTTCATGAGATTTTTCCCAGGCAAACGAAGTAAATTCATTTCTAAAAAATCATCTGGCAAATCGTAGCCATTTTGCAGGACGTTACAGAATGATGTCAGCTCACTTTGACTGGGCAAGTAGCCAAAGAGAATCAAGAAACAGGCTTCTTCGTATAAGTAACCAGTATATCGGTCACGTTTTGCTAGTTCACGAATATCGATGCCGCGATAGTAGAGTACGCCGTCACAGTCGATTTTATGGCCTTCGCTATCACGTTGATAGCCGACGACATCGGCAATACGGGTCAGGCCAACGAGTACACCTGTATGGTCTTCGTTACGCAGGCCGCGTTTGACGCCGTATTTAGAATACCATTCTCGGGGAATCTGTGTGTAGTTCTGCGATTTTCCATAAAATTGGGCTAAAAAGATGTTTTCATCCATACGATTCTCCTCTTTCCGCTAAGTTCATATGCCCATTCGTAAATATCCTTTGATATTTATATTTATTCCTCGTGAATAGATGGGAATACGTTTTTGCAAAGTATAAGTTATTATAGCATAAATACCATAAAAAATACAATGAAATAATGAGAAAAAGAAAATGGAAAAGGTAGCCATAGGAAGAATAATTATGATATAATACGAGATAAGCAAGAAAAAATTTTACATTATGAAATATACTTGCATGAATTTAAGGAAGGTAACGGCAAGTATACGGATTTGGCAAAGAGGAGGATTACCATATGATTCAATTATATGATGGAGGGGCTTATTTAGTTCATGGCACAGAGATTATACCAGAACAAGAAGCGGTACGAGTAGAACAGCTTACGGGAAAAGTAGTCTGTAAAGAAGAAGCCCAAAAGGGGACGATTGCTTATGGTATTTTAAAAAGCCATAACCAAGCTCCGACAATGGATCATTTAAAAATTAAATTCGATGCTATGGCATCGCATGATATTACCTTTGTTGGCATTATCCAGACGGCTAAGGCTTCTGGGATGGACCATTTCCCCTTACCCTATGTCTTGACGAACTGCCATAATTCTCTTTGCGCCGTTGGCGGTACGATTAACGAAGATGACCATGTCTTCGGCTTATCGGCTGCGAAAAAGTATGGTGGTATCTTCGTACCTCCTCATGTTGCCGTTATTCATCAGTACATGCGCGAAAAAATGGCTGGTTGCGGCAACATGATTATTGGTTCCGATAGTCATACGCGCTATGGTGCCCTCGGGACGATGGCTGTTGGCGAAGGCGGAGGTGAATTGGTTAAACAGCTCCTGAAAGATACGTATGATGTAGCTTATCCTGGCGTCGTCGGTGTGTATTTGACAGGCAAACCAGCACCCTACGTTGGCCCACAAGATATTGCGATTGCTATCATTGGCGCAGTCTTTAAGAACGGCTATGTAAAGAATAAAGTCATGGAATTCGTCGGCCCTGGCATTGCGTCCATGACGACAGATTACCGCAACAGTGTCGATGTTATGACGACAGAAACGACGTGCTTATCTTCTGTCTGGAAAACGGACGACGATACGAAAGCTTTCTTAGCACAACATGGCAGGGAAGATGCATACAAAGAATTGAATCCTGCTGATGTAGCCTATTATGACGGCATGATTTACGTCGATTTGAGCAAGATTAAGCCGATGATTGCTATGCCAATGCATCCGAGCAATGCTTATACGATTGATGAATTAAACGAAAATTTAGAAGATATTCTCCATGCAACAGAAGAAACCATCAATAAACGCATGAGTAATACAGATGTCAAATACTCGCTCTTAAATAAAGTAATTGATGGTAAGCTCCATGTACAGCAAGGGGTCATTGCTGGTTGTTCCGGTGGTAACTATAGTAACGTCATGGCAGCAGCCCATATCTTGAAAAATGCTAACTGCGGTAACGGTGAATTTACCCTTGATGTTTATCCATCGTCACAGCCTGTATACTTAGATTTAGTTCGTAAGGGAGCAGCGGCAACGCTCATGGAAGCTGGTGCTATTTTAAAGACTGCTTTCTGTGGTCCTTGCTTTGGTGCAGGCGATACGCCGGCGAATAACGCTTTCAGTATTCGCCATACGACGCGTAACTTCCCGAACCGCGAAGGTTCCAAACCGGGCAGTGGCCAGTTCTCCGCTGTAGCTCTCATGGATGCTCGGTCTATTGCAGCGACGGCGGCGAATGGCGGCGTGCTGACATCGGCTGAACAGTATGCTGATGATTACGAAATTCCGGCATATACGTATGATGATAAGCCCTATGCAACACGTGTCTATAATGGCTTTGGCAAGGCTGATACGGAAGAAGCATTGGTATACGGCCCGAATATCAAAGATTGGCCGACGATGGAACCATTGGCAGATAACATTCTCCTCAAAGTGTGCTCGAAGATTATGGACCCGGTTACGACGACAGACGAACTTATCCCGTCTGGTGAAACGTCATCGTATCGGTCCAATCCTTTGGGCCTTGCTGAATTTACGCTCTCTCGCCGTGACCCGGAATACGTAGGCCGTGCTAAAGCCGTAGATAAAGTTGAACGGGCTCGTATGGCTGGTGATTGCTCGGCAACGGTAGACCCGGCGATTAAAGATGTATTCGCTATGATTAAAACGAAATTTGCAGATGCTAATATGGCGACGACAGAAATTGGGAGTATGATTTACTGCGTCAAACCAGGCGACGGCTCAGCTCGTGAACAAGCGGCAAGTTGCCAGCGTGTCCTCGGCGGCCTCGCCAATATTTGCCAAGAATACGCAACGAAGCGGTATCGCTCAAACGTCATCAACTGGGGCATGTTACCCTTCCAAATGAAGGGAGAACCGACCTTCGATATTGGCGATTACATTTACGTGCCGAATGTCCGTAACGCTCTCGATGGCGACATGAAAGACATTAAAGCGTATATTGTCGGCAAAGAATTACAAGAAATTTCCCTTTACATTACGGATATGACTGACGATGAAAAGAAAATCGTCAAAGCAGGCTGCTTGATTAATTTCAACAAAAATCGAAACGCTGCAAAATAATAATCACTCTACAGGCGGTGCCATGTCGATGGTGCCGCCTTTTTTCGGTGCTGTACCGTAGTATTTTTTCCACGCCCGATAAAAGGTTGAGTAGTTTTTAAAGCCACTGTCGTAACAAATCGTCGTCAGTGGTACGTGTTGTTCCATGAGGAGACGGGCTTTTTGCAGGCGTTTTGCCGTAATGTAATTGCCAAGAGAAGAGCCTGTTTCTTCTTTGAACAGATGCATGAGATAATCGGGACTGACGTACAGTTGTTTTGCCAGAGACGGAATAGACAGGTCTGCCGTCAAATGGTCGTGAATATACGCGAGGACGGCACGGATTTTTTCATTTTGCTCGCCCGTTTTGACGTAGCCTATGCGATGCTGTGTTACTGCTTCAGCAAGATAAATCATAAATTCTAAAAAGAGCGTTTCTTGCAATACTTCCTTGGCTGGTGAGGCGGACGTACTGCAAACTTGACGTAGTCGGCACGATACACCGTACATATTGCCTACTTCTTGAGGCTGGCGCAAAATCGGTGACGGTGCGTGCTGGAAAATCGTAGCAAAATTACAGTTTCGCTTTTCGTAGGCCTTGATGTATGCTGGCGAAATATAGGCAATAATGCGTTCGTACACAGCATCGCCTTGAATGACAGGACGATGCATTTGCCCGGTGCGGACGACGACAATGTCGTACGGCTGTAAGGCATATGATTTGCCTTCAACATCATAGGTCACGTGTCCTTGGAGGAAGAGCGTAATTTTATCGAAATCATGGTAATGATAGGGACATTCCCAGGTTTTTTTATCACGTAAATAAAAAAGTTTTAGCGGTTCCTTTAAATAGCCTAGTTTATCTTTCATAGTAGACTCCTTTATATAGCAGAATACGCAATAAGTATAGCATTATTTTCATATATTTACTATTTTCTGTTGTTATATAATAAGGATTGTAAGAAATGGTTTGTATGGTATCCGCAAAAGGAGGACTACACAATGAACTTTGTAAAAATGCATGGCTTAGGCAATGATTTTGTATTTATTGAAGATAAACAAGGTGCAACGAAAGATTTTTCTGATTTAGCACAGCGTATGTGCGACCGTCATACCGGCATTGGTGCCGATGGCCTCATCGTCATCGTACCGAGCGATAAAGCTGATGTACGCATGCGTATTATCAATGCTGACGGCAGTGAAGCTGAAATGTGCGGCAACGGTATTCGTTGCTTTGCCAAATACGTACACGACCACGGCATCATTACGAAAGATGAATTTACAGTCGAAACGCTCGCTGGTATTATGAAACCGAAAGTAACCCTCGGTGATGACGGCAAAGTCAGCCTCGTTACGATTAATATGGGCAAACCTTTTACAGACCGCGCGCAAATCCCGATGGAAGGCCCTGCTGGCCCAGTCGTGGACGAACCGATTGAAATTGATGGTAAAACGTACAAAATTACGAGCCTTCTCATGGGCGTACCGCACACGATGACGTACGTGAAAAACGTGGACGACGTAAACCTTCATGAATTAGGCCCGAAATTTGAAACGTATAAAGCATTCCCGAAAAAGACGAATATGAACTTCGTCCAAGTCATTGATGACCATACGCTAAAAGTCCATACATGGGAACGCGGTGCTGGTGCTACTCTCGCTTGCGGTACTGGCTCTTGTGCTTGCGCTGTTGGTTCGTACCTCAATGGCTTTACAGGCCGCAGTGTAGACGTACAGCTGTACCTCGGCATGCTCCATATTGAATATAGCGAAAAAGACGGCAATGTCTATATGACAGGCCCAGCAGCTGTTACCTTTACTGGCGAATGGTTGGATGATTAGTCTAAAAACATATTGAGTACTAGGGGAGTCCGTAAGGGCTCCTCTTTTTTTATGCTATAATAAAGTATCTTATATAAAAGGATGAAGTTTCTATGGAAATGAAAGATATACAAAGGGGGATATATAGAGACCGGCCCAATCGCTTCATTGCGCACGTGCTGCTCGGCGAAGACATCGTGACCTGCCATATGCCTAATCCAGGTCGTATGTGGGAACTCCTCTTTCCGGGAGTTACTATGTATGTCCGAAAAGCAACACAACCTGGGCGGAAAACGCCATACGACGTAGTCGGCATTGAACGTGACGGTGTGCCCATCCTCTTAGATACGCAATATAATAACGACACAGCAGCCAAGCTCATCGAAACGCACGCCGTGCCGGTCTGGGAAGATTGGGACTTAATTCGCCGTGAAGTAAAGGTCGGCGACAGCCGCTTTGATTTACTCTTAGGCCGGGGAGATGAACGATTTTATGTAGAAGTAAAATCATGTACTCTCTTTAGCAAACACGGTGCTATGTTTCCTGATGCTATTACAGAACGGGGGAGAAAGCATATCCTCGAATTGGCTGCCATGCATGACGAAGGTATTCATACAGGCGTGCTCTTCCTAGTCCACTGGGATAGGGCAAAATGGTTTTTGCCTGATTACCATACAGATACGGCCTTTGCGAAAGCCTTTTATGAAAGCGCACCAAAACTCGACTGGAAAGCCTTAGCTCTCCGCTGGGACGCTACTTTTGCCAAACCCGAAGTCGTACGGACGCTCCAGTATCCGTCTGCTATTTTAGAGAGAGAAAATCACGATGCCGGTGATTACGCCTTTGTCTTACACCTGGCAGAAACGAAAGATATTGCTATTGGTGCGAAAGGAATCATGCATTTCCCAGCTGGCTATTACGTCTACACGGGTTCAGCGAAGAAAAATCTCGCCGCCCGCCTGGCGCGGCACCAACGGAAGCGGAAGAAAATGCATTGGCACATCGACTACTTACGCCAACAGGCCGACGTCATCGCAGCTATTCCCATTCGCACGCAAGACGATTTAGAACACGACTTAGCTCATGCTTTCGATGCTATTGCGGGCTGGCACATCGATGCCTTTGGCTGTACGGACTGCGATTGTCCATCTCATCTCTTTGGCTTTACGACTAATCCCATTCATCGACAAGATTTTATGTCAGTCATCGAAGATTTCCGCATGAATCGGTTAGAAAGTCTACCATCTTTATCCGCTTATATGCTATAATGGAGAAGATGTTACACAGAGAGGGGACGAATAGATTGGAACGAAAAGATGCGTTAGCATTATTACAAAAATACAATAAAGAACCATTTCACATCATGCATGGCCTTACGGTCGAAGGCGTGATGCGGTGGTATGCCAATGAACTTGGTTTTGGTGATGAAGCAGACTATTGGGGAATGGTCGGTCTTCTGCACGACGTAGACTTTGAACAATGGCCGGAAGAACACTGCAAGAAGGCACCAGAATTATTGAAAGAAATCGGTGCGCCTGATGATTTCATCCATGCCGTCGTCTGTCATGGCTATGGCATTTGCGTCGATGTCAAACCAGAACGAGAAATGGAAAAAGTCTTGTATGCTGCTGACGAATTGACAGGTGTAGAAGAATAAAGATGATTGTATAGAAGGAGGAAGACTATGAAACTGAAACAAAAAGTAACGACTGCAGCCCTTGCGGCTATGATGACTCTCGGTTCTTTCGGAGCTACCTTTGCAGCTGGTCTCGGCACGATTGATGTCTCGGCGTTAATGCAACAGCATCCGGCCTTTGCCAAAACTATGGAAGCATGGAAAGCGGACTTGACGAAGGCACAGAAAGATTACCAGAACGATGCCAAAAAAGCAAAAGACCAGAAAGCTCAATTGGAATTAGCCCAGAAATATAATGCTCAATTAAACAAACAGCGCATTGCTTTATTTGCGCCTATTGAAAAAGACATTATGGCTAAGATTGAAGAAGTGAAGAAAGAAAAGAACTTAGACTATGTCGTCATGAAAGGTGCTGTTGTCCTTGGAGAACAGCAAGATATTACGAATGACGTAGCTGCTAAATTAAAATAAATACGGATACGACAAAAGCCCTTTTCCACTAGCGGAGAAGGGCTTTTCTTTCATTCCAAATCATGTGAAAAAACACACGTGAAGCTCATCATTATATGTTTCTTATGCATAACATGCATTCTTGAGATGGAATTCCAAGAATGGCAAAAATAGCAAAGAATGTCCATGGCCTGTACCTTTTATTCCAAGCTTCTTTCCTGTATGATAATGCCATAGAAAGATTGTGGCATTTTGAACGAGTTGTTCAAGAGAGTTCAGAATCGGAAAAAATATAAAAAGGAGAGTACACATATGGAGATTGTTGCTATCGTACTAAGTTTATTTTTACTCGTTACATTTGCGTACAAAGGCTTCTCGGTTATCTTGTTTGCACCGATTTTTGCTTTGTTCGCCGCAGCCTTTTCGGGGCTGCCCATTTTACCGGGTTACACGGAATTGTTCATGGCGAAAGCCGTAACATACATTAAATCCTTCTTCCCGGTCTTCCTCTTAGGTGCTGTGTTCGGTAAAGTCATGGAAGAAACAGGTATGGCTCGCAGTATTGCTATGGAAACGATTCGCATCATTGGGAAAGATAAAGCTATTTTCGCTGTCGTCTTTGCCTGCATGATTCTTTGCTACGGCGGTATTTCCATGTTCGTCTGCGCATTTGCTGTCTATCCTTTCGCAGCGGCCCTCTTCCGCGAAGCAGATATTCCGAAACACCTCATTCCGGCTTGCTTCGTTGCCGGCGTATTCACAGCAACCATGGACTGCTATCCTGGTTCGCCTCAGATTCAGAACATTATCCCGACGATTTACCTCGGCACAACGACCTTCGCTGCTCCGATTCTCGGTTTAATTTGCGGTACTATTTTGATCGTTCTTTGCTTCATCTATCTCGAATGGCGTCGTAAAATGTGCAAAGCTGCTGGCGAAGGCTACGGCAACCACACACTCAATGAAACTGTTATTGACCCGAATGCAAAATTACCACCTTGGCAGTTATCCATTATTCCGCTTCTCGTCGTCTTGGCATTGAACTTCTACTTCTCCATGATGTTCGAATGGAATAATGCACTCCTCGCTCCGTTCCAAGCTATGAAATTACCGCTCGTTGCTAAAGACGTACACAACGTCATCGCAATTTGGGCTCTCGTTCTCGGCCTCTTGGCTGCTATCATCATCGCTTGCGTGACTGGCCGTAAGTTCATGTCGAAAAACACAAGCGTCAAAGCCGCTCTTAATGCTGGTGCTTTAGGCTCCTTGCTTGCTATTATGAACACTGCATCCGAAGTTGGCTACGGCAACGTTATTTCGTCCTTACCGGGCTTCCTCGAAGTTGCGGACTTCCTCCTCGGTATTGGCCAAGGCATGCCGCTCTTCAACGTTGCTCTCATGGTCAACATCCTCGCTGGTATTACTGGTTCTGCTTCTGGCGGTCTCAGTATTGCTCTTGATATCTTCGGTCAGCACTTCCTTGCTGAAACAGCTGCTGTCGGCATTCCGGCTGAAGTTGTTCACCGTATTGCAGCCATGGCTTCTGGTGGTATGGACAGCTTACCGCACAACGGTGCTGTTATTACGACCCTCGCTATTTGCGGCTTAACGCACAAAGAAGCATACAAAGACATGTTTGCCATTACGATTTTAAAAGTAATCGTTGCTTTCTTCGGCGTATTCTTCTACATGCTCACAGGTATCGTTTAATAAAGAATATGACAAAGGCTCTTCCGTACAGGGAAGAGCCTTTTTTTCTATTTAAATGGTGAAGCGGTTCAATAAAATGCCGTTAAGATATTTTTCATACGGAGTCTGTTCGACGTGATGCGGTACAGCAGGCGTTAAAACATGGACAGAAAAATCGCGAATCGTGTGTAAGTTGCAGTGTTCTTTCATCGTATTCCAAGTCATAATAACGTCACTCCTTTTCGTATAGACACAAGGTATAAAACTACTTTATAAAAATATTTCGTAATAAGAATTATTATACTTACATCATACCATACTTGAAAAAGGGAATCAATAGATTTGTAAAAATAGCATAGAAAATAATTTGCTATGCGAAATATTAAACAAAAAAATTAGCACTAAGGACAATATCCCTAGTGCTAGTCTTTTTCGTACCTGCTTACGTAGCTGGTTCCAAATGACCAATGCGATGTAAAAGAGTGAGAATTTCTTCACGTTCTGACGCTGAAAAATCATGTAAAACCCGTTCATTCAATTCTTCAATCGTCTTTTGTACCGGTTCCTGCAGTGCCAATCCTTCTTCCGTTGCTTGGACGCTAATGCTGCGACGGTTGTTCGGATTGAGGACGCGGTCAATGAGGCCTCGTTTTTGCATCCGGTCTAAGACACCGGAAATGGTCGAATTTTCAACACGCAAAATCGTAGCGATTTCCTTTGGTGTCAACGTTTGATTCTTCCATAAACAAGCGAGTACACCGTATTGCCCCGGTGTGATACCGTAATGGGACAAGCTTTCAGAAAAAAGAAGAAAGACTTCATGTTGGGCGATGGTCAAGAGGAAATTAATACACTTATTGTACTCCACGGCGACGCCTCCTTTTTGTAAAAAATATTTCACGTTACGAACTAATATATAGTGTATCATACTATGTTCGTTCTTTCTATACTATTTGCTAAATTTGTGAAAAAAATATCAAACCCCTTGTACCTATGACCTTTTTGTATTTATTTTCACATACATTTATATAGTAATTATGTAGGACTTGACGTATAATGAGTTGAAATCTCTTTATATTACGGAATAGGAGCTTACGATGAAACAGAAAAAAATCTTTGGCTTTGATTATACGAATAATGAGTATATGAAAATCTTTATGTATTTACTCGTTGGCGGTTCGGCCGCTATTTTTGAATGGATTTTTTTTTATCTCTTCTTTGAAGGCTTGACGTACATAGCCGTATTTTCCTTGCAGACCCAGACAGTCTTAGCGGCGACGACCTTAGCTTTTGGCACATCGACGATTTACCATTATATTTTATGTAATAAATTCGTATTCGATAGTGGCAGCCGGTACCAAAAGGGCGCAGAAATATCCTTAGTGTTCATCGTCAGTGCCATGGGCTTAGGGTGGAACTTATTGCTCATGTGGATTTTTACGTCCCCTGTTATCTTAGGGCTCAATCCGATGGTATCGAAAATCTTAGCCAGTGCTATCGTGACCGTATGGAATTACTTGTCTCGGAAGAAATGGATTTTTAAATAAATAGAAGATATGGTAAATGAATAAGAGGCGATTCGTATGAACACAAAGAAAACAGCGATTATCTTATCCATTATGGCTCTAGTTGGGACCGGTGCAGTCATGCCAACCTTAGCGGCTGACGTGGTTTTTCCGGAGATGGCTGCGCGTAGTCAGGCCTATACAAAAGAAGCTTTGCCAAAGGCGAAGCAAGAAGCGTATGATGCTAATTACAACCAAGGTATCTTAGCGGCTGGGAAAGTCGATGGCAAATGGAGCTTCATTGGTACGGATGGCAGCGTAAAATTTGGGCCCTTTAAAAAGGTAGAACAAGTACGCACATCTATTTACAAAGTAACTGACGATAAAGGGACGTACTACATGGATGATGCTGGAAAGGTCGTCACGTCTTTGCCGCCTGTAACGAGTGAAGGGGCAACATCGGGGCTCACGAAATTCAAAGAACAAGGACGTTATGGCTTTAAAAACGTCGCTGGACGCGTCGTCATTCCGCCAACGCTAAAAGACGTGTATAATGATTTTAGTGAAGGTATTGCGTTTGTCAAGCAACATACCTATCTGTTAAGGCGCATATCGAAGATCCTAAGCCGTACAGATAGGTATGTTGCTTCTTGTCACTATCCTCTAGTGTGATTTCTTTGTATGTTTCTTCTCTACTAAATTGGTAGTCTATGTGTTACAATACAGGGTATATAAGAGATTTTTTCGCTACATTAGTGGGTAAGGAGGTTCTTATATGGAGAATGGTGTTATGGCTCTTTTACGGGAGTTGATTCATATAGATAGCGAGTCCCAGTCCGTGAAGGAACGAGATATAGAGGCTTTTTTATTAGGTAAATTAAAGGCTATGCCTGGTGTGACGGCGCAGGCTATAGGGATTAAGGATGATCCCTATGGGCGGTCCATTGTCTATGGTTTTGTCTCGGGTCAGACGAAGGAAACCGTTATTTTTCTCAATCATCATGATGTCGTCGGCGTGGCTCCGTACGGCGTGTTGGCAAAGGATGCTTTTTCGCCTGATGAGTTAAAGGAAGATTTATTGCATCAAGAACGGAATGCCGAAGTGTTAGCTGATTTAGAAAGTGGTGAATGGCTTGTCGGTCGCGGTTCGTGCGATATGAAGGGCGGTATGGCAGCGCAGCTCGTCGTCTTTAGAGAGTATGCCGCTCATCCTGGGAAGGCTTCGTTGTTATTTTTGTCCATTCCTGATGAAGAGTCTTATTCGGCTGGTATGCGGGCAGCGATGCCCTTGTTACAGTCGCTGCAGCAGACGTATGGATTTCACTACCGCATTGTCATCAATAGCGAACCAAGTCCTCAGGAAGATGGTAAACTCGTGGCCTATACTGGTTCTGTCGGGAAAATCTTGCCTGTTATCGTCGTCCAGGGCAAGCCGGTCCATGTAGGCAATTATGCTGAAGGCCTCAATCCTATTGGCATTTTAGCGCGTATCGTCGCAGCTACAGAAGGGAATATGGCCTTAGCCGATAGAGTAGGTGAGGAAATGACACCGCCGCCGGCGTGGATGTATTTCCGAGACCGCAAGAAACGGTACGACGTGTCTTTGCCCTATCGCGCAGCTGGGTGGATGAATGTCTTGACTTATGAGAAAACGCCTGCTGATATTTTGCAGTTACTCAAAGACGAAGCGGCCAAAGCCGTAGAAGCTTCTGGTACGGATGTAGTTGTGCAAATCATGACTGGTGCAGAACTTTTGGAAATTGGCAAGAAGACCGACGGCTTTGATGTGCTCTACGAGCATTTGTATCATCAGAGCATGCTTGCTTTGACGCAGGGCACGTCGTCGTATGCTGAAAAAACGATTTCTATGATTGCTCATTTGCTGGCTTTTTTGCATGTTACAGAGCCGACGATTGTCATTGCTTTTGCACCGCCTTTTTATCCGGCTGCGCAGAGCACGCTTTTACACGATACGGCCTATGATGGGCTCTTACAGGCTATTGCTGAGACTGCTCCAGTGACGTACAAGCAGTATTTTAACGGCATTTCTGATTGCAGTTATTGTTGTCTTGATGGGCGGCAAACAGAAGAGATGCTCCAAGGCAACTTGCTCTTATGGGGTGACGCATATCCCTTGCAGTTCCAGACTATGGCAGAGCTGAAGATTCCGTTCTTGCTTTTAGGGCCGTGGGGCAAGGATTTGCACGAACGGACAGAGCGCGTGAATATAGCGAGTGTAAGTGAAGAGCTGCCGAAGATATTGCGGCACGTCGTTGAATATATCGGAAATCATGCGTAAGCAGGACACTACACGTCTTTTACGGCTTAGAATCTTCGATATGCGCCTTAAAAGGATATATAGTTCTTCTAATAGTTGTAGTACCCACAATAGGACTCCGTAATAGTGGGAGGTGTGGAGATGAAACAAGTAAAACCGCCGAAAAAATCATTGTTATATTATTACGGATTGACCTTTTTGATTATTATTTTAATGAATGCCTTTTTGGTGCCTATGATGCAAGAGCAGAAGGTACAGGAAGTGGGCTACGATGTATTCATGCAAAAGACTGATGACGGTGATATTGGGGATGTGCAAATTGCAGATGACCATATTACCTTTACGGATAAGGATGGCAAGAATACGTATAAAACAGGGCTTATGAATGACCCGCAGTTGATTGATCGCTTGTACAAAGCAAAGGAAAATTTAGCGGAAATCGTGACCTATCTCCATGACCCGAAGAAATACCGCGATATTGGGGCTAATATTCCGAAAGGAATTTTGCTCGTCGGCCCGCCGGGCACAGGGAAGACTATGCTGGCAAAAGCTTTAGCCGGCGAATCGGGTGTACCTTTCTTTTCCATTTCTGGCTCAGAATTCGTAGAAATGTTCGTTGGCATGGGCGCATCCAATTGGTGGCAACGACGAACGAGAACAGACGCTCAATCAGCTCCTTACGGAAATGGATGGCTTTGAAAGTAACATTGGCGTCATCATTTTGGCTGCAACGAATCGTCCAGATTCCCTCGACCGGACACTGACGCGGCCAGGACGGTTTGACCGCCGCATTCCTGTAGAATTACCGGATTTAGCAGGCCGTGAAGCAATCCTCAAAGTCCACGCGAAGAAAGTGCGCATGGCTGAAGGTATTGATTACGGCAAAATTGCGCGTATGTCTTCTGGTGCGCCTGTCCAAAAGATTACGATTATTCCCCGCACGTCTGGTGCTCTTGGGTATACGATGCAAGTTGACACGGGCAATCATTATCTCTACACGAAAGAAGAATTGAAGAATAAAATCGCTACGCTTACCGGCGGTCGTAGTGCAGAAGAAATCGTCTTTGGTACGTCGTCCACTGGTGCTGCTTATTGAACAAGCCACGAAGCTCGCTCTCGTCAAGGCACAGCATGAAAAGGCCCGGAAAATCTTGACAGATAATCGGGCTAAACTGGATGAACTGGCGAAATTCCTCTTATATGTTTTATTATATGTCTTACAGGATGACATAGTTTTGTGCATAAATTGTTATATAAAGAGAAGGGAAAAAACTTGCCAATTTCCCCTTTTTACGGTATACTAATGTCGCTAACTGAATAAAAGTACTGGTGCGTGGTAGCCTGTCGGGGCTTGTGCAATGGAATCCTGTGAACCTTGTCAGGTCCGAGAGGAAGCAGCAATAAGCAGATTGTTTCATGTGCCACGAGGAAACCTGGCAGGTTATCATACACGAGTACTTTTTAGTTGGTAAAAGCAGCGGTTAGCTGCTTTTTTTCGTATATGGAGAGGAAGAGCATGGCGTATATTGCCTTATATCGTAAGTGGCGGCCCAAGAGTTTTGAAGATGTCGTAGGCCAAAGTCATATTACGAAGACCTTGCAAAAAGCTATAGATACTGATAAAGTAGCCCACGCGTACTTGTTTTCCGGCCCGCGCGGCACAGGGAAGACGAGTACAGCGAAGATTTTTGCACGGGCCATGAATTGTGTCCACGGACCGACTTCTCATCCTTGTAACGAATGCGAAGTGTGCCGCCATATTATGAGCGGCGAGTCGTTGGATGTCGTCGAAATTGATGCGGCTTCGAACCGTAGTATCGAAGATATTCGGACCCTTCGTGAGACTATTAAGTTCATGCCCGCTGAAGGGCATAAAAAAATCTATATTATTGACGAAGTGCATATGCTCACGACGGAAGCTTTTAACGCCTTGTTAAAGACTTTGGAAGAACCGCCGTCTCATGTCATTTTTATTTTGGCAACGACCGAGCCTGAACGGATTCCTATGACGATTTTGTCGCGATGCCAACGGTACGAGTTTCGCCGTATTACAAGCCACGATATTGCCGAACGGATTCTCTATATTGCAGGCCAGGAGCATATTGATATTACCAAAAGGGCTGCTCATATCCTTGCTGTCCAAGCTGATGGGGGCATGCGCGATGCTTTGAGTATGCTCGACCAATGCGTGAGCAATGCTGATGGAACGATTGATGAACAGCTCGTGCGTAGTCTTTTAGGGCTGATTGGGAAAGATTGGCTCTTTTCTATGGCTGAAGCTGTGTTTCATAGTCAAGGTGATGTCATCATTAAAGGTGTCGATGATATTGTCCGCATGGGCAAAGAGCCTATCGTCATTTTGACAGAGTTTTTAGAGCATTTACGGGCAATTATGCTCTATCAGGCTGCACCTAAGTCAGATACGTTATCAGCTTATGATGACTGTATGCAAGACTTAGGAAAGCAAGCGAAAGAAATCAATGCGTCTAAAGTCTTTGCCATGCTCCAGATTATTCAGCAGGCCTTATTGTCAGCAAAGACATCGCCTGTGCCGAGGGTCGCTGTCGAAATGGGGCTCTTAATGGCAAGCCGTGCAACAGGCCAAGAAACGGCTAGTGCTGCACCGGTAGAAGCGGCGATTCCCAATTCGATTTTAGATAGATTAACGCGCTTGGAGCAGGCCGTACAGCAAGGTATACCGGCAAGAGAACCGAGTTTTCCAGCCTATGACGTGCCGGAAGAGTCAACCTATACGGCACCGGTAGATACGCCAGCACCGCCACAGCCTGTTCAGACTGTACCAACGACTCCGGTCGCCAAACCAGCAGCAACAATGATACCACCCGTTAACACAGCGGCACCGCCACGGCCCACAGGGCCGGCAAAAGCCGTTACGTCTACGCAATATCAAGGTGTGTGGAAACAAGTCTGTGCTATCCTCGATAAGGAACGCAAAAAAGCGATTCTCTCGTGTGTCCGTAATGGCCGTGTCGTCTACATTGGCGGCGGTGAAGTCATCGTGGCCTTTAAGACCGAATTTATGGTGAAGCGGGCCAATCGGGAAGACTATTTTAAATTTGTCGATAGTGCTTTAGACCGCATCTTAGGCGGCAAAAACCACATGCAAGGGTTTAAGGAAGGCGACCCGGAACTGTCGGAATATGCACAAAAGCAAGCTCCCGCACCGGGACAAACGACAGCTGCACCTACGCCGCCGCAACCGGTAAAGCCAGCACCTGTCGACACACCGCCTAAGGCTCCAGAACCACCTGTGGAACCAGCACCGACTCCGCCAGTAACGGAAACACCCGTACAATCACAGGCCAGTACGCCGTCTGTAATGACTCCGGCAGCGCCTGTAGAAGCACATCAAGAAGAGGTACGACCAGCTACGCCGACAATGCTGCAACCAGCATCACTTGATGATATGTCGCCAGCAGAACGGGCGGCATTAGACCCGTTGCTCAAAGTCGTCGGAGACTGTAATATATATGTAGAACATAAATCATAAGAATCTTTAGGAGGAATGAACAATGTTTGGTGGAAATATGGCAGGTATGATGAAAAAAGTGCAGAAAATGCAGAAAGAAATGAAAAAATTACAGGAAGACTTGAAAAAACGTACCGTTGAAACGACTGTTGGCGGTGGCGCGTTGACTCTCGTCATGAATGGTGAAAAAAATGTCGAAAGTGTTCATATTGACCCGAGCATTATTGACCCGGAAGATGCCGAAATGCTCGAAGACCTCATTGTTGCTGCTGTCAATGAATCGAACAAAAAAGTCGATGAAATGATGGCCAATGAAATGGGCAAAATCACAGGTGGTATGCATCTTCCCGGCATGTTCTAATGGATACGCCTCTCGATAAACTGACTGAGCAATTTCGTCGTCTTCCCGGCATTGGCGTAAAAACAGCCCGTAAACTGGCGTATTATATGGTACAGCAGCCGCCAGAACGAGTTGATGAATTTATTAACGCCATTAAAAGTGCGAAGGAAAACATGCATTTTTGCTCGCAGTGCTTTAATTTATCTGCAACAGACCCGTGTCCCATTTGCCGTGACATCAGTCGGGATCACTCGACGATTTGCGTCGTCGAAACGCCGCAAGATGTCATGGCTATTGAGCGCAGTGGTGATTACCATGGCTTATACCATGTCCTGCACGGGGCTTTATCACCCCTCGATGGGATAGGTGTCGACGATTTACGGATTAAGGAGCTCCTGCAGCGTCTGTCTAATCCGGACATCAAAGAAGTCATATTAGCTACAGACCCAGATGTAGAAGGAGAAGCAACAGCTCTCTATTTAGCGTGCCTCTTAAAGGCTACAGGCATTCGCGTGACCCGCATTGCCCGCGGCCTGCCTATGGGCGGCGACATTGAGTATGCTGATGAAGCCACCTTGGCTGGTGCTGTAGCGAATCGCCAAGAAATGTGAGGTATCTATGGATTATCTTTGGATAGGCATTGGTATTGTAGCGTTGTGGTTGTTAAACCGATTGATTTTAGCACCGTTCCGCAAATTGGCTATCAACATTATTGTCGGCCTAGTGGTACTCTATTTGGTAAATACCTTTGGCGGTACTTTTGGCTTTCAGCACGTGCCCATTACGTGGGTAACTGGGATTATTATCGGTATCTTTGGCCTGCCCGGTGTGCTGGGCGTTACCTTGTATTACACCTTTTTTTAATGCAGTAAAGAAGGGATAGTTGTGAATTTAAAAAAATGGGCTCTTACGGTCTGTGCAACCATAGCGATGGCAGCTATGCTCAGTGGTTGCGGCAGCGGTATATCGACAAAAGTCGAAACGGTCACGAAATCAGACCATCCTGTAGCCTTAACGATTGATGCGAATATTACAGCACTCCATTCGACCAATATTGTGCCGAAACTTTCGGGTAAACTCGTGTCCAATCCCTTAGTCAAAGGGCAGGACATTAAAGCTGGTGAAGTGGTCGTCCAAGTCGATAGTACGCCGTATCAGCAAAGTGTAGCCCAAGCAGAAGCAGAATTAGTAGCGGCTACGACGGCTGCAGCACCGCAAGTACAGACGTATACAGCACCGGCACCAGCTAGTGATGCTAATAGTGGCGCACGTCAACAGTTAACGGCTTATTATAAAGACGGATATTTTTCTCGAGCTGAATTTAATCAGTTGATGTCAAAAAATGCACCGCCTCAACAGACCTATACGACGACTACGTCTGCACCGGCTGTAGACAGCGAAAAAGTAGCACAACTTCAGCAAGCCGTCCAGTCCGCACGGGATATGCTCGGCAACGCTACGATTTATTCGCCTATTGATGGGAAAGTCACGGCTGTGTCGGACAATCCGTCCGTTGCCGTTGCTGGTAATGTCCTGGCCACGATTCAGCAAATGTCGCCGTTAGTCGCTACGTTTGCAGTGCCGGAAATGTACATCGATGCCTTAAATGCAGCAAAACAAGCAGGAACCTTGAAAGTCTCCGTTATGGCTGCATCTGGCGAATCGCAAACAGGGGAACTGACGTATTTAGCAACGACTAAAGACCCATCAACAGGCTCATATATGGCAAAAATTACCTTTAATAACGATAAAAACCTTTTCGTGCCAGGCGAATTTTATCACGTCCGCATTTCTACGCCTCAAGAAGTATCGCAAGTAACGGTGCCGAAAACGGCAATCCGCACGAAAGATAGTGGCGACTTCGTTTATATCGTCAATAGCGAAGGCGTAGCCGATGCGAAATCCGTCTTAACAGGCGATGAAGAAGACGGGCGTGTAGTCATTCTCGAAGGGCTGAACGAAGGGGATAAAGTCGTCATCGACCCACCGGATAAACTCGAAATTGGCATGAAAGTAAATACGTAAGTAGGTGATGGTACGTGAAAGAAAGCGACCTTAACGGACGGTCCGGCAGTTTATTGAAATCGCTGGAAAAAAGTCTCGATGTTCTCGATATTTTCGTCGAAGATAATAGCGGCATGACTCTCAAGGATATTGCAGAACAGACACAACTCAATACATCGACGGCCTTTCGCATTGTCAATACGCTCGAACGGCGTGGCTATTTATGCCGTGATGAAGCGTCGAAGCAGTATCGCTTAGGACCTAAGGCCTTGGCTTTAGGCTACTCGTCCCATTGGACAGAAAATATCATTACCTTAGCGAAACCGTATTTACGTCGTCTCCAACAAATGTTTAATGAAACAGCGAGCATTTACATTGCCGAAGGAGATAGCCGCATTTGCATTGACCATATTGAAAGCACTCATTCTCTGCGCCGCGTCATTCCATTGGGCGAATCGTTGCCCTTATACAAAGGGGCGGCAGGGAAGGTACTCTTGGCGTGGGCCAATAAGAAAGAACGGCAGCATGTCATTGAAGAATATGGTCATGTGTCTGAAGAAGAGTTGCAAGCTATTCGCCACAACGGGTATGCTGTGACACAAGACGAAAGCGAACACGGTCTCTTTGCCCTTTCCGTACCTATTTTTAATTTTGAAGCCCACGTCGTCGCGTCCCTCACCATTGCCGGGCCGACTATGCGCTTTTACGATTCTATTCGGCAGAAAATGCTCTTTACATTGCATCAGTATGCCTATGAAATTTCCTATGCCTTAGGCTATCGAGAAGACGCATGATGGGAAAGAAATGGACGAAAGACAAGTATCAAGGGAGTGCTGTCGTTGTTGCGCCGAAGCTCTTAGGGCAATACTTGGTACATGTCGTAGGCCAGACGACGTACGTAGGCCGTATTGTCGAAGTCGAAGCCTATGGCGGTACGTATCGCCGTAAGCCTGACGATGGAGCCCATAGCTTTAAAGGACTGACACGGCGGACGGAGCCTATGTTTGCAGCTGGCGGCATCAGTTATGTCTATCTCATTTACGGTATGTATCATTGCGTCAATATCGTCACAGCACCAGCAGGAGATGCGCAGGCCGTTCTCATTCGCGCCCTTGAGCCTGTGAGCGGTATAGACGCGATGCTCGCCAATCGCAAGATGACGACAGTGAAGCCCAATCTGACTAATGGCCCAGGCAAACTGTGCCGTGCTATGGACATTACGCTGGCCCAGAATAAACTCGATTTATGTAGTAATGAACTGTATGTGCTTCACCCTGACAAAAAGCCGCGTTTTACAGTAGCTCGTAGTACTCGTAAGAACATTGACTATGCCACGGAAGGGAAACATTTCCCGTGGCGTTTTTATATCAAAGATAATCCGTATGTATCGCACTAGAATCTGTATGAGGGGGAAATTACGATGATAGAATTTAGAGAATTTCGCTTGGAAGATAAGCCTATAATTGATGACTATTTTAGTCAAAAAAGATACGAACAAGCTGATGCGACTTTCATGACGCTCTTTGCTTGGCAATATCCTTACGAAATCCAATGGGCTGAAGAAGACAATGTCCTCTACGTTCGCGCTGGCCGCGGTAAAAAACAATTCTGGATTCCTCCGTTTGCTCGCAAAGATGGCAGTTTTGTTAAAGGTGTGGAACGGATGCATGAATGGTTTGACGAACATGGCTATCCATTCCTCATGAAAGGCGTCACGCCGGAAGCTGCAGAACGGATTAAGAAGCTCTGTCCAGACTGCTACGAATTTACGCCAGACCGAGACAATTATGAATACGTCTATTTGACCCAAGATTTAATCAATTTATCTGGGAAAAAATTCCGTCAAAAGAAAAACAACCTCAACCATTTCCGTAATCAATACATGGGCAGTTGGGAATACGTGCCCATTACGCCGGAAATCTTTGGCGAATGCTTAGAAGCCGAAAAGACTTGGTATATTCAGCACGAAGACAACGATGAAGACGAAGAATTAGCAGGTGAACGCCATGCCATTGAAACGGTCTTCCAGAACTGGGATGTCCTCCAGCCAACAGGCGGTGCTATCCGTATTTTTGGGAAAATCGTAGCCTTTTCTATTGGCGAAATGCTCAACGATGATACGGCGATTATTCACTTTGAAAAGAGCGACCCTAATATTCGCGGCCTTTATCAAGTCATTAACCACGAATTTGTTGTCCATGCGTGGAGCCATACGACGTATATTAACCGCGAAGAAGACATGGGCATTCCGGGCCTGCGCCATTCTAAAGAATCGTATAACCCTGTAAAATTCGTCGAAAAATTTGACGTTACCTTAAAACAGTAAGAATCGTTTCCGAGAAAAGAGGCATGCACTATGGAATTTCGCTTAGCCACAGAAAAAGACAGAAATCTTGTAGAATCCTTATGGGATTATTGCTTTGAAAAACGGGAAGACCCGTTCTTTCAGTGGTATTTCACTAATTTCTACAAGCCTGAAAACGTCCTCATGGGCTTTGATGATAAAGGCAATATGGAATGTTTGACCCATCTTAATCCGTATACCTTGAACATTCGAGGAAAACTCATTCCTACGTCGTACATCGTCGGTTTGGCGACCCATCCGGCAGCACGGCGCGGCGGTGTTGGTGGTAAACTGCTCTTAGCATCTCTTCAAGAAATGAAACGGCGCGGTCATTACATTCATATTCTCATGCCGTCGAAAGCCGGGTTCTATCAACCGTATGGATACGAACTCTACTGCCATCAGTGGAAAGAAACGATGCCTCTCGAAGCCTTGCGCCCTCTGACGGATCGAACTGTCCGCTACGGTTTCGTCAATTCTAGTGACCAATGGCAGTATTTGGCGCAAGTCTATGATGCCTATACGAAGAACCTGTCCGGCTATGCTGTCCGTGATGAAGCATCGTGGCGTAGTCACATTGAAGCACAGTTGGCCGAAGGAAATATTGCTGTCGTCTTCCATGACGATACGCCCATTGGTTACCTCTTTTATAAATTGGGTGAGCCGACCATTTATAGCGGTGAATTCGTGTACTCGACGCTGCAAGGCAAACGGGGCCTTCTCAATTACATCTATAATCATCGCTCCCAAGGAGATACGTTCCAGTGGAATGAAGGGATTCACGATCAAGGCTATCGCTTCTATCCAGATGGCAAACAAGGGCACGAAACGATTCCTTTCATGACTGGCCGTATTGTCGATGTCAAAGGTGCATTAGAACAACTGCCCTATCCTGCAGGTGTAGAAGGAAATGTCGTCTTTGAAACGAAAGACCTCTTAGCCGATTGGAATACAGGCATCTTTACGCTGACCGTTAAAGACGGCCAAGCCCATGTAGATGCTACGCCGCAAGCACAACCGCAAGTAACTATGCCCATCGGCACGCTGGCTCTCTTAGCTTTCGGTGCCTTTGACGTCAATGACCTCGTGTTCAATGAAAAACTTGCTGGCGAAGATGCAGCTCTTGATACACTACAGCACCTCTTCCCGATGACGAAATGCTACATTAACGAATGGTATTAAACTATATATGTGGAATATATGTAGTCTTGGTTTTAGTTTAGCTGTGAATTTTATTATTGCCTATCCTATCGTTTTCGTCGTGCATTGGGCCTTACCGGCTGCAGTATATCAACAAGTATGGGTTCAACGATTTTTACAGGGAATCTATACGACCTTAGGGTATGCCAAGGTACCACAAACGGAAGTGTATGCCGATGTGCTCATGACGATACTCTTACTGGTAGTCGTGGGGCTGCTCAATGGTCTGGTATTACCGCGGATTCCTGTATTACGTGTCATTCCGGCCTTGTTGATGCGCGAATACCGTGGTGATGTTTATGAAAAGGATAAGCTCGCACGAGTAAAAGCGTACGTCGCTGCGCACAGCGGCCTCGATGTCTCGGCGTGGACCTTTCGTGTGTCCCGAGCAGAGGAGTTTAATGCTTATTCACGAGAGTATAAGCGCATTGTCTTTTTACGGCCTTTATTGGCGCAACTTTCGATTCCGGCTTTGGCTGGTATTGCGGCACATGAAATGAGTCACCTCGTCTATGGTGATACGAAGACGTTGAGCGTGTGCCAAGGATTCGATACGGTTGGCTACGTATGCCAATGGCTTATCGTGTGGGCTATGAGGCTCTGCGCTATGTTTCGGCCCATTCTCATTTTGGGGATCGTCTTTGTTTTGCTAAATTGGGGGCTCTATGGCGTGCTGACGATGTATCAAGTCTTGCTCCAAAGTCCGCAACGGATTTTACAGCTCTTCTTTTCGCGGCGCATTGAGTATCGGGCTGATGCCTATGCTGTAGAGATTGGTTTAGGTGAAGAATTGGCCGAAGGGCTGCAGTATTTTTTAGGTCCAGAGAAGCCGTGGTACAAATCCGTATTCGACGACCATCCACACACGTCGTCGCGGCTTGAACGCATTGCTAAATCCATATAAAAAAGAAAACCGGAACAGTCCTGGCAGGGAGATGTTCCGGTTTTCATATAGAGGGGAAATATAGAGGATAACGAATTAAGATGCCGACGATACTGGCATGTTTCCTTTGCACCAGAGCAGGGCAATCGTTAAGAGTGCCGATACGCCGGGAATAAAGGAGGCAAAAACAAACCACGTAGGAAAGCCAGAATCACGAATTCTAGCTAAATAGAGGGGCGTAAAAAAGATGAGCGATAATATATAGCCAATAATTGCTTGATGGGATACGGCAAAGGCCGGTGCAATGGCTTTGATGCCGGAGCTTAGGGTAAAGATGACCATCATAATGATAATCAAACCGCCTAAGAATTTTAGTCTCCCTATGCGTCCATGTTCTAAGAAATCTATCCATTTTGTTGTGTCCATGTGTGTCACTCCTTCAAGCAATAGTTATTCCGTTTCTGTATCGTATATATGTAGTATAGAAAATTTGCTCTTTTCCTTCAAGATGACATTTTGGAAGTCTTTGGACTCTTTTTTGTGAAATATTCCACGTAAATACTCTGTAAATTTTATTTCTACCTCTCGGGGAATGGACACGACAATGATATAATACAAGTATCTTATACAGAGAAAGTTGGGACTATGATGGATGTAAAAAAGAGCCTGCCAATGGTGTTGTTAAAACAAATTAAAAAGAAGTATCCAAGCGTGTTTGACCAATTAGACCGTTTTCGTTACGATGAAACGCTGAACGACTTGTGGCCGCACGGCCAAATTTTTGTGCCCGTTGCTGCGTCTGTTTCCTTATTTAGTAATAGCCAAGGCATTACAGATGCGGCCTTATTCCGCGATATGGAAACGGTCGCAGCCGTAGCCGGTTGGCGGCAGCAGAAAAATATCTATGCTGTCGACGAAGCAGTGGCGCAAGACGTGTATGCTTATGCGGATACAACGGTGACGGTCGATACATTGAAGCTCTTAGCGTGGTCCATGTATATTCAGCCGCAGAGCGGTGAAATGCTGCCCGGCCTCGATACGGTTTTAGATGGCTTCTTTGTCTATTGGGATTTGGATAAAGGCGTATATGAATTGCGTTTCTTGCCGGTCAGTACAACAGGACAGCAATTCCCAGTCATTACGTTGTCTTTCCCACGCGATGGCAAGGTAACGATTGCTCAAGCTATTGAAAACAGTGTGGCTAAAGCTGATGATGTCTACGCGCCAGCCTTTTTACGAGATTATCTAACGCACTGGGTAGGCCTCGTCCAGTTTATCAGTTCTGACCAAGCTGTTTTGACAGCAGATGTAGACCATGCATATAAAGCTGCTAAACAAACCTTGCGTGATATACCGCAAGAAGTACAGTATTTGCATGTAACAAAATAGATAGTACGTCACACGTTTCTCAGAAGGGAAGCGTGTTATTTGTTATTTTTTACTCGGATGAAACCGACTCGGAAGAAACCGAGTAAAACTGTTTAACCTAAATATGATATAATATAGATAAATATATTAAGCGAAAGAAGGGATTACGATGGAAATAGACTTAGAACGGTACTTAGTGAAAGAAGGCACTAAAATTAACTTAGCTGATTTTAGTACGTCTTGCGATGTGGACATTGACAAGCATGCTGTGAAGACGGAAGGTATGACCAAAGCCATTGCAGAAATGCAAGACTATCAGGAAAAGCTCTTTGCTGACAACCGCTACGGTGTGCTCATCGTTTTGCAGGCTATGGATGCAGCTGGGAAAGACGGTGCGATTAAGCATGTCTTTGCGCACTTAAATCCAGCTGGCGTCCATGTCCATAGTTTTAAGCAACCTACGTCTGAAGAAAAAGACCATGATTACATGTGGCGCATTAACAAGGCCTTGCCATCACGCGGTGAAATTGGGATTTTCAACCGCTCCCATTATGAAGATGTCGTCGTGGCGCACATTCATAATCTGATTAAGTCTGATAATTTCCCGGAAAAGCTCATTAAAAAAGACATTTGGGAAACGCGGTACGGCCAGATTCGCGATTGGGAACGGTATTTGCTGGAAAATGGCTTCCCTGTGATTAAGATTTTCCTCCATGTATCGAAGAATGAACAGAAGAAACGCCTCATTGACCGCATCGTGACGAAACAGAAAAACTGGAAATTTGCCATGTCCGATATTCAAGAACGGCAATACTGGAATCGGTACCAAAAGATTTACAGTGAAGTCATTTCAGCAACGTCGACGAAGGCTGCACCATGGTATGTTGTCCCAGCTGATAATAAATGGTACACGCGCTACGTAGTGGCCCAAATCGTCTTGAAGACCTTGCGCAAGATTAATCCTAAATTCCCGAAATTAGCACCAGAAGTAGAAGCGCAATTAGCCCAATTCCGGACCTTATTAAAAGAAGTAGACATAGATGATTTAAAAAATTTAAAGGAAATGGTCAAGAAATAAAGTCCTTTAATTGACACGCTTTAGGTCTTATGATATAGTGAATTTACATACATATTGCAAGTCAGGTGTGGAATACTTAATAGAGAAGTCCGGTGCAAAACCGGCGCGGTCCCGCCGCTGTAAGGAAGAGCAACGCTGCAAGGATGTCACTGTACAAACGTATGGGAAGGCGTAGCGAAGCGATGATGCCAAGCCAGAAGAACTGCCTGACGAAGAATCACCGATAGACCTGCGAGCGATGGGGATGGAGATTAGGACATCTACGTGATGGACAGCCGCACACTATCTGTGCGGCTTTTTTAATTGCCAAAGATTGTAGCATAGCTGTGATTGCAATATGCCATTATATTTTTTATGAGGAGTTGGTTCCGTTGGTATCGAAAAAATTGAAAAAAGCCTTATTATTATCCTTAGCTGTCATGGCTGTTGGTGCTATGGGCGTTGGCCCGGTTATGGGGGCAGGCTACACGCTCAACCCGGAAGTCAAAGACGCTACACCGGCTTTAAAACAAGCTGCTGAAATCGGCGTTCGTACGTACAACAACCCGGCTATGGCCAATGCTGAAAATAAAGATGCGATTCTTGTCCTCAGCTTTGGTACGACCTTTAAAGACAGCCGTCAGAAAACGATTGACCAGACTGTAGCTGACATCAAAGCAGCTCATCCCGATCAGAAGGTCGTCGTTGCATTCACGTCGCACATTATTGTAGACCGCATTAAAGCAAATGAAGGCATTACTGTTCCTACACCGGAACAAGCCTTAGAACAGCTGAAAAAAGAAGGCTATACACGTGTTGCTATTACATCCCTCGACGTTATTCCGGGTATGGAATATGCATACGATTCAGCCATCTTTGATTTATACAAAAATGATTTCAAAAAAATGACCTTAGGCACACCGATTCTCTATTGGATGGGCCAAGAAGGGCAGCGCGATGATTTGGCTGAATTCGTTCAGGCCCTGAAGACGCAGTTCCCGAAACTTGGTAAAGATGATGCTGTCCTCGTTATGGCACACGGCACGCCCCATCCGGCCAATGCGTACTATGCAGTCGTCCAAGACCGTTTCGATGAAGCCAATGTAGGCAACGTCCTCATTTACTCTGTCGAAGGCTGGCCTCATCTCGATACGGTTATTCCGCAGCTCAAAGCTAAAGGCATTAAGCACGTCTACCTCATGCCGATGATGATGGTTGCTGGTGACCACGCTAACAACGATATGGCTGGTGCCGAAGAAGATTCGCATAAGTCTATTCTCGAAAAAGAAGGATTTACAGTTACACCGTACATCCACGGCCTCGGTGAAAATGCTGCTGTTCGTCATATGTTCGTAGAACGGGCTGATGAATCGTGGAATGCTCTTGAAGCAGATAATGCAACGAAATAATTTTTGACATGCCCGTACGGCAGCTGGCCTTTTTTGACCAGTTGCCGTATTTTTTGACTCTTTTTCCGTCATGGCTTTTACCTATTATTCCACATGCTCCTTACGTATAATGAAATCACGAAATGATTCTACTACGTGATTAGGAGATGGAACAACATGAAACAAGTGAAAATTATAACAGCTCAAGAAGCAGCACAGCTCGTCAAAGATAATGATGTCGTTACGACCAATGGGTTCGTCGGCTCGGGCCAACCAGAAGCGCTGACTAGTGCCTTAGAAGAACGGTTCCTTGAAACGGGCTCACCGAAAAACTTGACACTCATTTATGCTGCTTCCCAAGGCAATACAGATGGCCGCGGTGGTGACCACTTTGCTCACGAAGGGATGCTGAAAAAAGCCATTCTTGGCCACTGGAATGCTGTTACGTCGTTACAGAAATTAGTTAATGAAAATAAAATCGAAGCGTACAACTTACCGCAGGGCACATTGTCCCAGTATTTCCGTGACGTTGCAGCTCATCGTCTCGGCACGATTACGCACGTTGGCCTCGATACGTTTGCTGACCCGCGCGTTACAGGTGGTAAATTGAACGATATTACGAAAGACGATTTCGTCAAAGTCATTGAAATCGAAGGGCATGAACAACTTTTCTATCCGCGCATGGACATGAACGTCGGTTTTATTCGCGGTACCTACGCTGACGAATGGGGCAACGTCGTCATGAGCAAAGAGGTTTCGCCGTTCGATGCCACGCCGCTCGCACAGGCTGTTCATAACAGTGGTGGTACAGTCGTCGTTCAGGTCGAAAAAATCGTCAAAGGCGGGACCCTCGATCCGAAACTCGTCAAAGTTCCTGGCATTTACGTCGACTACATCGTCCAAGTAGACGACGAAACGAAACGGCAACAGTCCTTTGATTGCGAATACGACCCGTCCTTAACTGGTGAAACGACCATTCCTGTTAAAGAATTAGAACCGGCTCCGCTCAATGCGAAGAAAGTCATTGCTCGCCGTGCAGCATTGCTCCTCCTCAACATGAGTAACGAAGCGGTCATCAACCTTGGCATTGGCATTCCGGAACTCGTTTCGGCTGTAGCTAACGAAGAAGGCATTGGTGATAGCCTCACCATGACGGTCGAAGCTGGTGCTATTGGCGGTGTACCTCTCGGCGGCGTTCGTTTCGGTGCATCTGTCAACGCCGAAGCATATATGGACCAAGCAACGCAGTTTGACTTCTACGATGGCGGCGGCTTAGACCTCACTTGCCTTGGCCTTGCAGAATGCGACAAAGACGGCAACATTAACGTATCTAAATTCGGTACCCGTATTGCTGGTTGCGGCGGCTTCGTCAACATTACGCAGAATACGAAGAGCGTTGTCTTCTGCGGCACTTTCACGACTGGTAAATTAAAAGAAGAAATTAAAGACGGCGAACTCCACATCATTCAAGAAGGGAAAGTCCAAAAATTCGTGTCGACTGTTGACCACATTACCTTCAGCGGCAACTACGCACGGAAACATAAACAACACGTCCTCTACATTACGGAACGGGCTGTCTTTGAAATGAAAGAAGACGGTGTTCATTTGACGGAAATCGCTCCTGGCGTAGACCTGCAGAAAGATATTCTCGACCAAATGGGCTTTAAACCGATTCTCGACGATGTGAAGACCATGCCGGCCTTCCTCTTTGAAGATAAACCGATGGGCTTGAAGAAAATGAAAGAAGACTTACAGAAATAAGATTGACAACAACATATAGATAATCATAAAAAAGCCTCTGCTCGACAATGGCGTCCAGCAGAGGCTTTATGTATGTCTCGTTATTCTTGTAAGGACAAGGTCCGTTCAATTAAGGGTTTATATTTTTCGTATTTCTGGCTAATTTGTTCTACTGTGTACTGTTGGTACGCCGGTTGCTGCTTCAAATCTTGGAAGAAATGGAGGAGAATCGTGTGCAGCCGTTTATTCGTAATGACGTAGAATGTACGCGCATCGTTGTGGACGTACCGCTTGTTCTTTTTCAAGAAGCCCGTCTTGTAGTTAGAATAGAAAGCTAAGTTTTTGCCAGTGTACGAATCGCCCATAGTTGGCAAGACGGAAATGGAAATGTGCTTGTTCTTCTGCATCGCTTCGATGACGCTCTTAATATGGGCCTTCCGTTCGCTTGCACTCAAAGAATATTCGACGTCTGTAATGTAAATATAGCCCGTTTCTAAGTAGCGCATGAGCGATGTCGTCGGTACGATGAAGTCGATTTTCGAGACATCCACGATTTCTTCCCACGTCACGCAGAGCCGTTGTACGGAGAAGGCATTTTCTGGGGATACGCTCTTAATGATGCTGTCAAAGACTTCGTGAGGCAAGAGGAATTCAAAGCCATTGGTGAGAAAGAAGAAGAAACTATTCGTCGCGTAGAAGGCTGTGCGGAAGCCCAAATCATCCATACCTAAGGCACTGACTGTAGAAATGAGTGATTTCTTTTCGGTGCTTGTAAAGCTGAACCGTTCGTACACATCGCGGACTGTCGATTCATCAAAGATGTACGTGCACAAGAGGAAGCGGCCTACGTTCGACATAGCGTACTGGACAGCAAAGGAACCTTTGAGGATGATTAAGTTCGCATCTTCTAGTTCCTTGTTGTCGTAGAAGACGAAGTCAAAGTCGAGATACTTGTCCATAGTCTGGTATAACTTGCGGACGTACACCGGCTTTTGTTCTAACTTGTCCATGTCGAGGCCGACGCGGATTGTGACCGTATGGTTTTCGAGCTTAATGTTTTCTAAGTACTTCCAAAAGCCTGCGTCATAGAGGGCACAAAACTCCCCTAAAATTAAGAGCTCTCCGTCGCTTTCGAGATTCTGTAAGCCCTTTTGCAACAGGTCGCTTAAGAAGGCTGCTGTGTCATGATGGCCCGTAATGACTTGAATAGATAGCGATGTCGTGTCTTTGCCTTTGGCGTTGTGGTTTTGGTTGAGCGTCGCTCTGTAAGCCGCGCAAAGATATTGGCTAATTTCAAAGCCTAAATCTTCGGCATCTTCGGCAATGGGGAAGGTTTTATAAAATTTATCCGTTTTCTTTTGCTTCGTAATGAGCTCAGAAAAATAGCGGCCCATTTCTTCATTAATCCGTTCGACATATCGTGAAGACGGTAACTTTGTACCGTTACTCCACTTATTCACATAGGACACATCGTAGCCAACGACGTCCGCAAGGGAGATAAATTTTGCTTGTGTAAATGTAATTAACCGCTTTAGTGTGGAAGCATATCCCTCAGCAATCAAAATAAAGCCTCCTTAGTTATAACATAAGTACATTCGTACGCTTAGTAAAGATAGAATTACAGTATTACTATTATATTATGTCTATCATACCATAGTAGATAGAGAATCTCAATGTCATAGACTAAAAAGTCCATGGACTCGTCTTTTGCCCAAATGAAGTGCCAAAAAGTGCAAAACTTTCCTGTTCTGTTCCAAACGCAGACTTTGTATACTGTAGTCACAAGGTTGGTTACGGAAACACATAACCAAGTGAAAAATTAAACGTAATTTATTTTAAGGAGGAACTACACTATGTCCTACAATAACATTAAATTTGAAAAAGATGGCGTTATCGGTATTTTAACAATTTCCCGTCCGAAAGCATTGAATGCTCTCAATACAGAAACAGTAACAGAATTAAATGACTGCGTTGGTAAAATCGAACAGGATCCGGAAGTAAAAGTTGTCATCATCACTGGTGAAGGCAGCAAATCCTTCGTTGCTGGTGCTGATATCGTAGAAATGTCCACAAAGAACGCTGTAGAAGGCCGTTTCTTTGGTAAAATCGCTCAGGATACATTCACTCGTATCGAAAACCTCCCGCAGCCGGTTATTGCAGCTGTTAACGGCTACGCTCTCGGCGGTGGCTGCGAACTCGCTTGCGCTTGCGACTTCCGGTATGCTTCTGAAAACGCTAAATTCGGTCAGCCTGAAGTTGGCCTCGGCATTACACCGGGCTTCGGCGGCACACAGCGTCTCCCTCGTGTCGTTGGTCGCGGCTATGGCAAAGAATTAATCTACACAGCTAACATGATCGATGCTCAAGAAGCTCATCGCATTGGCCTCGTCAACAAAGTTGTTCCGCAGGAAGAACTCATGGACGTTGCTAAGAAAACGGCTCTGAAAATCGCTTCGAACGCTAAAATCGCTGTTCAGCTCGCAAAAGCTGCTATCAATCGCGGCATCAACTGCGACGTTATCACCGGTATTGCATACGAAGACGAAGTATTCGGCCTTTGCTTCGCTACAGAAGACCAAAAAGAAGGCATGGCTGCATTCGTTGAAAAACGTAAAGCTAACTTCACAGATAAATAAGCCTATCTTACAACAGATAGCATAATATGATGACTAGGGTGTCCTCCTTGCGGCACCCTTCTTCATACACCTTTACTACGTATATAGAACTATTTTTAGGAGGAATATACTCATGGATTTCAAACTTACAGAATTACAGCAAGATATTGCGAAATTGGCGAAAGACTTTGCAGAAAAAGAATTAGCACCAACCGTTAAAGAACGTGACGAAAAAGCCGTTTTTGACCGTGCTATCCTCGATAAAATGGGCAGCCTCGGCCTTCTCGGTATCCCCTGGGCTGAAGAAGACGGCGGTGTTGGCGCAGACTTCCTTTCCCTCGCTGTAGCTTGCGAAGAAGTTGCAAAAGTTGACCCGTCTATCGCATTAAGCTTTGAAGTTCATACGATGCTTTGCTCCTGGCCGATTTGGAAATTCGGTACACCGGAACAGAAAGCTAAATACTTAAAACCCCTCGCTGAAGGCACAAAACTCGGCGCATTTGGCTTAACCGAACCGAACGCTGGTACAGATGCTCTCAACGGCTCCACAACAGCTGTTAAAGAAGGGGACTACTACATCCTCAACGGCTCCAAAGTCTTCAACACGAACGGCGGCGAAGCTGACGTAACCGTTGTTTTTGCAGCTACAGACAAATCTAAAGGTGCTAAAGGCATGAGCGCATTCATCCTCAAAAAAGGCACAGAAGGATTTACATACGGCAAAGAAGAAAGCAAAATGGGTATCCGTGCTTCTGTACAGCGTGAACTCGTGTTCCAGAACGTCAAAGTTCCGGTAGCTAACCTTCTCGGCAAAGAAGGGGAAGGCTTCAAAATTGCGATGATGACCCTCGACGGTGGCCGTGTTGGCGTTGGCGCACAGGCTCTCGGCATTGCTGAAGGCGCATACAACGAAGCTGTTAAATACGCTAAAGAACGTGTACAGTTCGGCAAACCTATCGCTACAAAACAGGCTATTGCCTTCATGCTCGCTGACATGAAACTGAAAATTGAAACGGCTCGCCTTGCTGTCTATCGTGCTGCATGGCTCATGGCTCAGCCAGACGTCAAATCCTACTCCATGGCTGCATCCATCGCTAAAAAATACGCTTCTGATATTGCTATGGAAGTTACGACCGACGCTGTCCAAGTCTTCGGCGGCTATGGCTTCACTCGTGACTATCCGGTAGAACGCTACATGCGCGACGCTAAGATTACACAGATTTACGAAGGCACGAACCAAGTACAGCAGATGATCATCTCCGGCTCTATCCTCAGATAATCTCGGTATACCTCCTTTTGGAACATAAAGGTGTACACATAACATAACAGAATTGATTCACAAGAAGGTGTTGCAGCCTATGTTGCAGCACCTTCTTGTTGTAATAAAAATAACTTATCAATTATTGCAATCTCCATGGTCTTTGGAAAACAGAAGTCTAATACCTGAAGTTATACGCAAAATTAAGAGCTGTCTTGTACAAGCCACGTCGTATGAGACAGCTTTTTTGTCGTCCTCAAGATGAATAAAAATACAAAATATACAAGGGGGGGGGGTAAAATGAGAATACCATATATGACCTATTAGAATATGCTCAAACAGAGCTAGTCAAAAAAGCTGAAAAACGGCATATTACATAGAGTTTACAGAGTAAACGACAGATTCTGCCGCTGTCCAATACAACAAAAGGACAAGGTTACGTTATACTCGTTTTACGTTGAATGATATGCATAGGGCATGTATTGACATAACTTTTTTTGTGATGTAGTATTATATAGATAAAGGGGGGTATAACGTGTCTGCAAGATGGTGTGCTATTTCTGTGAAAAATAAATATAGTAATGAATTACTGCCAATCGTTTTAATGATAGTGGATTATATTGCCGTATTAGGTGCAGAAATACTTTCTCATAGCTTGCGAAATTGGCTTGTGCCGGAGACAACATTTCAATTATCTTGGCTTAGCGTTCACGTTATTATACCTATCACATATATTGCATGTATGCATGCGTGCCAACTTTATACACGGCGCATGCAGTTTTGGCGTGTCATTTCCAATCTATTTAAGGCTAATATATATGCTATTTTAGCTCTTATCTTAATGATGTATCTTGTGCAAACCGCTGCGAGAACATCAAGGTTATTCGTAGCCCTAATGTGGATAACGGCTTTTATCTGTCTAGTAATTGGACGATACATTATTAAACGAATCTTGGCTAAACTACAAGTATTGCAACTTCCGGTCCTCATTATGGGGGCGGGCAAAACAGCTAGTCTTGTATTGGAATATTTTGAAAAAGAAGCTGGCTTAGGATATCATTTTATTGGCTATTTAGAAGATAATATTCCAGAATCAGATGTAGCAAAACGAATTCCTCATTTGGGAACGTTTAATGATGCTGAATCAGTGATTCAACAAACCGGGGTAAAACATGTCATGGTCATTGCTCCTGGCCTTACACAAGAAGCGGCCCAGGCTATTATTTATCGTCTGCAGCCTCTCGTGAATACCGTTGCGTTTATTCCCGATATGGGGACAATGCCTCTTGCGACTCTCGATGTAGAAAGTCTCATAGATGGACATATAGTGGCCTTTAGCTTCCGCAATAATTTGGCTCACTGGTATAATCGCTGGATAAAACGGGCTTTTGATATTGTCTGTACGATTGTCGGCATTATTTGTCTTTCCCCTATATTCTTGGCTATTGCTGCTTGGATTTATAAAGACTCTCCTGGCCCTATTATCTTTAAGCATCGTCGTATCGGTAAAGATGGCAAAGAATTCCCGTGCTATAAGTTCCGCAGTATGTGCGTGGATGCCGACGTGAAGCTGAAAGAACTTTTAGCTAAAGACCCAGAAGCTCGTAAAGAATGGGAAACAGAATTCAAATTAAAACATGACCCGCGCATCACGAAAAGCGGTGCTTTCCTGCGAAAAACAAGTCTTGACGAATTGCCACAACTCTTTAATGTTTTAAAAGGAGATATGAGCCTTGTTGGACCGCGGCCAATTATTAAAGATGAAGTACCGAAATATGGTAATTATATTGAAGACTTCTATATGGTCCGTCCGGGAGTTACTGGTATGTGGCAGACAAGTGGGCGTAATGATGTGTCCTACGATGAACGCGTGCAGATGGATTCATGGTATGTGCGAAATTGGAATGTGTGGTTTGATATCGTGCTGATTTGGCGGACTATTGGCGTGGTATTAGGGAAAAAAGGCGCATATTAAGATGTGACTGGGATGTGACTTAATGAGCTTTTTATGACCATTCTAGGAAACTGATTAGCTATAAAGCTAGTTTTTATCCGCTTTTTTAGAGAATCTCAAGATGTGACTGGGATGTGACTAGCCTTAATTGAGGTGGTAAAACGATGGAAGATAAAGAGATTATAAGTATCTTAGATGGAGTTATAACAAATCATATCAATGAATCGGAAATCATTGAATATAAAGTTGATTTTTATGACCCGTTTAAAATAGCAAAATATGTTTCTGCTTTATCCAATGTAGCGGCCATGAAGGATGAAAAAAGGGCATTCATGTTTTGGGGGATTGAAAATGATACGTTAAAGGTTGTAGGTTCGGAATTTAATCCTCAGGAAAAGAAAGTGAATAATGAAAGCTTTATTGCTTGGTTATCACAACTAACTAATGGATGCGAATTTGAATTTCGGAATGTAGAATACGAAGGGAAAAACATAGTAGTATTAATTGTCCCTGCAGCTAAATGGGTAGAAACTAAATTTAAAGGGGTTGCTTATATTCGAGTTGACTCAACTACTCCAGCGTTAGATAATTATCCAGAAAAGAAGAGATTATTATGGAGCAAGTTAGTCAGAGAATGTTTTGAAGATGAAATTGCTATATCGGCAATTTCTCCCAAGAACATATTTGAACTTTTAGACTATTCAACATATTATAAAATGTTAAAATTAAAAATTCCTGATAATGAAGAAGATATTTTACATATGTTGGAATCTGAAGGCTGTCTTAGCCGGGAGTCTACCTTATCAGGATATTATAGTATTACTAATTTGGGTGCCATGCTTTTAGCTAATAATATAGAAAATTTTAAGGGACTGAAAAATAAAGCTATTAGAGTCATTAAGTATGAAGGAATTAATCGATTGAATGCAACTGTGGATAGAACCTTTTCTAAAGGATATGCTACAGAATTTTTTGAGCTATTGGAGTTTCTAAAGGATATTTTGCCTAGCAAAGAAGTCTTTGATAATGGAGTACGGGAAGAAATTTCATATCCTGATATTATTTTACGGGAATTGATACCCAATATGATGATACATCAAGATTTTTTAATTAAAGGACAACAACCGAGAATTGAAATCTTTGATGATCGAATTGAATTATTGAATGCTGGCGAACCGCTAATCCCTATAAATAGATTCTTGGATATGGCTCCTATATCTAGAAATGAAGCATTAGCTAAATTAATGCATAAACTGAGAATTTGTGAAGAGCGGGGAAGTGGCATAGATAGAGTGTTTCAGGCTATTGAAACTCATAAGATGCCAGCGACTGTGTTTAAAAGTGAGAACTTTTCTGTGACCGCAATCGCTTACTTGAATAAACCGTGGGAAAGTTATACAAAAGAAGATAAAATTAATGTTTGTTATCAACATTGTTGTTATCTGTATTATTTGGAACAAAAACCAATGACGAATCAATCATTACGGGAAAGAATTAATTTAGGAAATAAAAATTACGCCCTTATTTCTCGGGTGATTGCCGATGCGAGAAATGCCAAACTTATTAAGCCGACTGCGGAAAATTCAAAGAAGTACATTCCGTTTTGGGCATAAATTGTTGAAGAAAGGTATGAAATATAGTGGGACAACAGCCTTTACGTGTTTTGCAAATTTTGGGTATAGTAGCTGGTGGTGGTGTAGAAGCCGTCATTATGAACTACTACGAACATATAGATAGAACCAAAGTACAATTTGATTTTGTAATACATAATGATAGCCCAGTTGATATTACTGAAAAAGTAGAATCTATGGGCGGAAAAGTATATAAAATTACACAATATCAAAAAAATATATTTGGTTTTATGAGTGACATTTATCATATTATCAAGGATAATCACTATACTATTGTTCATTCTAATATGAATACGTTAAGTGCTTTTTCTTTGTTTGCAGCATGGCTTGCGGGTGCGAAAGTGCGGATTTTGCATAATCATAGTACTTCTGTTCCGAGTGAAACGAAGCGTAATATCATGAAAATCATCTTACGTCCCTTTGCAAAGCTATTTGCTAATCAGTATTTCGCTTGTAGTCGACTTGCAGCAGAATGGATGTATGGGAAAAAGGCTGTTGATGAGGGAAAAATTACTATCATCAATAATGCTATTGATTTAGATAAGTACGCTTTCGATAAAGAAAAACGAAAAAACTTGCGAAAGCAACTGGGAATTAAGGATGATACATTTGTAGTGGGGCATGTAGGGCGATTTATGTATCAAAAAAATCATGAGTTTTTGATTGATGTTTTTGCTGAAGTCGTCAAAGAAAGGCCGGATTCCATACTGTTATTGGTTGGAGATGGCCCATTGCGTTTTACTATTGAGGAAAAAGTAAGAAAATTAGGTTTAGAAAAGAAAGTTTTATTTCTAGGCCTCCGCTCCGATGTGCAGGATTTGTATAATGTTATGGATGTGTTTTGTTTTCCATCTTATTATGAAGGCTTGGGAATGGTTATCGTGGAAGCGCAGGCAAATGGCTTACCTTCTGTAGTAAGTACGGCAGTACCAGAGGAAGCTGTCGTTTACTTGAATTTAGTTAAGAGAAAATTGCTTGATGATGGTTATAAAAGCTGGGCAGAAGCGGTTAGTATTTATTCGGCAAATGGAACACAAAGAGAGAATACTCAAGCAGAAATGATACAAGCCGGATTTTATATAACGAGGGAAGTAGATAGATTGATTAAGTTATATGGAAATTTTTAAGCAGTTCTATATAGAGACATATTGGTTGGAGGAAACTTTTATATGAAAAAAATAATAAAAAACATAGTGATTAAATATTATGCTATTAAGTCGACAGAAACTATTATTAATCAAATAAAACCATATAAATATGTCTCCTTCGATATTTTTGACACTGTATTGAAAAGAGATGTACCAGAGCCGAAAGATGTTTTCAAATGTATAGAAAATTATTATAGACTGAATGGTTTTGTGGAGGCACGTATTCAAGCAGAAAAAAAAGCTCGCAGGAATAGTCATAAAGAAGAGATAAGTTTTAAAGATATTTATCATAATATAGACAATAGCTTTAAAAAACTTGAAAATTGTGAAATTGAAATGGAAAAGAAATTGCTGCGCAATAATCTTTTTTTACAGCCTGTTCTTGATTATTGTCGTAAGACGGGAAAAAAAATTATTCTAATTTCAGACATGTATTTATCAGTTTTTTTTATTAAAGAACTTCTTAAAAAGTATCAAATTCCATATGATGAATTGTATGTATCTTCTGATATAGGGGTTCAAAAAATCACAGGAGATCTTTTTCAGCATGTATTAAAAAATGAAAATATATCCGGAAAAGAACTTATTCATATAGGTGATTCAGTTCGTGGTGATTTTCTAGGGGCAAGAAGGGCTGGTATAAATTCTATATTAATTCCTAGAATGATTCTACGCTCTACCTTGATTCATTCTTCAACAAATACGAGCCTTTCTTGCTTTTTGAATAATACGCTAGACTTAAATAAGGACAAGTGTTGGCAATTAGGATATACGGCCTTAGGACCTCTTTTATATGGTTTTATAACCTGGCTTCATGCAGAAATAAAGAAACGACATTTAAATAAGGTTTATTTTTTTTCACGAGATGGCTGGCTCATGAAGAAATCTTGGGAACAGGTATATGGAAAAGATGATGCCGTTCGATATATATACGTATCTCGGAGAAGTCTTTCTGTTCCATTGTTATGGAAATATAGCCAATGGGAAGAAATCGGTAACATTATGACCATGACCAGGTTTTTTTCTGTGAAAACTTTTTTAAAAAGGCTTGGGCTTTCAGCTGATAACTATATGGAACAAGTTGGGGTATGTGGTTTAACTCCAGATACGATGCTTTCAGAGGCTTTTTATCTAAAGAATGCTAAATTAAATAGATTGTATGAACTTGTCAAGGATGATGTAGTAGAAAATTCAAAACGGGAATATGAAGGTCTGATGCAATATCTACGAGAAATGGATTTCTGTGGGAGAATGGCTGTTGTTGATATTGGTTGGGGCGGTAGTATGCAGAAAAATTTAGGGAATATCCTTAAAGATGCGAAAATTGACGCTTATATGGAAGGATTTTATTTCGGAGTAAAAAAGCATATATATGGGCAATCTATGCATGGCTATTTATACGACTTAAAGCATCGAGAAATGGAAGCAGATATATCATGCATGGGGGGGCTATTTGAAAGTTTTTTCTTGGCTCCCGATGGTTCTACTAAATGCTATCACCTGGAAAACGGAAAGGTTATTATAGGTTTTTCTAAACCAGAATATGGTAAGGATGATATAGAGAGAATTGCATTTTCAGGTATACAGGAAGGAGCTCTTGCATTTATTTATAAATATAAAAATGCAAGGGAAGCAGAATTGATGCCTTTGGATAAGTGGGATTGGTCAGAAAATGTGATTAATTTAGGTAAATGGCCAAGCAAACAGGAAATGGATTTCTTTGGACCATTTCGTTTTTTTGATACGGAAATTGTAAAATTTGCTAATCCTAGAAGAGTTATGTACTATTTGCTACATCCTAGACAATGTTTATATGAATTTTCGATATCCTCTTGGAAACAGGCATTTTTATTACAATTGTTTCATATTCGCTTACCATGGTATCAAATGTTATATAAATTGAGAAATATTTTTCATAAATAAAGAGAGGGAAATGGTATGATTCATGTATTAGAAGCTAATGTTGATGATAATGGATATGGTGGAGTTTATGCATTAGTCAAGAACATCATATCCGTAGAACAATATCCTAAAACTGATATATGTTTTTCTTTGTGCTCTTTTATGCCCTTTGAAAAGCAAGAGCATATTCAGCAATTTAATGATATTGGTATTCCTGTTTATGAGTGCTGGGGAGAAAGTAAAAACTTTGTTATAAAACACATTCGCACAGGAATTAAGTTGTATAAACTTTTACGTAAAAAAACTTTCGATTGTGTTCATTTGCATAGTGACACAGCATACATACTTTTTATATATGGATTAATTGCAATTGTTGCTAGTAATGCTCGAATTTTAGTACATTCTCATAGTGGAAATGTGGCAGGACGATATAAACCGTTGAAACTGCTTCTGCAATATATATGCCGTCCTCTGCTTTTACTTCTTCCTGTTACGAGATTAGCCTGTTCAGAAATTGCTGCAAATTGGATGTATTGCTCACCATATAATAAAAAAGCGATTATCATTAAAAATGGAATTGATACGAAAAAATTTCAATTCAATCCTAATATAAGAAAAATTGAACGAGAAAAATTAGGAATTACTAATGAAAATTTTTTGATTGGTACAGTTGGACGTTTTTCCCCCCAAAAAAATCCTGAATACTTATTACGCATTTTTGAAGAAGTACATCGTATCCATCCTAATTCAAGATTACTATGGGTCGGAGAAGGGGAACTGAAATTAAAAATTGTAGATGAGGCAAAGAAATGTGGAATCGACGATGCAATTATTTTTTATGGCACTTCTGATCATGTAGAACGATTGTATCAAGCAATGGACTGTTTTATTTTACCATCAAGGTTTGAGGGATTACCTGTTGTTGGGATAGAAGCTCAAGCAGCAGGCTTACCTTGCATTATATCTGACAGGGTGACGGATAAAGTGAAGATTACCAATCTTGTGTCGTTTGTCTCCATTAATAGCTTGGAAATTTGGCAGCAAAATATTGAAAAAGCTATGAATATCTTTCGGAAAGATACTAAGCAGGAAATTGTTAAGGCTGGATATGATATGGGATATGAAATAAGAAAAATAGAAGAGCTATATTGTCAGACCGTAAATATGGAGTAGATTATGCAGAAAAAATTGATTAGTGTTATTGTACCTGTATATAAAGCAGAAATATATTTACCACGTTGCCTTGATAGTATCTTATCACAGACATATAAGAATCTTGAAATTATTTTAATAGATGATGGTTCACCGGACCGATGTAGTGAAATTTGCGATGAATATGCAAAAGTAGATTCTCGTATTCACGTTATCCATCAATCTAATGTAGGGGTAAGTGCTTCAAGAAATATTGGCATAGATATGGCAAGTGGCAATTATATCGCTTTTATTGATAGTGATGATTGGATAGAGAAAAATTATTTTGCAAGATATATACATGCAGCAGGACCACTTATTGATGTAGTGTTATCACCATATGTGCGTGATGATGGAATAGGCAATATAGAACAAATATTTTCATTAGTTAAATCAGAAAACTGGGATAAAGAAAGAGCAATAAGGGAAATCCTTTCTTGGAGACATATTGGGTGGGGGCCAGTTTCTTGTCTTTTTAAAAAATCTGTAATTGCGAATATTAAATTTCCCCTAAATATGAATTATGGAGAAGACTTATATTTTAAATATTTTGCTTTAAAACAGTGCAAGAGTATTCAATATATTCCATATGCAGGATATCACTATTTTATAAATCCCAATTCAGCATGCCATACTTATGATGTAATAAAGAAAATGCAGGACTTACCGCTTATTGAATATATATTGAAAGAAGAACCCGAAGAAAATACTAGAATCTTTTTTGTTAATCAATATATTTTTCGCCTTATAACCTATTATAAAGAATTTCTTTTAAGAAAAGAGTTTTCAAAAAAAATAGAAATACATGATATGTTACTTTTAAAGATTAGAAATAATATGTGGAAAGCTATATGCTCAAAAGAATCTAATATCAAAATGCGGTTATCAATACTTGTGATAACTATTTTTCCAGACTCAATTTTAAAAATGATATTTAAGGGGTACTCATTGATTTCTAAAAAGAAAGTATAAAAGATGATGACGGAATGAATTTAGGAAAATGTAGTCTAAATAAAAAAGCATACCGTGGTAGAAAATAATATTTTTATTATACTGTCTTGTAAAGACAGATAGTTGCAATAACTTTGAATGCATATAGTATTATAAAATGCATCAAACGGTATTGAGATGAAGTGGGGGGAATTATCATTGTTGCAATGTATTGTGTAATTCAAGGTGTACTATAGAGTGGGGGCGAGTAATTATATATTTATGATTTGGGTTTGGCATGAGTATACCTGTTGATATGCAAGGCTGGTTGCATTGAGTTTATTATGAGCACTAATACCAATAGAAAAGTTTTTGACATATTACTTAATAACTAAAGTGATGTGTTCTTTTAAATATTAGATAATATATAATTTGATTTATACGATTTACATGTTAATCTCAAGTTTTAATGTATTTAAAATAATAAGTGACTATCTAATAAAATAGAAAGGAAATTATTAAATAATAATGGAAATAAATTATAAATTGCGTAATGGTATATTTTTGAGTATATGTGTATTATTAATCTTTAATAATATTCCTAAAATAATAGCACCTAATTTTTTAGGAGGTGAAGTTTTAGGTGATAAATTAGTATTTTATCCTATGTTCATTGGAATGATATACACTATTTATTATCAATACAATATAGGTGTTTATTTTCAAACGGTGGGGAGATTTTTGGGTATTTATATAATTGTTGTTTTTGTCTCAATGTTACTTGGCTTATATAATTATCCTTATTATAATATTATTTTACAAGGCCCCAGTAATCAAATAGAAAAGCTACCATTTATAATATCTTTTTTTTCAAATATTAAGATTCATATTAATGAACAGTGGCTTATTGGGGTATGGATAGTTGCCCGTGCTATTAAAAATTTACTTATCGAATGTATATGGACTTTTGGTGGAGCATATATGATATTTTGTTGGTACTATCAGGATTGGCAAGTTGCTTTTCAATATATAAAAAAAGCGGTTGTTTGTTCAATTAGTCTTTTGTTAGTATATTGCTTTATTGAGGTTCCAGCACTTGCCAATCAAGATTGGGCAACTCACATTCTAGTTACTATTAATCCTTTTTTACATACTATAAAAAATAATGGTGCATGGTGGCCTCCTTTATTATGGACAGGACAACAGTTGCGTTCTGTTTTTGCAGAGCCTTCCTATTTTGGTATATATGCAGCGTTTGCTATGCCTTGGCTTTGGGAATATAGCTTTAATGAAACCTGCACCAGAAGAACAGTTTTATTATATGTGATTATTACGGCATTTTCTTTTTGTTTATTTTTAACAAAGGCTAGAACTGCATTGGCGCTTTTTTGTGGAGAATGCGTACTATTATGTTTAGCCGTAGCATGGCTTAGATATAAAAAATATTTTTATCGATTATTAATTTTAGCGGGGTGTATTGGTATTGCTTTTGGAGGGGCTATTATATTTTTATCTGTAAATAATCAATCAAATAATAATAATAATAATAATACGGGACAAAATGATGTTCAAGCATATATGAGTGATAATTTGGGGTCATTAGCTAGTGAAAATAAACGAAGCAACCAAGCAAGGTATACAACCATGAAAACTAATTTACGTATAGGATTGGATCATCCTCTTTTAGGTGTTGGAACTTCTTTACGCAATGCTTATTTTTCAGACTATTTACCAGAGGATGGAAGGTATAATGATGAAATTCAAATTTGGCTGATAAAACAAAGAGAATTGGGAATATTAAAATTTCCTATTCCTGGTTTAAGTGAGTACACAAAACGGTTTGCTGAAACAGGAATTATTGGGCTATTGGCATATTTGTTAGTGCCCCTTGTATTATTGCGTAAATTACTATTGATAATAGTGAAAAACAGGAATGATTATGATACTGTGTCTCCATATGTGTTTTATACTATATCGTTAGTTGGTATTCTTACTTCAGGAATTGGTGATAGTATTACAATTACGTATTGCTATTGGGTTTTATTAGGTTTGGGATATGCAATGTGCTATGGCAAGAGAAATGGAGAGGCGTGATATGCAAGAGCGAAAGATAGGAATTTGTATTAGTTACTTGAATATTATTATTCATGCAATTGTTGGGTTCATTTATGTGCCTATCTTACTGCATTATATTGGCAAAAGTGAATATGGATTGTATCAGCTTATTGGTTCTCTCATTGCGTATTTTAATGTTATGGATTTTGGACTAACTGCTGCGGTAACCCGCTTTTATGCAAAATACAAAGCATTGCAGGATAGAAATGGCATGGAGAATATCCTTGCCATTTCTATTTATGGATATATAGGTGTAACTCTATTTGTATTGGCTGTTGGTGGGATTTGTTATTTCTTTTTAGATTCCATTTTTTCGCAAAGTATGTCTAATTATGAAATTGTGGAAGCAAAGGAGATGTTTTTACTTTTACTATTTAATATAGCAATTACTTTGTCTACTATGGTTTATAAGGCGGTTATTAATGCACATGAAAAGTTCTTATTTTTAAAAGGATTGGAGACGGTTCAACTTGTAATGCAGCCTGTGCTAGTTGTATTATTATTACACCAATATCCTAGTGCCTTTTCTGTGGCGTTGGTGCAAACAGGAATTAATATATTTCTCATTATTTCACGTATATACTACTGCTATGGAAAATTACATGTTATCATAAAGTACCATTATTGGAGCCAGGAACTTTTCTCAGATTTTAAAAGATTAGCGTTGAGTGTATTTGCTGTGGTACTTATAGATCAGGTCTTTTGGAAAACAAATCAAGTTATTTTAGGTATTGTGCAGGGAACTGGTGCTGTAGCCGTCTATTCAATTGCTTCTATTGTATATATGAATTATATGGCTTTATCTACAGCTATTTCAGGGGTATATTTACCGCATATTACAGGACTCGTCGCAAAAAAAGAAAGTGCAAATAAATTATCTGATTTATTTATTCAAGTTGGGCGTTGGCAATATTATTTACTTGCTTTAGTTTTAAGTGGATTTATTATTTTTGGCAAACAATTTATTGATATATGGGCAGGAAAAGGGTTTGAAGATGCATACTGGATTACTATCATTATTATTGCTCCGTTTACGATTGATTTAATTCAAAATATAGGATTAGCTATTTTACAAGCTCAAAATAGATATGATTTTAGAGCTAGAGTATATTTTTGCGTTGGTATTTTAAATTTGATATTAGCCCTACCTTTAGGTAAGATGTATGGAGGGATTGGTTGTGCTATTGCAACAGGTATTGCTATGTTTATTGGTAATGGGATTATAATGAACTGGTTTTATGCAACACAAGTGCATTTACGTATCAAAGATTTTTGGAAGCAAATTAGTCGACTTACATTACCAATTATAATCTTACTGGTTATTACTTTGGGAATATATAATTCTGTTGGTTTTATGGGAAAGATGATATTTATTGTGGAAATTATTTTGTACGTACTTGTGTATTGTCTGGTATTATATAAGTGTGGAATGAATGCAACGGAAAAGGAAAAAATGATTAGTATTTGTAGACATATAAAGTAGATGTATGTGAATAAATTCGTAGAATTCAATAATTATGTTAATTCCCCTGTGGCAAACTATAAGGGAGAATTATATAACCTTCCTTTTAATATGAATACATTCACGAAAATGTGGGGCGTTGTTACACCTGAAGAAGCTGCTGCAAAGATTGCAGAACAACGGACTGCTATTAATGGAGAACCAAAGAATCTAGAAGAACAAGCCATTTCTTTGATTGGTACAGATATTTATACGAAGCTCATCAAGGGTTATACAGAAAAGCAATGGGGACGGAGCTGCACAGAATTACCAGCTTTTATTATCAAACGTCTTCCTGTTCGTTATACCTTTGACAATAATTATTTCAATGATAGATATCAAGGCATTCCTATTGGAGGTTATAATGTTCTTATTAATGCATTGTTAGATGGAGTTGAAGTGCGGACTGGTGTGGATTTCTTACAGCATCGTGACGAATATCAGGCTATGGCTAAGACTATTGTCTATACTGGCCCTATTGATGAATATTTTGGTTATGCTTTAGGGACGTTAGAATACCGAGGCCTCCGCTTTGAAACAGAATGTTTGGAAGAAGGAAATCATCAAGGTGTTGCGGTCATGAACTATACGGATCGAGAAACGCCGTATACACGTATTATTGAACATAAACATTTTGAGTTTGGCAAACAGCCTGTGACATACATAACAAAAGAATATCCTGCCGATTGGAAACCTGGTGAAGAAGCATATTATCCAGTAAATAATGAAAAAAATCAGTCTTTGTATCAGCAGTATGCGGCACTTGCTGAAAAAGAAGATAATGTTATCTTTGGTGGGCGTTTAGCAGAATATAAGTATTACGATATGGATGATGTTATTAAGAGTGCTTTAGAGGCTGTTAAGAAATATAAGCAGGAGTAAAAGATTGGGATAAAGTCAAGAAAATCAGTAATGTCATTGAAGAAAAATAGTGAGAAGCAATCTGGTAATATGTCAAGCCTCTAAATGAATCAATTCCAAAAGAATTCCA
>OIXX01000129.1_pt1 | contig 60452 bp, 54 predicted proteins | sample 1588161 | NCBI WGS metagenome assembly OIXX01 (sample SAMN03283274) | human gut metagenome | biome: human-associated habitat; material: feces | host: Homo sapiens | place: Peru | collected 2012 | reverse complement strand
CGCGCGGGCCGAGCCACCGTGCCCGCGCGCCTTACCTTTCGGGTTCACCATCCATGGTGGGGCGCGTTTCTAACGAAGCCGTAACGGCCGTTGGGCTCTTTTGGCGCCAACCCTTCTCGACCCGCACATCATGATTAATTTGCTTAAGGCAACAACTTTCCCGATCGATCTAATCGCCGAATCAAAACGTGTACGTCAGCCATCAAAGATGCCGAAAAATGACGTTTTTGGAGGCTGACGTACACAAATGCAGAATCTCGCGCCGCCCAAAATCGCCCTCCACATGTCTGGACACTCTATGCTCGCGCTGGATAGACATTGCCAGAACGGGTATAGTATCGAAAGTTTTGTCGTTTACCAGCGGGGGAGTCCTGTGGGCATCAAGAAGAAGATCAAAAAGGAGCTTATCGGCACCTCCGATTACCCGTCGAATAAGATCTTCACGATCTCCAATTTCATCACCTTTACGCGCCTCGTCCTCACGCTGGTCTTTCTGTACCTGTTTGTGACGGACAACAACCGTGTCGTCGCCATTGTCATCTATGCCATCGCGGCCTCCACCGACTGGATGGACGGTCAGATTGCCCGCATGACCAAAACGGTCTCGTGGCTCGGCAAGGTTATGGATCCCATCTGCGATCGTGCGCTGCTATTTACAGGTGTTTTAGGTCTCGTGGTCCGCGGCGAGCTTCCCATCTGGGTCTGCGTGCTCATTATCGGCCGCGATATCTACCTGGGCATCGGCACGCTCACCGTGCGGCACTACCACCGGCGCCCCATCGACGTCGTCTTTCCCGGCAAGATTGCCACGGCGCTGCTCATGACCGGCTTCTCGCTCATGTTGCTTGGGTTCCCCGTCGTGGACGGCTGGCATATGCTGCTCGCCACGTACACGGCATTCCCGGGCCTCAATGGCAGCTCGGTGCCCCTCGGCATCTTCTTTGTATACGGCGGCGTCATCTTCTCCATGCTCACCGCCGTCATCTATACCATTAAGGGAGGGGTGGCCATTAAACAGGCCATCGCGCATCCCGAGGACGAGGACATCGACTTTCTGAACCCCGAAATCGAAGACTAAGTCGTTGGGGTATGATTACGTACGGTACATTTTTTGCGGCACGTCCGCGTTAGATAGGGGTTGTCATGGACAACAAGGATAACAAAATGCCTCAGAACGATAAGACTGCGGACGCTACCTGCGTTTTCCGCGTTCCTTCGAGCGATGTCACCGTTCCCGACCTTATGGCCAACGTGCGCATCACCGCTCCGGTTCTGTCCATCGTCAAGGGTCCGCAGACCGGAGCTGCCTTTGAGCTCGAGGACGACGTGACCACTATCGGCCGCGATCCCGCGAACGGCATCTTCCTCAACGACATGACTGTCTCGCGCAGCCACGCACGCATTATTCGTGAGGGCCTGGGCGCCCGTATTGAGGATCTGGGCTCGCTCAACGGCACCTGGGTCGACGGCGCCATCGTCAACGGTGCTCCGCTGCACGACGGCTCTTCCGTTCAGATCGGTACGTTCACGCTCATCTACCACGAGAGCACGCCGGAGCGCATCGAAACCGGTGAGTAGGTAATGGCCGAACGCAACTATCTGAGTATCGGCCAAGTCGTCAACCTACTTCGAGGCGCATACCCCGATCTATCGAACTCAAAAATTAGATTTCTAGAAGATGAGGGGCTCATCGCCCCTCATCGAACGCCTAAGGGGTATCGCCAGTACTCCAAGGAAGACGTTGACCGTCTCGAGGTCATCCTGCACCTGCAGAAGACCCGCTACATGCCGCTCAACGTCATTAAGCAGCGCTTGGAAAACGCAACGGACCTGTCCACTTTGGCTTACGAGGTGGGTCTTCTGTCCGATGTTCCGCTTAAGACGGAGCCCAAGGAGACCAAGCAAAAGCTGCACCCCATCGAGACGATCCCCGACATGCTCGGTGTTGAGATTTCGTTTATCCGCTCCCTTGCCGAGAACGATCTTATCCGCATCATCAAGAGCCCGCAGAACCGTGAGCTCGTCGATGGCCGAGATTTCCCGATTATCCGTTACTGCTCGGAGCTGTCGCGCTTCCACATTGAGCCGCGTAACCTGCGCCAGTACGTATCGTCGGCAAACCGCGAGTCTTCGATGTTTGAGCAGGTGCTTGTGAGCATGCTCGGCATGGATACCTCCGATGACGAGCGCGACGCCAAGCTCGAGCGCGCTTTTAAGAAGCTGCACGACCTCACCGAGGGTGTGCACACCGCGCTACTTAAAAACCGTGTCTTTGAGTCGCTCAACGCCGTGGTCGAGGACGCTGACATCGATGCTCTCGATGAGGAAATCGCGCGTTCCGAATCCACCAAGACTAAAAGCGATGGGGCAAGCGTCCCCGCGGTTGCCGCACACGACGAGTCGCTCGTACACCCGTCCAAGGTCATCGTCACCTCGCATAGCTCGTCTGCTAACACGGGTAAATAACCGCCGTCCACTCGGCAATCCATGAAAGGTCACGCCATGTACGACTTCGAATCTCATATCGTCGATATCCCCGACTATCCCGAGCCCGGAGTCGTCTTTAAGGACATCACACCGCTCTTTGGCAATCCCGAGGCCCTGAAGGCCATGGTGGATGCCCTGACCGAGCATTTTGCCGACATGGGCATTACCAAGGTCGTGGGACCCGAGGCCCGCGGCTTTATGGTCGGTGTTCCCGTGGCCGTCGCCCTGGGTGCCGGCTTTGTTCCCGCACGTAAGCCGGGCAAACTGCCGCGCAAGACGGTCAGCGAGAGCTACGAGCTCGAGTATGGAACGGATTCTATCGAGATCCACGCCGATGCCATCAGCTCTAAAGATACCGTGTTGATTCTGGACGACTTGGTCGCGACGGGCGGAACCGTCGAGGCAACAGGTAAACTGGTGCGAGATATGGGCGCAAAGCTTGTGGGCTACGGTTGTATCCTTGAGCTTGCGTTTCTCAACCCGCGCAAGAAGCTCACGCCTTCTAACGAGGACGTTGAGCTCTTTAGCCTGGCAACGGTGGACTAGCCGTTACCTTAGTACTGGAAAGGAAGCTACATGCGCACAGCAAATACGCACAGAAATATGGCACGCTGCGCTGCTACGGCAACCCTCGCTTGTGTTTTGGGCTTGGGCCTCGTGGCTCCGGCCTACGCCGATACCGCATCCGACCTTGCCGCTGCTCGTACTAAACTCGAGCAGATCGGCACGCAAACCCAGCAAATTCATGATGAACTCTCCGCACAGACGCAGGAGCTTGATCAGACTGCAGGCGAGATCACGCAAAAGCAGCAAGAAATTGCCGAAGGTCAGGCAAAGCTTTCGACCTACGTTGCCGGTGAGTACAAGACCGGCGGTCTGAGTCTCCTTCAGGTTCTGACGGGCGTCGACGATCTGAGCGACATGCTCAACCGCCTGTTCTACTACGGTAAGGTGTCCGACAAGCAGGCCCAAACCATTCAGGAGGTCAAGGACCTTAAGCAGCAGCTTACCGATAAGCAGACCGAGCAAGAGAAGAACGTCGCCGCGACGCAGAAGAAGGTCGACGAGCTCAATGCCCAGCAGGCTGATGCCCAGAGTGTCGTGAACTCCCTGGATTCACAGTTGCAGGCCGAGCTTGCTGCCGAGGCCCAGGCCAACGCTGCGCTGCAGGCTGGCATAAATGCTAGCACCGCCGAAAAGGCCACGGTGAGCAACGACACCGCCGGTACGACCGAGAACACCAACAAGGGTGGCGGTACGACCAACGACGGCGGCGGAAACACGCCCGCACCCGCACCCGCACCCACTCCGCAGCCCCCGACGCCCGCTCCGGCTCCGGCTCCGACGCCTTCCGCACCGAGCCAGTCCGTTGATGGCGGTTCCGTTGTTTCGCGCGCCTATAGCAAGCTCGGATACGCTTACTCTTGGGGTGGCATTGGACCGGACAGCTTTGACTGCTCCGGTTTTGTAAGCTATTGCCTCACGGGACGCTACTGCCGTCTGGGCACCACCGGCACCTTCATGGGTTGGACCCGTGTGTCCGATCCCCAGCCTGGTGATGTCGTGGTTAACTCCTACCATACCGGCATCTATATCGGTAATGGTCAGATGATCCATGCTTCCGACTACAAAACGGGCGTCATCATCAGCTCCGTCGCAGCCGGTATGAACAACAACTACATCTTCGTACGCTACTAATTTGTTCTTCCAGCGAACGAATGTGGGCCCCGTGATCTTGAGTCACGGGGCCCATCCTTTTTACCCCCACCTTTTGCCTTAAGCTCAGCACGGCTATCTAGTATTCAAAACTAGATAGCCGTCCAATCATTTAAAAAGTTGGCTATAATTGTTGGGGAGCAATTAGAAAGGACCCTCAATGAGCTGGGCACTTATTTCCGATTCGAGCTGCAATCTTCGCGATTGGCAACCAACCGCACCTCATACCACCTTTGCATTTGCACCCCTTAAGATCCGAGTGGGGGAGCGCGAATTTATCGACGACCTCTCGCTCGACGTGCACGAGCTCAATAGCGCCGTGCAGGCAGAGACGAGCGCTTCTTCGAGCGCCTGTCCAAGCGTAGGGGAGTGGTCCGAACTCTTTAGGCTTGCCGACAAGACGATTTGCATGCCCATCTCCGAGGGCGTCTCGGGAAGCTACAATGCCGCGGCCACCGCACGTGACATGGTGCTTGCCGATAATCCCAACCGTCACATTCATTTGGTTAACTCGCGAGCCGCAGGTGGCAAAATGGATCTGATCTTCTTACTGTTCGACCGCTATCTTGCGAGCAACCCGGATGCCTCCTTTGAGGATGCCTGTGCCTACTTTGATAGCTTGGAGCAGAACAGCAAGATCCTATTTAGCCTGTGCAATTACGCAAACCTCGCAAAGGCCGGACGTATCCCTAAGGCGGCCGGTGTTATTGCCAACAAGCTCAATATCCGAATTTTGGGCACGGCGAGCGAAGCGGGCAAAATTGAACTCGTTGGGCACACGCGTGGCGAAAAGAAGATGCTCAACAAGATTATTGACACCATGGAGGCCGAGGGCTTTACCGGCGGCGAGGTCGTTATCGACCACGTCGAGAATGAGGAAGGCGCCCAGGCACTTGCCAGCCGCATTGTTGAGCGCTGGCCAGGCTCCAAGACTATCATCATGCCCTGTAACGGGCTAGATTCATACTATGCCGAGATGCACGGCCTCATCATCGGCTACGGCATGGGCGTGGCTTCGGGCCGATAGTGTCCAACGAGACAAACGCACGGGCGGGATAAGGGGCCAGTGGCTCTTTATCCCGCCCGTCTTATACCTCGGTTAGCTATGAAACCCATTGAACTTGAGGTAGCTCATCAGGTACGCCTTCGACACAAAAGACGAAACCGCACTGCGTACGAGCAGCGATTCGCGCGTAACCTGATGTGCGGTATCGGGCACGGGAGTCTGCTCGACGGAAAACGCCGCGCGAATCGATGCCTCAAGCTGATCGACTACATAATCGAAAGCCGTCGGAGCGTCGTAGCTTAAGCGCTGAATATTAAAGAGCGCCTGAACCGCAGCGATGGGCAGCACCTGCTTAAAGATACAAATGGCGATGAGACGCGCAATCTGCTCACGGCCATACTGCTTTTTAACCGGAGCAGGAACGAGGTCGACCTTCACGTAGTTATTGATCATCGATGGCGTGATAACGGGCTGCTCTACGCAAATCGAAAGCGGCTCCATCCACAGATCGATGTACTCTATGACCTGGTCACGGTAGAGCGTTACGTTGGGCAGCTGATCATAACGTGGCAGGCTCAACGCGTTGAGTTTACGCACCATATCGGACTGAATAAATGCATCCGGCAGCACTGTCGGCTGAATATCCTCCGGCTTAATGCTGACCGATGTATCGGACATCGGGATAACATGTTTAGCGTGGTTCATAAGAGGTCTCCGTTCGTTTTCTATATTGTATTCTAGGTTAGCTAGTTTTGCATACCACATAGCCGCAAAGTAAAAGTGGTTGGACGGCACAATTGCTGCACCGTCCAACCACTTTGTTTAAAGATAACAACCTTACATAAGATATATTATCGTACTTATGCGTGTAGGAAAGCATATGCGCTGGTTGCCGCTATAGCCCCGTCCGAAACAGCGGTCACAACCTGACGCAAACGCTTGGAACGGATATCGCCGGCTGCAAATAAGCCCGGTGTGTGGGTGGCCATGGACTCATCGGTAAGGATACCGCCATCGGGCCCCAGATCGACCAGATGCTCGATGAGTTCGGTATGAGGTTGCGTGCCGGTAAAGACAAAAATGCCAAACGAGCCAGGTTCAAAGGCCTCAGTATGCGTCTTGCCGCTCGCATTGTCCTTGAAGGTAATTGTCGTGGGCATCGCCTCACCAGAAAGCTCAACAATACTAGTTTGGTACCTAACTGAAATATTGTCCTTAGCAAGCACCTTATTCACAACGCCCTCGGGTGCACGGAACTGATCGCGACGCAGCACGATGGTCACGCTGCTGGCAATGTCGGAAAGGAACAGCGCCTCTTCGCATGCCGAATTGCCGCCTCCGATAACAAAGACCTGCCTACCACGGAAGAACATGCCGTCACACGTCGCGCAGTACGAAACGCCACGACCGCGATACGTGTCCTCGCCAACAAAACCCGCAGGACGCGGCGTGGCACCCATGCAAGCGATAACGCTCCTAGCCGTCGTGTCACCCACATCGTGATGAACGGCAAACAGCGCGGAATCAGTATCGTAATCGACCCCTGTCACCATACTCCATTCAACCTGAGCCCCCAGGCCTTCAGCATGCTGTTGGAACCGCTCACCAAGTTCAGCACCGCTCAGCAGCGGAATGCCAGGATAATTCTCGATCTCGTTGGTCGTGGCGATCTGTCCGCCCGACATGCCCTGCTCAAGGACAGTCGTCGTCAGGTTGGCGCGGGCCGCATAAATGGCGGCAGCATAGCCCGCGGGGCCGCCGCCGATAATCGCAACGTCGATCGTCTGCTCGGTAGTCATGAAGAGTCCTCTCGTCGAAACGTTGTCGTTCTTTGCGCTCATACCCAAATTTACGTGAACGTGACACTCATGCACTACAATGATAAACCCATGTTACAACGTCGAAGGGGAGTTATCGATGGATCAGGCGCAGACGAGCGACGACGCTTCCCTGCTCACGCACAGTACGCCCCAATCGAAGCAAACCGTGCCCTTGGCTCAGCAAAAACCGCTCGTGACCATCGTGCACGCCTCGGTCGGCTCGGGCCACAAGGCCGCCGCAAATGCGATTGCGCAGGCATTCGACCTCATCCGCGGCACCAATGGCATCCCCGAGGATGTTGAGATTGAAGTGCTCGATATCCTTGATTTTGGACGAATTAAATTCGACGGCAATAAGACCGCGGCTTCTTTCACGGGAGCCACGCGCCCCATTTACGACCTGACCTGGCGATATACGCTTACGGGACATTTTCTCTGGGGTGGCGGCACGGCATGGTCGCGAATCATGTTCCCCGCCTTCAACGAATATATTCGTAACCGCAGGCCCATAGCCGTGGTCGCAACGCACATCACAGCAGCCAATGTTGCCGTGGGCGCCCGCGTCATTACGGGTATCGATTATCCGGTCACCTGCGTGCCGACCGACTACGAAGTCGAGGGCTGGTGGCCCCACAAGGACACCGATCTATTCTGTGTTGCCAACGAATTTATGGCCGAAACGCTGCGTCCGCGCAAAGTGCCCGAGGCAAAGATTCGCATTACCGGCATTCCTATTCGCGCCGGATTCGACACGGATTACGATCGCGAGGAAGAGCTAGCCAAGTTCAACCTCCCCACCGACAAGACCGTCGTGCTGGTAATGGCCGGAGCCAGCTTGCCTCAGCCTTATGTCCGCTTTCGCGCGGCGATGGACCACACACTCCCCTTCCTGCGCAGCTTCGAAGACATGCATTTTGTCTTTTTGCCTGGCAAAGACGTGGAGTATGCCACCCGGCTGAAGACGCTCTTCGATGCCATGAAGCTCGAGAACGTCACGGTGTTGGACTATGTCGACGACATGGCGGCCCTCATGCACGGCTGCGACCTGGCAATCCTCAAATCGGGTGGACTCACGGTCACCGAGTGCCTATGCGCACATCTGCCGATGATCCTGCTGGGCAAGTCCTATGGTCAGGAAAAGGCCAACACCACGATGCTCACCGGCATGGGCGCCAGCATGCACGTCACCACGGCACGAGAGCTCATCGTAACCCTGCGCCACCTGCACGACCATCCCGAATCACTCAAAGCCCTACTCATCAACGGCGAAGTACTACGCCGCCCCCACTCAGCCGAAGACATCGCCATCGCCACCATGGAACTCGTAGGCAAACCCCAAAAGCGCAAACGAGCCTTCTGCCGCTTCTACTGGGGCGGCAAGCCAGCTCACATCCGCTAGCACTAGACTGTCCGCTGTGGCGCAGGCTGCCCGCACATATCATTCCACGCTCAAACATTCTCGCTTCGCAGAGGCGCATGAATCCCGCCCGTCCGGGGCTCACCCATATCATTCCATGCTCAAACATTCTCGCTTCGCTTCGCTCGCTGCGAAACTGCGCGTGGAACGATATGGGTGAGCCCCGGACGGAAGTCTTCATGCTTGGAAACAAATAACAAACTTTTTAGCAAGCCGATCCGACAAAGGAATAGCGCCTTTGTCGGATCGGCTTGCCAGTAGTTCTATTATTTCTGCTTTTGCTGGAAAAGCAAATTCAGCTGCTAGCATGTTAACGTAGCCCGTCTGCGGGAGGCCCCTATATATCGTTCCACGCGCAGTTTCGCAGCGAAGCGAGAATGTTTGAGCATGGAATGATATATAGGGGCCTCCCGCAGGCGGGCGGACATAGCATGTTATGCGACGCCGGAGGAGCCGAAGCCTCCGTTGCCTCGATCGGTTTCGTCTAGTTCATCTACTTCTACGAGATTGACCGTGGGGACTTCTTGGATGACAAGCTGGGCGATGCGGTCGCCTTTGTTAATTTGGATGTTGTTCGTGGGGTCTAGGTTAATGAGGATGACTTTGAGCTCTCCTCGATAGTGAGCATCAATGAGACCGGGCGTGTTGACTATAGACAGGCCCTGCTTAATGGCCAGGCCGCTGCGGGGCTGGACGAAGCCGGCGTAGCCGTCGGGCAGGGCGATAGCTAGGCCCGTGGAGACCAGACGTCGCTCAAAGGGTTTGAGGGTGCAGTCTTCGTTGGCCCGGAGGTCAAGACCGGCATCCGAAGGATGGGCGTATCTGGGAAGCTCGACGGTTGGGTCGAGACGCTTAATGTTAACGATAATGTTGGACATGAAATCACCTTAGCTTGTCGAGCTCTTGCAGAAACTCATCGACGTCTTTGAAATCGCGATAGACCGAGGCAAAGCGAATGTAGGCAACTTTATCGATCTTGGCCAACCGCTTAAGAACCATATCGCCCAGCTCATGAGACGTAACGGCCGTGAGTGTACGGGAGCGAAGCTCAACCTCAATATCGTCAATGATCTCGTTGAGCTTTTTGGTGTCGATATCTCGTTTGATCGTGGCGCGCATCAAACCGACCAGCAGCTTATTGCGATCGAACCGCTGCTTGGTTCCGTCTGACTTAATGACCTCGATAGGGTCTTCACAACGCTCAAATGTCGTAAAGCGATAATTGCACGAGCAGCATTCGCGACGGCGCTTGATGGTGTTATTTGATTCCTGCATGCGGGAATCAACGACGCGCGTATGTGCCTTGCCGCATTTGGGACAGCGCATGGTTCCTCCTCAAAAACGATTACAAGGGTACCATGCGACGGTACTTAAATCTTAGGAACGTGCGGGAACTTTAAGATGCGCACCAGCATCGAGCGAGCCATGCTCCAGATGATTGATGTTGCGAATCACATCAGAGGTCTCCTGTGTGGAAAGACCCTCAATCGGATGCTCCTGGGCAAGCGACCACAAGGAATCGCCAGACTGGACACGAACGGTCTCGTAGGTAACGTTGGATACCGACTCGGCATATGCGGCGTGACGAGCGCTGAAGATCGAGGTAGCAAGCACAAAGAAGAGCGTGAGCGCAACGGCAAGAGCGACAATCGTCGAGACCTTCAGAGCAGCGGGGGCCGAAGTCTTGGCGACACGCTGGCTGTGGGCGGGCTTCCCGGGCAGTGTTTGGAAACGAGATCGACCGCCTTTGACAACCGTGAAAGCCGGCGCCGCAGGCGTCTCGAGCTTAAGGGCGAGGTTTCCCTGGACCATATCCGTTGCGTTCATCATGTTCTCCTCTCGCGTGTTTTGCTGAGGACAGTTTTATCAAGCCGCGCGGACAAAAATGTCTAGCGCGAGAACGAATGTTCGGTTATTATTATCTTCGAACAGTTGTTCCTGTCAAGCAATAATCGAACATTTGTTTGACATTGACAGAGAGGATCCCCTGATGGCTCGCAAAATTACCAAGCGTCAGCAGCAGATTTACGACTTCATCAAGGAATATCAGCAGGAGAAGGGCTATCCGCCCAGTGTGCGCGAGATGGCATCGGCCGTAGGCCTCTCCTCCCCCAGCACGGTGCATGCTCATCTCTCTGCCTTGGAGGCTCGAGGGCTGCTCAAGCGCGATTCCACCAAGCCTCGCGCCCTAGAACTCTTTGATGAGGACGGATCCTCTGTCTCGATTTCCAAATCCGATGAACACACAGCGCCCCGCGGAACGGTCTCGCTACCGCTCGTCGGTCGCGTCGCGGCTGGGATTCCCATTCTGGCCGAGCAAAATATCGAGGACACCTTTACCATCCCGACCGAAATCGCCACAGACCAGGGCTCCTTTATCCTTGAAGTGCACGGCAGCTCCATGATCAATGTCGGCATCCACAACGGTGACTACATTATCGTTCGCGAGCAAAAGAGCGCCATGAACGGCGAAATCGTCGTGGCCATGATCGATGGCTCGGCGACCGTCAAGACGTTCTACAAGGAGCAGGGGCGCGTGCGCTTGCAGCCCGAGAACGACACTATGGAGCCCATCTATGCGACGAACCCTGTCATTTTGGGTAAGGTTGTCGGTTTAATGCGCCGGTTCTCGTAATGCAAAAACGCATCACCATATTTGATACCGTCCGCGGGTTTACGATGCTGTCGATGGCAGGTTTTCACACCTGCTACGATTTGTCCTACCTATATGGATGGGATATGCCATGGTTTACCGAAACGGTTTTCCAGGATATCTGGCGCGCTAGCATCAGCTGGGTATTTTTATTTATCGCCGGTTGGATGTGCACGCTCTCGCGCAATAACATTAAGCGCGCCCTCAAATACGCCGCCGCAGCCTTGATTGTATGGATTGCAACTACACTGGCATCAGTCGACGATTCGGTAAACTTTGGCATCATTTATTGCATGGCAGCGTGCACTGCGGTGGTTGCATTCACCCGTCCGGTGCTCCAAAAAATACCGGGCTCGTGGGGCATTGCAACGTGCCTTGTTCTTTTTGCCCTAACCTGGGGCATTCTAAAAGCGGTCTACCCACTCCCCTACCTGGCATGGCTTGGATTCCCGAGTCAGGGTTTCGTTTCGGGAGACTACTATCCGCTCATTCCATTTGTCTTTATGTACCTTACCGGCTATTTTGCTGCCCAGGCAGCACAAGCATCAAGCCTCGAAGCGCCGGCATGGGCATACGCCAATCCCATCCCTGCGCTCGCAGTCCTCGGTCGGCACGCCTTACCGTTCTACCTGCTCCATCAGCCTGTCATCCTAGGCGTGCTAGAGCTCGTTTATTCCGTACGATAGTGCTCAAGACGCGGGGCGATTCGGGCCGGCAACTTCGCCACAATGCGAACTCCGTCCTCTAGATATTCCTCATGCAGAAGGGTTCCCTGCTCATGCACCAGCGTGATGAGGGCGCCCTCGCGATACGGGATATCAGCGGAGAGCAACACATCGGTGGCAGCCGCCTCACGAGCAATACGGTCGACAAGATCGTCGAGTCCCTCGCCCGTCTGGGCCGAGAACAGCACGGCCTCGGGATAGCGGCGATGGAAACTCAATCGATCGACGCTATCGAGTAGGTCGATTTTATTGAACACCGTAAGCGTCAAACGCTCGCCGGCACCGATCTCGTCAAGAACGAGATCGACTGCCTCGAGCTGGCGCTCGTAGTCCTCGTCAGAGGCATCCACAACTTTAAGGACCAGGTCGGCACCAAGGACCTCAGACAGCGTGGACTTAAAGGCATCAACGAGACCATGCGGTAACTTCTGAATAAAGCCAACGGTATCGGTAATGGTCATACCACGACCGCCGGGCAAGCGATACGAGCGCGTCGTCGGATCGAGCGTGGCAAATAATTTGTCCTGTGATAACACCGTAGACCCGGTCAGGCGATTGAGCAACGTCGACTTACCGGCATTGGTATAACCGGCTAAGGCAACGCGAAACGCCGGCGACTCGATACGACTCTTTGACTGGACATCGCGGCGCTGTTCAACCTGCTTAAGCTCGCGACGAAGCGCGGCAATCTTGTTGCGAATCAAACGTCGGTCAACCTCGAGCTGACTTTCGCCCTGGCCAAAGCGCGAACCAATGCCACCACGTGTCTGCTCTTTGGCAAGATGGCTCCACATACCGCGCAAGCGGGGCAACAGATACTGCAGCTGCGCCAGCTGCACCTGCAGACGGCCCTCACGGGTCTGAGCGTGCAGGCCAAAGATATCGAGAATCAAGGCCGTACGGTCGATAATCTTAACCGGTTCACCCACGGCTTTCTCCAGATAAGACTGCTGCGAGGGCGTTAAATCGTCGTCGAAGATAACAACATCGGCATCCATACGATGAACGAGCCCACAAAGCTCCTCAACCTTACCGGAGCCAATAAACGATTTTGGATACGGCTTAACCAGACGCTGTGACAAACGCACCACGCACTGGGCGCCAGCCGTATGGGCCAGGCGCTCAAGCTCGTCAAGCGAACGATCGAGCGGCCAGGCGTTATCGCGCCACTCAACTCCGACAAGAACGGCACGTTCGGGCTCGGGCGCCGTGGGAACGAGAGGAAACCGAGCCATTAGGCCGCCTCGATACGGTGAAGGATATCCTCAACGACCTCATCGATCGTAAACTCGTCCATATCGAACCACACGATGCGGTCATCGCGTTTAAACCACGAAAGCTGACGTTTGGCATAGCGACGCGAACGCATCTTGATGAGTTCGCGAGCCTCATCCATCGAAATCACGCCGTGAAAGGCATCGATAATCTCTTTATAGCCAATCGCCTGCATCGAAGTCAGGGCATCTCCCAGCCCCTGGTCCATAAGACCGCGAACCTCATCAACAAGACCCTGCTCAAACATCAGATCGACGCGTAGGTTAATTCGCTGGTAAAGCGCCTCGCGATTACGCATCAATCCAAACCACAGAGCGTGATAATGCTCGCGCGGAACACTAAACTGCGACTTTTGCTGCGCGTAAGACACGCCATCATCGTGCATTTCCAGCGCGCGAATCACGCGACGAACATTATGGGGGTGGATGACCGCGGCGGACTCGGGGTCACGCTCGGCAAGCAGCGCGTGCAGCGCTTCCTCGCCCATGCGCTCGGCAAGCTCCTGATACCCCGCACGGCGATCGTCCTCAAGTTCGCCCGAGGGAAAATCCATCTCATCCAGGGCCGCCTTGAGATACAAACCCGTGCCCCCGCAAAACACCGGTAGGCGGTCCTCGCCCAGCAAGCGCTCAACATGTACACGAGCGTCTGCCTGATACAGCGCCGCAGAATATGCAACGCCCGGTTCAACAATATCAACCAGGCGTAGAGGCGCCGTGCATTCCTCTGGTGCCATCTTGGCAGTGCCGATATCCATGCCTCTATAGATTTGCATCGCATCACACGACAGCACTTCGGACGAAAGGCGAGCCGCCAAACGATCAGCGACATCACTTTTGCCAACCGCGGTCGGACCGACAATCGCAACAGCGGAGACGCCTGCCCCGGGAGCAATCATTAGCGCGGCTCACCCACAACGGATCCGGACAGATACCACGTCTTGGCAACGTCGACGTCAACATCGACAATCATGCCAATCAACTGATCGATGCTGCAGCCCGCCGGAATCGGTGCGTGAACGGTCTGATTCTTAGGACTCTTGCCCAGCAGCACCGCGTCATTCTTTTTGCTCGTACCCTCAATAAGCGCCGGCACAACAGTGTGGAGCTCGCCCTGGTTATACTCGTGCGCTGTGGTCTCGATAACCTTCACCAGACGGTTGAAGCGCTCAAGAATCACCTCATGCGGCGTGGGATCGTCAATCTCGGCGGCCGGAGTTCCGGCGCGCTTGGAATAGATAAACGTATAGGCCTGAGCATAGCGGACCGTCTCGGCAAGCGAAAGCGTCTGCTCAAAGTCTTCCTCGGTCTCGCCGGGGAAACCCACGATGATATCAGTCGAAAGCGCGATATCGGGCATGCGATTGCGGATGCGATCGACGAGCCCCAGATAATCCTCGCGCGTATAGCGACGATTCATCTCTTTGAGGATGCGCGTCGAACCTGACTGGACGGCCAGGTGCAGCTGCGGCATGACGGCAGGCGTTTCGGCCATAGCGTCGATGGTCTCGGGCAGCAGGTCTTTGGGGTGCGAGGAAGTAAAGAAGATACGCTCTACACCCGTATCGCCCACGGCACGCAGCAGGTCGTCGAAGCGCGGCTTGCCAAACAGATCGCGACCATAGGAGTTGACGTTTTGCCCCAGAAGCGTGACCTCACGCACGCCCTGGCGTACTAGACCGGTCACCTCGTCGACAATCTCCTCGAAAAGGCGGCTCTTTTCGCGACCGCGCACATACGGCACGATGCAATAGGTGCAGAAGTTATTGCAGCCCGTCATAATGGGCACCCAGGCGTGATACTGGGTCTCACGATGCCACGGCATGCTCATGGCATCTGAATCCTCATGCTCAATGGTGCGGATATGACGCTTGCCGTCCAAGAATGCCTCGGCAATGAGCTCGGCCATATGTGCGATGGAATGCGTGCCAAAGATGACATTGACGTTATCGACATTGGTGAGCAGACCCTCGCCGTCGCGCTGCGCGATGCAGCCGCCCACGGCGACCACGCGCTTGCCCGAAGGCGAGGGCGGGAGGCTCTTACAAGAGTTGCACTGACCGTACAGACGGGTGTCAGCAGCCTCACGAACGCAGCACGTCATGAACACGACGATGTCAGCATGCTCCGGATCGAGCGCCAGGAGGCAGCCATACGAATCGAGCAGGCCACTCACGCGCTCGGAGTCGTGCTGATTCATCTGGCAGCCAAAGGTGCGGATAAAGTAGGTTTTACCGGCAAGAATATCGCGTACGGAACGCTGGTCCATGTGCATAAGTCCTAACGAGGTGGAATAGGTGGGAATCAAAGAGGGCGAGCAAAGAGTAAACACTCTATGCAACAGGCTTAACGTCGTCCATCACAACGTTATCCATAGCAGCTCGATTAATCTGATGAACGTAAATAGAAAGACGGATGGCCGTGCGCGACTCCCCGTTGATGAGGATGTCGGAAAACACCGGCGCACAGGAAATATCAAACCCGGTCGGAATCAAAAATCCGCGTGCAATGGCCACAGCCTTAATGGCCTGGTTGACGGCACCCGCGCCGACACACTGAATATTGACGGGAACGCCATCTTTGACCATGCCGGCAATGGCGCCGGCAACGGACGCGGGCGAAGATTTGCTTGATACCTTCAGGCAATCCATGAAGAAACTCCTGCGTTTAAAAGTACGTTTTAACTGCAATAACTGTAACGTAGCGAACGGACTCGGTAAAGATGCTATTCCTCTTTGGCAAGATCGAACGTCACGGTAATACGATCACGCGAAACACGAATCCTGGGGTCGCCGCAAAGGTTGAGATAGTACCGCGATGCAAGATCGTTAAAGTCGCGTTCCACTGCTCGCGAGAACTGCGCCATATCGTCCTTAGCGATACGCAGCCCGCGACGATCTTTGGCGAGATCAACCGGAGCAGACGCATGTGAGGACGAATCACGCTCGCGTAGCAGGCGTGCGGTCACACCGCGAACGGGCTTAATCTGGCCCGCCAAGATACGATGCGCCGTACGCTCGGACATCTCAAGGCCCAAACCCAAACAGATACGGATAAAGTCTTCCGCATCCGAAGCAAGACCCAGACGATCGACCACGGGAAGCTCGGCTTCGTCATCGATAAACAAAAGACGAGAAGCATCGAGACGACTGGAAGCCTGCGCATGCAGCGTCGCGGCGATCTCGGACGGGGACCCCAGATAGACATCACAGGCACGCAGCTCCTCGAGGGCAAACTCACAGGCGGCGCGAATGATGTTGTGAGGGCCACGGGCACAGACATAGTGACCGTCCTCGTCCTTCACGGCCTGAGGCCAGCTGGACTGATCGGCGCGCTCGCCAAGGCGGTCGGTAGCGACGCTCACCTTAAAGACCGAGCCCAGGTCAACATCCGATGCGACAACGCGTGCCTCATCGGTGTTCTGCTTAATCGAGAACAATGCCATGCCTCGACCGTGAACGCCCCAACGATCCATCTTCATGCTCTCGAGCTTGGAGGTAACGCGGGCATCGAAGATGCGCTCCTGCATATCCTGCGGCACGCCCGAACCGTTATCCAGAAAGACGAGCGTACGGACGCCATCTTCCTTGGTCGTGGCGAGATAGACCTTGTCGGCGCCGGCATCACGGGCGTTGCGCAGCATTTCGATGACAATATCCTCGACATGCTGGATGTCGTGCTTTGCCTGGCGCCGCTCGGCCTCCGAAACGCGGAGGCGGACATAGCCCTCGCCAAGGTTCTCCTCGACGCGAAGGTTGCCCTCCCCCGACATCGACGCGATAAATGAGATGAGCTCGTTCGCGTCGTTCATGTTATTTAGCGATATCGACAGCGCGGCTCTCGCGAATCACGACGACGCGCACCTGACCGGGATACTCCATCTCTTCCTCGATCTGATGGGCGATGTCATGAGCCAAGACCGTGGACTGGGCATCGGAAATCTTGTCCGGCTGAACCATGACGTGGACCTCGCGACCAGCCTGCATGGCATAGGTACGCACGACGCCGTCATGGGAGTTGGCAATCTCTTCGAGCTTCTCAAGGCGCTTGATGTAATTCTCGGCCGATTCGCGGCGGGCACCGGGGCGAGAGGCAGAAACGGCATCGGCAGCCTGGACCAGAACATCGAGCACCGTGTTGGGGTCGACGTCGGCGTGGTGGGCCTCGATAGCGTGAACGATAATGGGCTTCTCGCCATAGCGACGGGCGAGCTCGGCGCCGATAACGGCATGCGGACCCTCGACGTCATGGTCGATAGCCTTGCCAAGATCGTGCAACAGGCCGGCACGCTTGGCGGTCATAACGTCAAGGCCAAGCTCGGAAGCCATCACGCCGCACAGGTCGGAAACCTCAAGGGAATGCTGGAGCACGTTCTGGCCAAACGAGGTGCGGTAGCGCAGAGCACCCAGGGTCTTAACGATCTCGGGGTGCAGATCGTGGATACCGGTATCGAAGGCAGCCTGTTCGCCAGCCTCGCGCACGCGCTGCTGAACCAAGTCGGCGGCCTTGTGATACATCTCCTCGATGCGGGCAGGGTGAATGCGGCCGTCAGCAATAAGGTTCTCGAGGGCGACGCGGGCGGTCTCGCGACGGACCGGATCGAAGCTCGAAAGCACGACAGTCTCGGGCGTGTCATCGATAACGAGGTTGACGCCGGAAACCTGCTCGAAGGTGCGAATGTTGCGACCCTCGCGGCCGATGATGCGACCCTTGAGATCATCGGAAGGAATGTGCACGGAGGTAACGGTAACCTCGGCGGTGTGGTCGGCGGCACAGCGTTGAATCGCCAGGGACAAAATCTCCTGAGCGGTCTTGTGGCACTCGGCGCGAACCTGCTGCTCGGACTCGCGGATGATCGTGGCGGCCTCGTGGGTAACCTCGCCACGAACCTTGTCGAGGAGCTCCTTGTGGGCGTCCTCGCGGGTAAGGTCGGCAATACGCTCGAGCTCCGAGGTCTGCTTGGCGCAGAGCTCCTCAAGCTCGCGGGAGCGCTTCTCGACCTGGCCAGCCTGGCTTGACAGCTGATGCTCACGCTTGTCGAGGGCATCGTTGCGGCGATCGAGGGACTCCTCGCGCTGCATCACACGGTTCTCGAGCGAACGAATCTCGTTCTTACGCTGCTTGTCCTCGGCCTCGGCAGCCTGCTTGTTCTTGATGATCTCCTCTTTAGCCTCGAGCAGAGCCTCTTTTTTGAGGGTCTCGGCCTGACGCTTTGCATCGCCGATTAGGGACTCAGCCTGTGCGTGTGCCGACTGGATCTTTTCGTCGGCCTCGTGAAGACTACCCTGCTTGGCGGTGCGCATGTAGGCAATGGCGGCGATGGCACCCAAAACGATGCCAACGAGCGCTGCGATGATAGGCATGCTCACTCCTTTTTATGGATTCGTTACATAACAAAGCGAACCGTCCTTACGAACGGCTCGCGACATTTGAGTAATATGGGCGCAGCTTATGCGGGTCGGATACAGAGAAACATATAAACAAACTCATCAAAGATGAGCACATATCACAAAGCAAATGACAGTGTTTATCGTACGTTGAACCGCAACAACTGTCAAATAAATGCACCCAGCACGGCGGCTAAAACGCGGTGAACGGCAGGTACGCAAAACGCATGTGTCTAGAATGTGTCTAAACTGCACATTCCTCACGTTCGGCATCGAGACGCGCCTTAACGGCATCGGCGGCGATGCGGTACGAAAAACCCTTGCCCATCAAAAACCGGACGAGCTTTTCGAATCCACGTGTCTCGGGAACACGACGCTTTGCGAGTAAAGCCGATGCGCGAGCCAAGTCGTCCTCCACGGCAAAATAATCCTCGGGATAGCCGGGGATATCATCGAGTACGACATGGCGGCGCTTGAGCTCAGTCTCAATCTTGCGCTGTCCCCAGCCGCGTCGTTTGCGCTCCTCGATAAAGTACGAACAAAAGCGCCTCTCATCTAAAAAGCGATACTCAGTGGCACGCTCGACGGCGAATTCAATCGCGGCCGCACGAAACCCATAGCGAACCAGCTTGTCACGGACCTCACCCGTGGCATGATCTCGGCGCGACAGCATCTCAGTCACCATGGTAAGCGCGCATTTACGCTCAATGAGCTGTACCGCCTCGCGAAACTCATCCCAATCGCAGGGAAGATCGGGGCGATTTTTAAGAAACAGGCGCGCGACACGAACAGGAATCCAGATGGATCGTTCATAACCGCCCTCGATCTCACAGTCGATATGTGCACAAGGCTTCTTTGATGCATACCCACTCGAGAACGAGGAGGCCGCCTTCTTATCGGGAAAGACGACCGTGGCCTCGGTCACCGTATACGACATGAGGGCATCCACTACTCGTCGTCATCATCGAGCATCGCGGAGCCATCGATGGCGTAAAGCTCATCGAACTCCTCAGTTTTAGGCTGATCGGTCAGCTCGACCTCGGACGGAGCATCGTCATCGAATTCAAGGCCGCAGGCGAGACGAACCTTATGCTCGATCTCGTCGGCACAATCGGGGTGTTCGCGCAGGAAGGCCTTAGCGGCCTCGCGACCATTACCGAGCTTGTCCTCACCGTAAGCAAACCAAGAGCCCATCTTTTTGCAGATACCGCACTCGACGGCCATGTCCAGAATCGAGCCTTCCTTAGAGATGCCCGTACCGTACATGATGTCGAACTCGGCCGAGCGAAACGGTGCGGCCACCTTGTTCTTAACGACCTTGGCACGCACACGATTGCCGATGACCTCGTCCTTGAGCTTGATGCTGTCGATGCGACGAATATCGATGCGCACCGACGAGAAAAACTTAAGGGCACGGCCGCCCGTCGTAGTCTCGGGGTTGCCGAACATGACGCCGATCTTCTCGCGTAGCTGGTTAATGAAGATGCAGGTCGTTTTAGATTTGGCGAGCGAGCCGGCGAGCTTGCGGAGCGCCTGGCTCATCAGACGGGCCTGAAGGCCGACCGTAGTATCGCCGATCTCGCCCTCGATCTCGGCACGCGGGGTCAACGCGGCGACAGAGTCGACGACGATGGCGTCGATGGCGCCAGAGCGCACGAGCATATCGACGATCTCGAGCGCCTGCTCGCCCGTATCAGGCTGGGAAATGAGGACCTCATCGATGTCTACGCCGATACGCGCGGCATACGTGGGATCGAGCGCGTGCTCGGCATCAATAAATGCCACGACGCCGCCCATAGCCTGAGCCTCTGCCAAAATCTCGAGCGAAAGCGTTGTCTTGCCGGAGGACTCGGGGCCGTAAATCTCGACGATACGGCCGCGCGGCACGCCGCCGATGCCCAGAGCGGCATCGAGGGCCAGGGCGCCCGTGGGAATGGCCTCGACCTCGAGCTCGGGACCACCGTCGCCGTACCTCATGATGGAACCCTGGCCGAATTTCTTCTCGATCTCGGCCTTGGTGGTGGCAATCATCTCATCGCGCTCTTTACCCGTCGTGCGAGCATGAACGGTACGTACGGGACCTGAATTCTTGGCCATGAATAGCCCTCCTCTTAACAATCTGCATCGATAATAAACGAACGACTGTTCGTGGTCAACCGTTCAGATAAATCATATGCAGCCGAGCTTTCCAAATCCCAACCAATCGCCGACCAAACACTGACCAAAAACGTGACCGCAGGCGAACCAAGCAAGGCATGACGAAGGAAAATACATCAATTACCTGCACAAAGAGTAAATTCGCCAGAGGTCTACTTCTTCACAATTAAGGGGCTCAGAGGCCCCTTAAAAACACGTCTATTCCATAGAATGGAGCATGCAGGCAATGCGACCCAGTGCCTCCGCGACCGCATGGGCACGAACACACGAACGATCGCCCTCATAGTGACAACGAATGGAGTCCACGGCCGGCACTCCCCCATCGCCCGAGCGATATGCCCAGCCAATATAAAAGGTTCCAGCCGGATCGTCCTCGGTGCCTCCACCGGGGCCGGCATAGCCCGTCGCGCTCACGGCAAGATCGCTCTGGTACAGCTCCAGCGAACCGGCAGCCATCTCACGGGCCGTCTGGTACGACACCGCGGTATAGCGGTCGAGCGTCTCTTGCTCAACGCCGAGCACGCGATGTTTAATCTCGTCGCAGTACGTCACCGCACCGCCCCGCAGCACCGCCGAGGCACCGGGGATATCGGCGATCGTCGAGGCGATCATGCCCGCTGTCAGAGATTCAGCCGTCGAAACCGTAACACCACGAACGCTTGCGCGCTCGACGATATCGCGTGCGAGCTCTTCATTGAGCGCGGCAATCTGCCCAAATGATTCCCTCATGCCTATCAGAACCTAGACCGAAAAGACGATTTTGCGGCAGTTCCAGAAGTACTGGGCGCCCGAGATAACGGTCAGGATAACGGCCACGGCGTACAGGAAGCGCGACACCGAGTAGATGCCGAGTGTCACCGCCACCGGGCCAAGGTGCAAACCGGCCATCGCAAAGACGCACAGATAACCGCAGATGGAAACCATCGTAGTCGCCGTCTTGTACTTGCCGAGCTTATCGGCCGCAACGACCACACCGGCCGCACTCGCGACCATGCGCAGGGCGCTCACCAACAGCTCGCGGAACAGGATGATGAACACCGACCACACGGTTACGGCACCAAAGTCCAAGAACAGCAGCAGGGCAGAGAACACGAGCAGCTTATCTGCGATGGGATCCAAAAACTTGCCGAAATCGGTGATCTCGTTGCGCGAACGAGCCAGGTAGCCATCAACCTTATCGGTGCACGACAGAATTACATAAAGAACAAAAGCAGCGGCGGCGAGCGGGCCGTCGAAGGTGCTCCAATCCGTACCGGCAACGCTCGTGTGAGACAGCGCCGATACAATCATGAACACCGGAATAAAGACGATGCGCACGCACGTCACGATGTTGGCGGGCGTCCAAACACTCGTCAGTTCCTTATTGCTCTCGTTAGCCACGACGCTCTCCTACTCCACAACATGACCGATAAGCTCGTAGCAGAAGCTATCGGTAAATTCGACTGTCAGAATGTCGCCCACAGATGCCTCGCTGGCATCCAGATGCACCGCGCCATCGGAATCGGGCGCCTGGAACCAGGCATGTCCAATGAGCTCGGCACCGTCCTCGGTCTCCTCGATACCGTCGACGATCACCTGGGCGCGCTCGCCCACGTGCGCGGCAGTCGCGGCAAAGCCGAGCGACTCGGCCAGATCCAAAGCCTCCTGGGCGCGCTCGAGCTTAACCCCTTCGTCGACCTGTCCTTCCATCTCGGCGGCCAGGCTACCCTCCTCCTGCGAGTAGGCAAAAACACTCGTGTAGTCAAAACCTACAGCGTCCATAAAGTCAATGAGATCGCGGAACTCTTCGTCGGTCTCGGTCGGGAACCCTACCATGGCCGTGGAGCGGATCACGATACCGGGGATGCGCTCGCGCAGGTCGCGGAACAGGTCCTCGAGCTCCTGGCGCGAACCGGAGCGGCGCATGGCCTTGAGGATGCGCGCGTCGCAGTGCTGCACGGGAATATCGATATAGGGCAGCACCTCGGGCGTGTCGCGAATGGTCTCGATAAGCTCGTCGGTCATGCCCTCGGGCTGTAGGTAGAGCACACGGACCCAGACGTTATGGGGACGCACCGCCTCAGCAACGGCCTGCAGCAGCTGCGCCAGATTGCGCGGCGCGCCCTCGGCAAGGTCCTCGTCGGCAAGGTCGGAACCCCAGATGCCCGTGTCCTGACCGATCAGAACGATCTCGCGCACACCACCGGCGACCAGGTCGCGTACCTCGGAGATAATGCTCTCGGCATTGCGCGAGTGATAACGACCGCGGATATACGGAATCATGCAGAAGCTACAGAAGCGGTTGCAGCCATCGGAGATCTTGACGTAGGCGACAGCGCCCTCGACGGTGCGCTTGACCTGCGGAATATAGGTGGCAATCTCGCGCTCGACGCCCAGCGCGTCATCGATGACCGCCACGACACCGTCTTCCTCGTCGGCCTTCACAAAGGCCGCGACCTCGGGCAGCTCGTCGGGTAGGTCGTCGCCGTAGCGTGACGGCACACAGCCGCACATGACGATCGGGCAGGAACGGACGCCGTCCTGCACCTCGTTGGCAAGCTCGAGCGTGGTCTCGATGCTCTCGGACGTTGCAGAGGCAAGGAACGAGCACGTATTGACGATGGCGATATCGGCATCCTGCGGATCGAATGCCTCCTCGTAGCCTGCGGCGGTCAAGAGAGAACGCATGCGGTCGGTGTCGACCTCGTTCTTAGCGCACCCGAGGGTGATGTAGAGCACGGAGCCCAACGGTGTATCCATGTTGGAGAGCGGTCCTTTCGAATGATATTAGCGATAGTTGGTGAACTGCAGCGGCTGACCGTAGTCCTGGTCGTGCAGGAACTGGATCACGGTCTGCAACGCGTCCTTCGAAGCAGAGGAAACACGCAGCTTGTCGGCCTCAATCGTCACCTTGACCTTGAGTTTCTGGTCCTTGATGTCCTTATTGATCTTCTTGGCGGTCGCCTGGTCGATACCCTCGACGATATGGCCGAGCACGCGCACGGTGCCGCCCGATGCCGCCTGAGGCGCATCCCAAGACACGGCCTTAAGATCGATGCCGCGCTTAATGAGCTTGGAGCTTAGGACATCGATGATCTGCTTGGAGACAAAGTCGGCCGGGGCATTGATCGTAAAGAGCTTGTCGCCCTTCGTAAGCTCGATGGTGGCGCCGGAATCCTTCAGGTCATAGCGCTGGGAAATCTGGCGCGTGGTCTGCTGGAAGGCATTATCGACCTCTTGCATGTTGACCTCGGACACGACGTCGAAGCTGGAATCTTTAGCCATGATGTTTCCTTTCGCGTACGAGCGGCATAGTAGCTATCGTGCGACTAGTCGGTTGAATCGGCGGGCGCCTGACCGTCAGGTGCGGTATCGGCGCCAGCCGTGGACTGGGCATCGGTGCCGTCGGTGGAATCGGTACCATCGGCGGTGTCGGCACCATCAGAACTTTCACCATTCTCGGAATCAGTCGTCTCCTTCTTGGGAACGGTGATCGTCACACGCGCCACGCCCGAGGTCTTGGTATCGTAACGGACCTTTTCACCGTTCTTGGTAACGGTGACATCGGAAGGCTTGGACGTGGTGATCTCGATCGAGGACTCGGGCGTGTATTCCTGCTCAAAGGGGCCGGTCGCCTGGGCGCCATAGACCGACTTGCCATCAACCTTGACCTCAATCCATGCAGTCTTGCCCTTGGCAACGGAAATCTTGACCTTTGTGACCTTGTTCTCTTCCTTTTTGGCTGTCGTCTTGGCGGCTTCCGAATCGGTCGACTCGCCCCTCGTCTTATCGGTATCTTCATCCTCATCGACGGATTCGGTCTTCTTGGGAGACTTCTTAGTCGTTGTCTTGGTGGCAACGGGCGTCTCGGGCGTCGACTCGGGCGCCGAGGAGCCGCAGCCACGCAGGAGCACCACGATGAGCACGATCAGCAGCAGCGCCACGGCACCGATGCCGGCGTAAACGATACGAGGATCGAGACCGTTGTTCTGGGGAGCACGCCCACCGCCGCGTCCACGATTGGAAACACCGCGACCAGTGCCCTGGGGCATGCGACCGCGGTTATTGTCGGAACGTCCGCGATAGCTACTCTGGTGCTGCACATTGCGCTGGCCCGAGCGGGGGGAGAGCTCGCCGCGACCCTGGTAGTTGAGCTGGCCCGAATGAGGTGCTGAGGAGCGCTGGCTAAAGGTCTGCGACTGAGATCGAAGACGCGGCGTCACCTGCGTGGTATCGGCATCCGCATAGCCACCGCGAAAGCGTCCGGTGGGAACACCACGGTTACCGCGATCGGAATAGCCGCCGTCGCCGTAGCCGGCACGAGGGTCACGCGCCACGCCACGGGCAGCGGGAAGTGCACGGTCCTCGGGCATCGGCGTACTGCGGAACCGGTCACGCTGTGAGCGAATCTCCTCGCCCGAACCCGTCTCGGTAATATAACCGGCCTGCTGAGGACGCTGTCCATAGCGGGTCGAACGACCGCCCTGAACCATCAGGAAGCGCCCGTTGTCAACCGAGGAACGCGAATTGACGTAGCCGGCGGCGTCCTGAAAACGACCGCCCTGCTGCGACGTCTCGCGTTCGTATGCCATCAGGTCGTCAAAGTAGGCATTGACGACCTCGCGCGGATTGAGGCCCAAGAAGCGAGCATAGCTCGAAATCATGCCCTGCGCATAGCCGCGCGGCGGCATCGAAGCAAAGTTACCGGTCTCGAAAAACTCGATGATCTGCGGCCTGATTTTGATGGTGTTGGCGACCTGCTGAATGGAAAGGCCCATTCGGCGACGCTGCTCGAGCAGCATGTCACCAAAGCGTGCAGCCATCAGAATCCTCCAAACTCACGATCTTCACGTGCCATCTCGGCGTCGACAGATTCCAGCGCGGCAAGCCCCTCCTCGTCCAACAGGACCTCGCGCGGCTTGGAACCGTCGGGCGGGCCGACGACACCCTTTTCTTCCAGCATGTCCATAATACGCCCGGCACGCGCATAGCCAACCTTCAGACGACGTTGCAGGCCAGATGTGGAGCCAAGCTGCGATTCCACCACAATATGGGCAGCTTCCCAAATGAGCGGATCATCGTCTTGCGGCTCGGCGACTCCGGTGCGGACAATGCCACCGCCACCCGCCATGGACATGGAAGCGGGCGCCACGGCAGACAGAATCTCCTCGTGGTAGTCGGGCTCGCTTTGCGACTTGACGAACTCGACAATCTCGTTGATTTCGTCATCCGAGACAAAGCAGCCCTGGATACGGCGAGGCTTGCCCCAGTCAACCTTGGAGAACAGCATGTCGCCCAAACCGGTGAGCTTTTCGGCACCCATCTGGTCGATGATGACGCGGGAGTCGATGCCCGTGGCGACGTTAAAGGCGATGCGGTTGGTGATGTTGGCCTTGATGAGACCCGTCACCACGTTGGAGCTGGGGCGCTGCGTGGCCACGATAAGGTGGATACCGGCGGCACGGCCCAGCTGGGCGATACGCACAATCGACGCCTCGACGTCCTTGCCGGCAACCATCATCAGGTCCGAAAGCTCGTCGATGATAATGACCAGGTAGGGCATCTTTTGCGGCGGGTTGTCGTAATGCTCAAACTCACCGGCGGCCTGCTTTTCGTTGTAGGTCGAGATCTTACGCACGTTGAGCCGCTCGAAGACCTTCAGGCGACGCTCCATCTCGGACACCGCCCACTGCAAGGCACTCGCGGCCTGCTTAGGCTCGGTCACTACGGGCACGTAAAGATGCGGCAGACCGTTATAGCCTGCGAGCTCGACGCGCTTGGGGTCGACCATGATCAAGCGAACGTCCTCGGGAAGGGCGCGCATGAGCAGGGTCGTGATGATGGAGTTGATCATGACCGACTTACCGGAACCCGTGGTACCGGCGATCAGCAGGTGGGGCATCTTGGCGAGGTCGGCGACGACCGGCGTGCCCTCTGCATCGCGGCCGATGGCGAGCTCAAGGGGACCGCCCTTAACATAAGGCAGCACGTCGCCCAAGTTGACGTTCTGGCGCTTGCGATTGGGGATCTCGATACCCACGAGCGAGGTGCCGGGAATCGGCGCAAAGATACGAACGGACTGAGCGGCAAGCGACAGCGCGATGTCGTCCTCAAGGCTCGAAATCTTGCTCACGCGCTCGCCCTCGCCGGGCTGCAGCTTAAAGGTCGTCACCGTGGGACCGGCAATCCAGCCGACAACGCGAGCGCTACGGCCAAACTCAAGCAGCGTGGACTGCAACGACTCGGCGGTCTGTTCCAGCTCCTTGTCCGAAGAAGCGGCAGAAGCGGACTGAGGGTTTGCATGCAGGATTTCGAGCGGCGGAAGCTTCAGGCCGTCCTCTTCTTCGCCCTCGGGATCAGCGGAAGCACCGCCCGCTCCTCCATCGCTGGCAGCAGTCGTTTCGGCAGCGCTCGCAACAGACGCATCGGCAGCCTTGGGGTGCTTGAGGAAATCAGGAATTTGAGGGGCGGCCGAGACGGGATTCACGGCAAAAGGCGGCTCGGACTCGTCGACCTTGTCCGGATCGTCCTCCATCGAAAGCTGGCCGGTCACCTGACCGCGCTTTGCATGACGTCGCGGCAGCAAGGTGATTTTAGCAGTCTCGAGCGGGGACTCGTCGTCCTCGTCGTCGCCCTCGGTGAGTTCAATCTCGCTATCGGACCACGATGGGTCGGGCTCAGAAGTGTTGAGCTTTGGAGCGCCCTTGGCTTTCTTGGCATGACGGCGCGGCAGGAGCGTGGTCTTAGCGCGTTCGGCCTCAACTGCCTCAGACACATCGACAAACGGGTCGTCGTCCTCCTCGTCGTCTTCCAAAACAGGGTCCACATCGGGGCCCATGACCGTAGTCACGGCGGTGTCAGCTCTCTTCTGACGCAGAATGCTCAGGCGCGGGCGGTTGACACCCGGCACGGACAGGGCCTCATCGTCACCCCAGGGACTTTCGTTGACAACGGAGCGGCGGCGCTCGGCAAAATCGGCCGCACGGTCACGGGCAGAACGCAAGACGCCGCCCACAGAGAAGCCGATGATGACAAAGCCCACGACAGCCAGACCCAACAGGATAACCATCGCGATAGGCTTACCCAGCGCATTTTGCAATGTACTGGCGATAAAGGCGCCGATATAGCCACCCGAGGCGGAAAGGTTCTGGGGCGTAAACATCAGGTCGCAGGCGCCGGAAGTGCCCGGAACCATCAGCGACAAAATCGACACTACGGCAACAAAGACCACGGCGCCGCCCGCAACAGAGCGCACGTTGAGCGGCGAGTCCTCGCCTAAAAAGAGCGTGGCGGCAAACAGCAAAATGACGATCGGAAGCACGTAGGCGCCCAGACCAAAGCCCAGGTGGTAGAAACCGGCAACCGCAGCCGTAACGGGTGCGGTCGCCGGCGAAATCACGGCAATGAAGGACGCAATCGCCAAAACGGCAATGACAACGCCGGCGATATCGCGGTTGGCCGAAGGCTCGACCAGGGGCTCAAAATCGTCGAACTCGGTCTCGTGGCCCTTATTGGCACGAAGATGGGAACCGGCACCCTTAGCAGATGCCGGTTGGTTATTGGCCTTATTGCCTTTGGCGTTTTGTGCAGATCCGCGCGCCAAACTAAACCTCCATGACGACCGGGATGATCATTGGACGAGTGCGCGTACGGCTCCAGATAAAGTTAGAGAGCGAGTCGCGCAGGGCCTTGCGAATGGCGTCGGAACCGCTGCTCGTAAAGCTGAACTTGCCCTTCTCGATCGTCTTCATGATGGACGCCGAGGCGTCCTCGGAGAACTGGTCGTCGATGGCAAAGGAGACGCCGCGGCCCGAGAACTCGATGGCCTCGATCTTCTTGTGCTTGATCGAAGCGATAGCGACGGCCGTGACCATACCATCGTTGGCAAGCTTCTGACGATCGCGCAGAACGATCGGGTCGGTATCGCCGATGCGCAGTCCGTCGACGTAGACGACGCCAGACTCGACGGGCGTACCGCGCCTGACGATACCGCCGCGCATCTCGAGCGTATCTCCGTTGTCGAGGATAAAGATATGATCTTCCTTGAGGCCCATCTTGCGTGCAAGTTGAGCATGGGCGCGCAGATGCACAGCCTCGCCGTGGACCGGCATAAAGTACGTAGGCTTGGCCATGGCCATCAGGAGCTTGAGCTCCTCCTGGCTACCGTGACCCGAGACGTGAACGAGGGCGCGGTTCTTATCCCACACGTCGCAGCCGAGCTTGGCGAGGCTGTTGACGACCTGCTGAACGGCTTTCTCGTTACCGGGGACCGGCGTTGCCGAGAGGATGACGGTATCGCCCTCGTGGATGGAGAGCGTCTTGTGCTCGCCGTTGGCCATGCGCGAAAGAGCCGACAGCGGCTCGCCCTGCGAACCGGTGCACATGACGACGATCTTGTCGTCGGGCAGGTTGTCAATATCGAAGGCATCGATGATATCGGCATCATCGATGTTGAGATAACCGAGCTCGCGTGCCACGCGGGTGTTGGTGAGCATGGAACGACCGGTCACGACGACCTTGCGGCCACACTTGCGGGCGGCGTCGCAGATCTGCTGCAGGCGATGGATGTGGCTCGAGAACGAGGCGACAAACACGCGGCCCGGAGCATTCTTGATGGCATGCAGCAGATTGGGGCCGACCTCGGCCTCGGACTTGGTAAAGCCGGGGACCGTGGCGTTGGTGGAGTCGGACAGCAGCAGGTCGATGCCCTGCTTGGCAAAGCGGCTGATAGCGGCATAGTCGGGCGTGACGCCGTCGATGGGCGTCTGGTCGAGCTTAAAGTCGCCAGTGTGCATAACGGTGCCCTGGTTGGTGCGGATGAACACACCCAGAGCGCCCGGGATGGAGTGCGTCATCGAGAAGAAGTCGAGCGAGATGCCACCCAAATTGACGTGGCTGCCGCCCTTGACCTCACGGAACTTGGGTGCACGAATTCGGAACTCGGAGAGCTTGCCCTCGATAAAGCCGAGCGTCAGCTTGCTCGAGAAGATGGGCACCTTGTTGTTGAGGTCCTGCAGCAGATACGGAAGCGAACCGGTATGGTCCTCGTGGCCGTGAGTGACGATGATGCCGCGGAGCTTTTCCTCGTTTTCCAGAACGTAGGTGTAATCCGGGAGTACCAAATCGATACCGGGCTGCGAGTCGTCGGGGAACATGAGGCCAGCGTCGACGAGCACCATGTCGTCGCCGCACTCGAAGACCGTCATGTTCTTGCCGATGCCATCTAGGCCGCCGAGCGGGATAATCTTCAAGGGAGATGATTTTTTAGCTGCCATAGGTAAGTGTTGTTTCCTTTCTACGAAACGGGTCTGGAACAACCGACGGGGCGCTTCTGGCAAACCGACCGCCGGGCACATACAACAATGCATCGCAGAGTCGATGCAATAACTACAGTATGATACCCATTTGCACAACAACAGACCACCCATGCATCAAAGCCCCATCTGAACCGGTCTATCCCGGCGGTTCCCCGCGAGGGCGGGCACGGATGAAGTTTCCTGCTCTACAGTCCTGCTCACGACGGAGGCCACATTAAGTGGCCTCCTGTTCGTGCGGAACTCGCGATAAACTTCATCCGTGCCCGCCCTCGCGGGGAACCTACCAAAAAGGGACAGGTTTATTTTGGTCGGTTTTATCTGGAGATAAGCTGTTGCGTCTATCTACAGATCAAAAATCTGACTACTGATAAGACTGTCTAACTCAATAGCGGGCGACCCCTGTCCGGAGTCGCCCTTATTAAGCAGTGTATGTGCTGCTACTCGGCGTCGTGGTGACGGCGGGGCTTGCGGCCTCCGTTGTCGCCGGGACGGCGCGGACGGTCGCTGCGCTCGGAGCGCTCGCGACGCGGACGCTCACGACGCTGGAAGTGCTCGCCGTCACCCTCGGAGGCACCCTCGGCGCGAGCCGGGGCCTCGGGCTTGTCGAGACGATCGAGCGAGATCTTGCCGCGATCGTCGACCTCGATGACGACAACCTTGACCTCGTCGCCCACGTTGAGGACGTCCTCGACCTTCTCCACACGACCCTTGGCGACGCGGGAGATATGCAGCAGGCCGTCCTTACCGGGCAGCAGGTTCACAAAGGCTCCGAAGGGCTGAATGGAGACCACGCGACCGGTGTACTCCTCGCCCGGCTCGGGAACCTTGATGATGAGCTTGATGCGCTCGACAGCCTGATCGACGGACTCGCCGGTGCCGCCGACAAAGACGGTGCCGTCCTCCTGGATGTCGACCGAAGCGCCGGTCTCGTCCTGGATGCCGCGGATGACCTTGCCGCCGGAACCGATGACGTCGCGGATCTTGTCGGTCGGAACCTGGATGGAGACGATGCGCGGAGCGGTGCTACGCGTGGAATGACGCGGCTCGGGGATCACATCGAGCATCTTCTGCAGGATGAAGGCGCGACCCTCCTTGGCCTGCTGCAGGGCGCGAGCCAAGATGTCGAAGGTGAGGCCGGTGGCCTTGTTGTCCATCTGCAGGGCGGTGATGCCCTCGGTGGTGCCAGTGACCTTAAAGTCCATGTCGCCCAGGAAGTCCTCGAGACCCTGGATGTCGGACAGGACCACGGTCTTGCCCTCCTCCTGGATCAGGCCCATGGCGATACCGGAGACCGGGCGCTTAATGGGCACGCCGCCGTCCATAAGGGCGAGCGTGGAGCCGCAGGTCGAAGCCATCGAAGAGGAGCCGTTGGACTCCATGACCTCGGAGACCACACGGATGGCGTAGGGGAACTCGTTCTCGTCGGGAAGCACCGGGAGCAGAGCGCGCTCGGCCAGGTTGCCGTGACCGATCTCGCGGCGCTTGGGGCTGCCCATGCGGCCGGTCTCGCCGGTGCAGAACGGCGGGAAGTTGTAGTGGTGCATATAGCGCTTGCCCTCGGTGGGCTCGATGGTATCCAGACGCTGGCCCTCGTTGAGCATACCAAGCGACAGGACGGAGAGCACCTGGGTCTGACCACGTTGGAACAGACCGGATCCGTGAACGAGCGGCAGGTAGTTGTCCTTCACCATGATGGGACGAATCTCGTCGGCGGCACGACCGTCGACGCGCTCGCCGGTCTCGACGACCATGGTGCGCATGGCCTTCTTCTCGAGCTTCTTGAGCGCCACGGGGATCTCGCGCTCCCAGGCGGCCTGCTCCTCGTCGGTGAACTCGGCGCGGATGGACTCCTTCAGAGCCTCAACCTTGCCGATGCGGGAAAGCTTGTCGGCGTCGCGCAGGGCAGCGGCCATCTCGTCGTAGTGGGCGAAGATGCGCTCCTGGACCTCCTCGACGGGCTGGTCGAGCGGGTACTCCTTCTTGACGATAGCGCCATTGACCTGCTCCCACTCGGCAACGAACTCGTCTTGGGCCTGGCAGAAGGCAGCGAGGGCCTCCTGACCAAACTTCATGGCGGCGAGCATGTCGTCCTCGGAGATCTCCTCGGCGCCGGCCTCGACCATCGAGATGAAGTCGGCAGAGCCGCCCAGCTCAAGGTCCAGGTCGGAGTTCTCGCGCTCCTCATAGGTGGGGTTGACGATAAACTCGCCGGTCTCCACGTTACGGCCGATGTGCACGCAGGCAAGCGGGCCCTCGAAGGGCACGCCGCCGAGCGTCATGGCCAGGGAGGCACCCATGACGTTGATCACGTCGAAGGGGTTAACCTGGTCGGCGACGAGCGAGGTGGCGACGATGTGCACCTCGTTGCGGAAACCGTCCGGGAAGCTCGGGCGGATCGGGCGGTCGATCATACGAGCCGTGAGCGTGGCCTTCTCGCTGGGGCGGCCCTCGCGCTTGAGGTAGCCACCCGGGATACGGCCGGCAGCGTACATCTTCTCATTGAAGTCGACGGTCAGCGGGAAGAAGTCGTAATTCTTGCGCTCCTTGGAGACGACCACGGTGTCGAGCATCGTGGTGTCGCCCTGCTTGACCAGACAAGCGCCGGTGGCCTGCTTGGCAAGCTCGCCGGACTCGAAGGTGTAGGTCTTGCCGTACAGCTCAAAGGTCTTGGATACGAGTGTCATTGTTCTCCTTTACCCCACAGGCCCCTTGCCTGCGGGCTTCTCATGTGACGCGGGCCCCCTGCCCCCGCCACGCTTCAGAGCGTGATTGTTCACGCCCTTACACAAAAAGAGCGCCCCGCTGCGCAGGACGCTCTTAGCATGTACAAATCCCTACTGGATGTTGTCGCGGATGCCCAGAGCCTTGATAAGCTCACGGTACTCGACGATGTCGTTCTTCTTGATGTAGGAGAGAAGACGGCGACGGCGACCAACGAGCATGAGCAGGCCACGACGGGTGTGGAAGTCCTTCTGGTGGGACTTCATGTGCTCGGTCAGCTCCTTGATGCGCTCGGACAGGATGGCGACCTGAACCTTGGGGTTACCGGTATCGACCGGGGAGTTACCGAACTGGGCGGTCAGCTCCGCCTTGCGCTCTTTGGAAACAGTCATTGTTTCACCTTTCGTTTCGCGTCGCCCGTGGGCGACTCTATTCGCCTCGGACTGGGAGGCCGCCGGTGGAGCGAGCATCCAAGGTCGAGGTACCAACAGGCCGGTATATTACCACAAGCGGCACGCGCCTGCGCATCATCACCGACCCAACATGAATTCCATCGCACGGAGTCGCTGATCGGCGTGCGTGGCGGCCCAAACATGCGAAAGCCCCAGCAAAAACGCAGCCGTATGCGGATCGATCTGCTCGTCCATAAGGGTATCGAATGTCATGGACATAAGGGCGCGCAGCCATGCGACCTCACCGGTCGACACCAGCTCGGCGCCCGGAACGCTCGACGCGCACGACCCGCACATAAGACCGCCCGCCTGGGGCGAAAAATAAGACAGCATGGGATCGCCACACGAGATGCAAGCCGAGAAATCGGGTCGGTAACCAACGTGCGACAGCAGTTTAAAGACAAAGGCCGCCACGAGCAGGTCCATATGTGCCGAGTCGAGCCCGCTGCCGACAAGCGTAAGCGCCCGCTGCGTGATGGCAAAGGTAAATGGATCCTCGGCATCCTCAAACGAGCACACACGCGCAACCTCGGCAATCGCGCTGGCGGCACAGGCCGTCTCGTAGTCAGGAGCAGCACCGAGCGGCGCCTCCACAAGCTCCGCCTGAGAAACCACGTCGAGCGAGCGGCCATGCGCCAGCAGCATATCGACGGTGCAGAAGAGCTCGCAACGCGCCGCCAGGCGACCGCCGGGCTTACGTGCTCCCTTAGCCACGGCGCGCACCTGCCGTCCCCGCTCGTCGAGCATCGTCAAGATCAGGTCGGTTTCCTTGAGCTTAGTCTTGTCGAGGACGAGCACCTTCGTGCGATATGTGCGAGAGCCTGCCATTGGCGCGGACTAATCCTCGGCGTTATAGCCAAAGCGGCGGATCTGCGCCTCGTCGTCGCGCCAGCCGGCCTTAACCTTCACGTCGAGCTCCAAAAAGACCTGAGTGCCAAAAATACGCTCAAGGTCGCGACGAGCATCGATGCCGATATGCTTGATCATCTCGCCGCCCTTGCCGATGATGATGCCCTTCTGGCCCTCGCGCTCGACGTAAATGGTGGCGTGCACGCGCAGAACCTTCTTAGTCTGCTCGAGCGCGTCGCAGATGACGCCCACGGAGTGCGGGATCTCGTCGCGGGTGCGACGCAAAACCTTCTCGCGCACAAACTCGGCCACGAGCGTCTCGTCGGACGCGTCGGTGCCCATGTCCTCGGGGAACCAGCGCGGACCCTCGGGCAAAAAGTGCGCGACGGTGTCGATAAAAGCATCGACGTTGAAGTTCTTGACCGACGAGGTCACGATCTCGTCGTCGTATTCCATGAGCTCGTGAGCGGCCTTGAGCTGCTCCATGACCTGTGCGGGATCGGCCTCGTCGGCCTTGGTGAGCACCAGGACCTTCTTGCAGCGGGCATTCTTGACGCGCTCGGCGACCCAGGCGTCTCCCCTGCCGATAGGCTTGGTGGCGTCGATCAGAAACGCAACGACGTCGACGTCGTTGAGCTCAAACAGGGCACTCTTGTTAAGCTCGGAGCCCAGGCCGTCCTTGGGCTTGTGGATACCCGGCGTGTCAACGAAGACCAGCTGGTAACCGGGGCGATTGACGACGGCGCGCATACGGCGGCGGGTCGTCTGGGCCACCGGAGAGGTGATGGCGACCTTCTTGCCGTAACAGGCGTTGAGCAGCGTGGACTTGCCGGCGTTGGGGCGACCGACCAGGGCCACAAAGCCGCTGCGGAAACCGGGTTCCACGTCGCCAAAGCCCGCGAGGCCCTCATCCTCGTCGCACAGGGCGTCGAGTTCCTCGTCGCTCATACCCTCAAACGGGTCGAACTCCTCGACCTCGTCAAACGAATCGACACCTTCGGCCTCATCAAGGACCTCGTCATCCAAAACTTCATCGGTAGGCTGCATATTGTCGGACATGGGAACCCCTTTCTAAATAAAGTCGAGCGCGTGGGCAAAGACAAGCAAGCCCACGATCGCGGCGGTAATGGAAAGAACGTATACAGAGGCAGCGGCGATATCCTTCGCGCGCTTGGCCAGCGGATGCAGCTCCTGGGTCGCCAGGTCGACAATCGCCTCCATGGCGGTATTGCACAGCTCGCCGTGAATCACCAGGCCGCAGCAGATGATGACCGTGGCCCACTCGGCAATATCGAGCCCCACGATGCAGCCGGCAATGACGGTGCACACGCCCGCCACGAGCATGACCTTGATATTGCGCTCGGTCTTGACGGCGGTAACGAAGCCCTCCATGGCGTATGAGAACGACTTTAAAAAGGACGGATGGTCCTTGTTCGATCCGGGAATCATAGACGGCTCCTAGTCGTGGGCATGATTGGTAATGGGGCCGACGTGGACGAGTTTGGGGTCCTCGCCGCGCTCGAGCGCCAGATCGCGCAGGATGGCATCCTCGCGCGCCTCCATGACCTCGGCCTCATCGTCCTCGATGTGGTCGTAACCCAGCAGGTGCAGCATACCGTGCACGAGCATCAGTCGGCACTCATCGGCGGGGCTGTTGCCAAAGCCGGGGGCCTGGCGGGCAATAACCTGCGGAGCCAGGATGATATCGCCGAGCTCGAGCGTCTCATCGGCGGGAATGTCCTCGTCAAAGGCCGAGTCGCATTCAAACGAGAGCACGTCGGTCGTGCGATCGATGCCGCGCCACTCAAGGTTGAGCTCGTGCATCTCGTCCTCATCGACATACGAAAGGGAAATCTCGATCTCACGCTCAATACCCTCGGCGTCAAGCACAACTGAGCAGATGTGCTCCACCTCCCGGGCATCGAGCGGCGTATCGAGCTCGGCATCGTTGCTGATCAATACACTCAACGGGACTCCTTTCGATCGAGCGCGCGCTGCTCACGCGCATCGTCGTATGCAGCATAGGCCTCAACGATACGGCCCACCAGGGCATGGCGCACCACGTCGGCGCGCTCCAGGTGAGAAAACGTCACATCGTCGACGCGACGCAAAATCCCTTCGACATCGGCAAGACCGCAGCGACGACCCACCAGGTCACGCTGGCTCAGGTCGCCGGTAATCACGAACTTGGAATTAAAACCCAGACGCGTCAGGAACATCTTCATCTGCTCGGGCGTCGTGTTTTGTGCCTCATCGAGCACCACGAAGGCATCACTCAGCGTTCGACCGCGCATGTAGGCGAGCGGGGCGATCTCGATCACGCCGCGCTCCATAAGCTCATCGGTGCGTTCGCGATCCATCATGTCAAAGAGGGCATCATAGAGCGGGCGCATATACGGGTCGATCTTTTCCTCGAGGGTGCCGGGCAAAAAGCCCAGGTTCTCCCCCGCCTCGACAACCGGGCGCGTCAGGATCAGGCGGCCCACCTCATGGCGCTTGAGCGCGGCGACGGCGAGCGCCATGGCCAGATATGTTTTACCGGTACCGGCGGGACCGAGGCCAAACGTGATGGTAGAAGAGCGGATGGCATCCACATAGCGCTTTTGACCGAGTGTCTTGGGGCGGATGACGCGACCACGATACGATAGCAGCACGTCATCGCGCAGCGACGAGGCATCATGCTCGCCGTCGCGCAGAACGGCCAGACAGCGCGAGACATCATCGGCAGAAAGCGTGCGCCCGGCAGCAGCCTCACGAAAGGCATGTTCGAAAAAACGCGCGACCAGCTCAACCTCGTCCGGATCGCCGCTCACGGCAACGCTGTCACCGCGGGCAACCACATGGGCGCGTACCGAGTTCTCGAGTTCACGAAGAACGCCGTCGCCGGCGCCCAAAACGCGCGAGGGGTCGATACCCTCGGGAACGGTAAGTCTAATCTTCGAGGCTTCCATGAACCTCCCTGCGTGCATGGACCAAGCCGGAATCATCGACTCCGATGATAGCAACATCGAGCAGGCACGGGGCTGTGAGTCCACAGGTATCATCGAGACGGGCATGATGGAACGAGCCGAGCGTCAAATTGTCACCGTACTCAAGCACGGCGCGCTCGACGGTGCCCACGCGACGGCGGGCATCGGCAACCGCGAGCTCCTGAGCCGCCGCGCGCATGCGACGGCTGCGCTCGGCCATGACCTCAGGGGGTACCTGGTCGGACATATCGGCGGCGAGGGTGCCGGGGCGCTTGCTATAGCGGAACACGTGCATGCGCGAAAAGCCCACGCGACGGCACAGCGCCAGCGACTCCTCGAACTCCTCGTCCGTCTCGCCAGGAAAACCGACAATGACATCGCACGAAAGCGACGCCTGGGGCAAGTTGGTGCGAATCATGCGCACCGTATCCTCAAAGGCCTCGGCACTATAGGGACGACCCATGCAATGCAGCGTCGCCGTGCAGCCAGACTGCACGGGCAGGTGTAAAAACGGCGCGATACGCTTCGGATAGCGAGCCATCACCTTGAGTAGGCGCTCGGAAATATCCATGGGTTCCACCGAGGAGATGCGCACGTGGGCGATCTCGGTGCGCTCCATGATGGCCTGGAGCAGCTCATCGATCTCGACATGTTCGTCGGTCGCGCTCTTACCGTCATAGGCACCCAGATTCACGCCGGTCAGCACGACCTCGGGCACGCCGGCCTCCTGGGCTTCACGCACCTGTTCGAGCACGGACTCGACGGGCACGGAGCGTTCGGGGCCACGGGCCTTCCATACGATGCAATAGGTGCAGCGGTGGTTGCAGCCGTCCTGGATCTTCACGCCCAGCCGCGAACGACCGAGCGCATCGACCACGTCGCCATCGCTGCAGGCGGGCACGCTATCGGATACGACACCCAGTACCTCGCAGACGCGCTCGGCGACGTCAATCTTGGACGGTTCGGCAACCACGCGATCGGAGAGCTCCAGCAGCTCCTCGGGATGCAGGTTGACGACGCAGCCGGTTACGACTACGTAAGGCTCGCCCGGATAGGTCAGCGCATGGCGGACGGCCTTACGGGTCTTGGCCTCGGCCTCCCCCGTCACGGCACAGGTATTGATAACGATCAGATCGGCGTCCTGTGGCTCCACCATCGCAAAGCCCAGGCGCATAAGATCGGCAGTGATACGGTCGGACTCAACCCGGTTGACACGGCAACCGAGGTTGACGACGGAAATATGGGGTGCGAGCACACGGGCTCCTTAATCGAGGATATCGTCGAGGGCACTCTTGATACGGTCGGTCACCGACTTCTTACCGGATGCGACGTCATCGCCCATCTCGTCGGCAAAGGCGTGAAGCAGCTCGCGCTGCTTATTGGAGAGATTGGTGGGGATGACCACGCGCAGCTGCACGACCAGACGACCGCGCGAACCGCCACCGCCGATACGCGGCATGCCGTAATTGTTGACGCTCACGGTGTCACCGTACTGTGTGCCGGCGGGGACGCACAGCTTGACGACCTCGTCAGGCATAATGCCCTCGACCTCAATCTCGCATCCGAGCGCAGCCTGCGCAATCGAGATATCGCTCACCAGATACAGGTCATCGCCATTACGCTTAAAACGCTCGTGGTCGGCGACACGCACGTTGACGATCAGGTCGCCCGACGGCTCGCCACGAAGGCCGGCCTCGCCAAAACCACTCACGCGCAGCTGGCGACCGGTCGAAACACCGGCGGGAATATCGATGTCAATCTTTTCGTGAGAAGGCGTGCGGCCCTGGCCATCACAGGTCTCGCAGGGATGATCGATGACCGTGCCTTCGCCGTGGCAGTCGGGACAGGGCGAAGAGGACTGGACCTGACCAAGGAAAGAACGCTGGACCGTCGTCACATAGCCCGTGCCGTGACAGAGGCTGCACTGCTTTTCGGTCGCGCCCTCGGCCTTGCCGGTACCATTGCAGTCATCGCAAGGGGCAAGACGGTCGTAGCTGATCGTCTTTTTGCAGCCGAGCGCCGCCTCCTCGAGCGTCACCGAAAGGGAGATGGCCATATCGCGACCGCGACGGCGCTCGCGACGGCTGCGAGCTCCACCGCCGGCGCCACCGCCAAAGAACGACGAGAACAGGTCGTCCATACCCATGCCACCAAAGATATCGTTGATATCGACATAGCCAGAGCCACCGGGGCCGTCCGCAGTGCCGTAACGGTCGTAGTTAGCACGCTTCTGCTCGTCGGAAAGAACGGAATAGGCCTCGTTGAGCTCTTTGAACTTGGCCTCGGCCTCGGGGTCGTCCGAAACATCCGGGTGTACCGTACGGGCCTTCTTTAGAAACGCGCGCTTAATCGTCCGCGCGTCGGCATCTTTGTCAACGCCAAGTACCTCGTAGTAATCCCTATTTTCCGACACGACCGAATCCTTCCAACTTTCATTATTGTCACGGTGCGTCCTATACCCAAGCTGGGCCGGGCGCAAACAGCGGGTTTGATGTTATTGAGCTACGTACGGCGAAAGCACGGCCCGCTGTGAGCAGCTCGCGAACCAAACCGACACGAGTGCGAACATAAAACCGTTGGCAAATCCATTGGCAAACTGCATCGCACCGCGCTTCCACCACAGCAGACTGCGATGTAACACGCCGTCCGAAAGTACCATGAACAAGCCCATGGCAAACGGAATGAAGCACATCATGGCAAAGGCGGAGAACACGCCCGAGATGGCCGACAGTACCAAAAACGGCGCGATGATACCCATGAGGTAGAAGCCGGTGCGAGCCTTACCCTCCAGACGCTCGGCCTCAACGTGCGCACGACCGACCAGGTCACCGCCCGAAGCGCCGTTCGTGCCGGCGTGGCCCATGCTGGGGATGCGCACCTCGTCGCCATCATGCGTGCCGGCGGGAAACTCAATCGTCTGCTCGGAGGTCACGCGGGTACGGCCGCTGCCACCGCAATCGGGGCACGGGTCGGCAACGACCTTGCCGGAACCGCCGCACTCAGGACAAACCGTCTGGAACGTGCCCGCACCAAACAGGAAGGACAAGTCGACATCGATATGGCCGCGACCACCGCAGCTCGGACAGGTGTGGGCATGCTCTGACGAAACGGAGCCCGATCCACCACAGTGTCCGCAAGTGTCAAAGCGGGTGTAGCGAACGGTCTTGTGGGCACCGCTCTTTGCCTCCTTGGCGTCGAGCTTGATATCGACGACCACGTTGGCGCCACTCTCGGGGTTGTAGGCCGCCTGGCCGCGACGGGGCTGGCCCCAGGCGCCCCCGAAGGGGAAACCGCCGTCAAAGGGGTTACCGTAACCGGCGCTGCCGGCATAGCCTCCGCCATAGGGCGAAGCCGTCGGTGCACCGGCAAAGGGATTGCCCGACCGCATGGCGTCGTAACGCGCACGCTTCTGCTCGTCAGAGAGCACGGCGTAGGCCTCGGAAACCTCTTTAAACTTCTCCTCGGCATCCGGCTCTTTGTTGACGTCCGGATGGAGCTTGCGGGCCTTTTGCTGGAAGGCCTTTTGAATATCACGCGAGGTGGCGTCCTTGGAGACGCCCAAGATCTCGTAGTAATCTTTTTCGCTCATCGTCGCCATGCGCGGCAACCTCCTGCTCACAGCAGCGTATATCTTGCGGTCATTCTACCCGAGCGGCCTAGGCTAGACCCCAAAACAGCTCGAACAGCACATTTCCATCGAGCCAACCCAGGTGGGTCGGCGCCAGGCGGGCACAGATGTGGCCGTCGATGACATCGACAGAGGCGAAAGACCCCACATGGGCATCACCGTGCTCGGGCACCCAAGTGGCAAGCCCAAGCTCAAGAGCGCGGTCACAAGCAGCTGTCAGCTCATCAGCAGGGATGACACGAGCCGCGCGAACCAACAGGTCGGAAGCAACACCGCGCGTCATGCGGCAGGCGAGCATCAGATCTTCGGCCGCAGCCTCGCGCGGCGTCAGGAACTCGGCCTCAAACGCCGTCGCGCCATCGTCGCGCTGGACCAGACGCACGCGGTGAAAGTCACCACGGGGGGCCACGCCGGGAAACAGCCCGGCCAAGCGATCGAAATCCTCGGAATCGAGCATACCCGCGGCAGAACGACCCAAACCCAGATAGCCCTGACCAGTCCAGTAGGCAATATTATGAGCGCATTCATGCCCATCGAGCGCGTAGCTCGCCACCTCATACGGATGGTAGCCCGCCGAACTCAACCACTCGCGCGCGACGTCCATGCATGCGGCCTGGAAATCCTCATCGGGCTCAAGCGACTCGTCACGGCACGCCATGCGGTAAAGCGGCGTGCCCTCCTCGAGTGTGAGCGGATAGACCGACACATGGTGCGGGGCCCCCGCAAGCACGCCATTAAGCGTGTGCTGCCAGCTCGCCATAGTCTGTCCGGGAAGCCCGCACATAAGGTCGCACGACACATCGAGCCCAACATCCTTCACCGTCGCGATAGCCTCAAGCGCCCGTTCGGCATTATGGATGCGGCCAATGGCAGCCAACTCGGTATTGTCGAGGGTTTGCACGCCCAAAGAGATGCGCGTGACACCCGCCCCGGCAAGCGCGGTGGCGAGCCCAGCGGTCAGCGACTCAGGATTGGCTTCGCAAGTAAACTCAACGGGCTTGCACCACATGGAAATACGGTGGGCAAGATTCACCAGGCGCTCCCCTGCCAGCGACGGCGTGCCGCCGCCTACGTAGACCGTGCTGATCTGTCTGAGCGCCCCAGCGTTGCCAAAGGCATCGAGCCGCGCATACAGGTGCTCAAAATAGGCATCGAGCGCAGCGTTCAGGTCGCACGGCGCCACACCGCGCGAGTCAAAGTCGCAATAGCGGCATTTTTGAGCGCAAAACGGCACATGCACATACAGCGCGGTAACGGCCACCCTTAAGCCTCCAGCGGATGAGCGGGCACCGGCTCACCGGCGGCAAGTGCGGCCTCGCAGACCACCACGTCGCGCTCGATATCATCGACCAGCGCCATAAACTCCTCGTACGTGGAGCAGCGCACCACCTGAGCGCGCCAGGCGGCGGCATGGGGCATGCCCTTTAAGTACCAGCTTGCATACGTACGGGCGCGCGACATAAGCGGCAGAAGCTCGTGCGTCAACGTCAGGTGCTCACGCAGGGCCTCCAGGCGCTCGACCGAGGAGCGAGAAGGAACCGGCGTGCCATCGAGTGCAAGGGCTCGGGCATCGCCGAACACCCACGGATTGCCGTAGATGCCGCGCGCGATAAAAACCGCGCTGGCACCCGAGTCTTGCAGATGCTCGGCAGCGTCCTCGGCCGAGAACACATCGCCCGAACCAATCACGGGAATCTCGACAGCGTCGGCGACCTCATCGACGACAGACCAATCGGCCTGGCCCGTATAGAGCTGCGAGGCGCAACGACCGTGCACGGCAACTGCAGAGGCGCCCGCCCCTTCGAGCATCTGGGCAAACGTTGCGGCGTTGCGATCCTCGGCATAAAAGCCCTTGCGGATCTTCACGGTCACGGGAACATGCGCCGCGCCCACCGCTGCCTCGACGATTCTTTCGGCCAGGTCGGGCGTGCGCATAAGCGCCGAGCCCTCGCCCTTGGTAACGACCTTGCGAGCCGGACAGGCCATGTTGATATCAATCAATGACAGGCGGTCGCCCACGCGTTCCTCGACGGCAGCGACGGCACTCGCAAACTGATCGGGCTTGGAACCAAAGAGCTGCACGCAAATCTGCTGCTCCTCGTCGGCCGGCAACACCAGGCGCCACGTCTTGTTGCTGGCGTAGGCAAGACCTGCAACGCTCACCATCTCGCTGTAGGCAAGGTTGGCGCCGCGGCGTCGGCACATGATGCGATAGGCGGGGTCGGTTACGCCCGCCATGGGAGCCATAAGGAACGGCTGCTCGGCATAGGCGCCCAGCAGCCGCTTGCTGTATTCAGAAAGCGCCATAGACCTACTCGTCCACCTTGAGAATCGCCATAAAGGCCTCCTGCGGAACCTCGACCGAGCCGATAGCCTTCATGCGCTTCTTGCCCTCTTTCTGCTTCTCGAGCAGCTTGCGCTTTCGCGAGATATCGCCGCCGTAACACTTGGCCAGCACGTCCTTGCGGCGCGCCTTAACGGTAGAGCGGGCGATAATCTTGTTGCCGATGGCGCCCTGGATAGGCACCTCGAACAGCTGTCGCGGGATGATCTCTTTGAGCTTGTCGCACAGGCCGCGGGCAAGACCGTAGGCCTTATCCTTGTGCACGATAAACGACAGCGCGTCCACCTCGTCGCCCGAAAGCAGGATGTCGAGCTTGACGAGCTCGGAGGGGCGATATTCGTTGAACTCGTAGTCGAGCGAGGCGTACCCCTTGGTGCGACTCTTGAGCTGATCGAAGAAGTCCAAGATGAGCTCGGCGAGCGGCATATCAAAGCGCATCTCGACCGATTTGCTCGTCAGGTGGATCATATCGGTCGTGACGCCACGGTGCTCGATGGCGAGCTGCATGACGGCACCCGTATACTCGGGCGGGCAGATGATTTTTGCCTTGAGGTAGGGCTCTTCGATACGCTCGATGCGCGTGGCCTCGGGCAGATCCTGCGGGCTGCGGACATCGATCATCTCGCCGTCAGTCTTGTACACGTGGTAGTCGACCGAGGGGCTCGTGGCGATCAGGTCCAGATTGAACTCGCGCTCCAGGCGCTCCTTGACGACCTCCATATGCAGCAGGCCCAGGAAGCCCACGCGGAAGCCAAAGCCCAGCGCCACCGACGTCTCGGGCTCCCACACCAACGACGGATCGTTGACGTGCAGCTTATCGAGCGCGTCGCGCAGGTTCTCGTAGTCCTTGTTGTCGATGGGGAACAGGCCCGTGTAGACCATGGGCTTGGCCTCGCGGTAGCCCGGCAGCGGCTCGGGGCAGGGGTTCAAAGCCCACGTAAGGGTATCGCCCACGCGCACAGCCTCGGGGTCCTTCAGACCCGTGACCACATAGCCGACCTCGCCGACGGTCAGAGCATCAACCGGCGTCTCGGCAGGGCGCTTGACGCCCACGCCGTCGACCAAGAAGTCGCCCTTGGCCTGCATCATGCGCAGGGTATCGCCCTTTTTGATGGAACCGTCAAAGACACGCACCGTGGCGACGACGCCGCGGTACTCATCGAAGTACGAATCCAGAATAAGTGCCTTGAGAGGGGCATTTGCATCGCCCTTGGGAGGCGAGATTAAAAAGACGATAGACTCCAGCAGATCGTGGATGCCCTCGCCGGTCTTGCCCGACACGCACACGGCATCGTCGGCGGGAATGGCCAAATCGTCTTCGATCTCGGTCTTAACCTCGTCGGGGTGCGCCGACGGCAGGTCGATCTTGTTGATGGCCGGAACAATGTCCAAGTTGGCGTTCATGGCGAGCGTCGCGTTGGAAACGGTCTGCGCCTCGACGCCCTGAGTGGCGTCCACGACGAGCACCGCACCCTCGCAAGCGGCCAGCGAACGCGAGACCTCGTAGGTGAAGTCCACGTGGCCCGGCGTATCGATCAGGTTGAACTGATACGTCTCGCCATCGTCGGCGTCATAGGACACGCGAACGGCATTGGACTTGATCGTGATACCGCGCTCGCGCTCGATATCCATCGTGTCGAGCAGCTGCGACTCCATGCCGCGCTCATCGACGGTATGGGTCAGCTCGAGGATACGGTCACTGATCGTGGACTTGCCATGGTCGATATGCGCAACGATCGAGAAGTTGCGGATGTGGGAAATGTCAATTGAAGTATTCATGCGGACTATCTTACCCGAGCGGTACAAAAAATGGAGCCTGTTCCATAAAACAGGCTCCATTTATGCGCGTAATCTGTGTGGTGTGAAATTTACAACTTAAGCGTTGATGCTGTTCACGAGCTTGGCAAGACCGGACTTGCGGTTGGAAGCCTGGTTCTTGTGGATAACATGCTTGGCGGCAGCCATGTCGAGACGCTTGGTGACGGTCTTGAGGGCAGCCTGGGCCTTCTCGGCGTCGCCCTCGGCGACGGCGGACTGGACGTGCTTGGTCAGCGTCTTGAGCTCGGACTTGACAGCCTTGTTACGCATGCGAGCTGCCTCATTGGTGCGGATACGCTTCTTCTGAGACTTGATGTTTGCCACTTCTGGAGATCCTTTCGAGTTCCTTGCAAAAAATGTATGACACCTCTGAGACACGGTGAGGTCATGCAAGCGCCTACTATAGCACGCTCCCCCTCAAAGGGATAGAACGAATTTGTCAAAAAGGCAGGTATCATCACGATTTTCTCAAGATGTTCGTAATCCAGAGCAAAAGCGCGGTCTGAGAATCGGCCGAACCCTTGAGCGCGAGCTCCACATCGACAGCGCCCTCGAGCGCGGCAACGAGCTCGGTCATCGAAAAACGACGTGCCCAGGTAAGGTGATTCTTGACCTGCCAAGCCTGAAGCTTGAGCGTCGCGGCGAGCTCACGCCCCTGCCCACGAGAGTCGAGCGCCTTGGCGACGATCAGCTCACGGATGCGACCGCATAGCAGCGTGTAAGTCCACACGTAGCTCTTAGAGGGCAAAAGCTTAAAAAGCCCGAGCGAACGGCGCATATCGCGAGCCGAGACGGCGTTGAGGAAGTCCCAGGGCTGAACCTCAGCCGTACGCACGATCCAACGCTCCACGTCGGCAAGCTCAATCTGGGGCGCCTCGACCATCTGGGCGAGCCTTGCCAGGTCGTTATCGAGCATGCGCGTGTTTTCGCCCGAACGCGAGACGAGCTCCTCGGCAGCAGCCGTCGAGATGGACTTACCGTGCTGCGTTGCCATCTGCTGAACGCGACGCGGCAGTTCCCAGCGCTTGGTACCCGGGCAATCGACAATAGCCTTCTTGTCGATCTTGGCGATTGCCTTATACAGGCGCGTATTCTTGGCGAGTGAGTCGGCGATAATGAGACAGACCGTCGTGGGGCTTGGACTTGCGAGGTACTCGACGAGCGGTTCCGAGACCGCCTTGGCAAGCTTGGAGCAGCCGTCGAGGATCACCAGGCGAAACTCGCTACCCATGGGAAAGGTATTGAGCGAGCCGATGATCGACTCGATATCGGGGTCTTTCGTCATGTCGCGTTCATCGAGGTTGAACTCAACCATACCCGACTTTTCCAAGCGAGCTTTCATACGCGAGACGGCGTGGTCGCGCTTGACCCCATCGGTACCGACGATCAGATATGCCGGCAGCAGACCGGTTTCGGACATTGCGCTCCCCTCTCGCAGGCTCTCGAATTTGTTCCGTGCCATTCTAGCCCAGGGGGCCACCGCGCGCCAACGATGCCATCACGGTCGCTGGCATCGCATGGCAAAACCGGTTACGGTCGGCGAGACGGCAATGTCTCCTTGTTCGATGGTGCAAGCGAACGCACCGCCCGCATCGCGAACCGCATCGATGCAGGCATCGGATGGATGGCCGTAGCGGTTGCCCTCGCCCGCGCTCGCGATAGAGAGCTCAGGCTTAAGCGTGCCCAACAGGTCTGTGTCGACGGAAGCTTTTGAGCCGTGATGCCCCAGTTTGAGCACATCGATATCACCCACCTCCTGTACAAACTCGCGCTCCTGATCGAGCTCGGCATCACCAGTGAGGAGCACGCGCAGGCCCTTGCCCTCCTGAACATAAGAGAGCAGCAGGACAAGCGAGTCCTCATTTCCCTCGCCATCCACGGACTCGAATGGCCACATCACGCGGGCGCAAAATGAACCGATGTCGAACGTATCCCCACGGCGAACCTGCCGATACTCCACGCCAGGTCGGTTCAATACCTCGGCAGGAGCATCCTCGAGCGCATCCGCCGCCACGGCAATCGTTCCGACTGGAAACTGTTCGAGCACAGCAGGCAGACCACCCCAGTGATCCTCATCCCAATGCGTCACAAAGACGGCATCGATATGGTGCACGTTATTGCGAACCAACGCTGCCACCATGCGCTCGTCGAGCCCGCAGTCGACGAGCGCTACTGCGCCGCCCTGGCGGATAAGAATCGCATCGGCCTGGCCCACATCGAGAACCGTCACCGAAGGCGGCGCGAATCGATCCCAGTAGATGTAGGGAATCGCAGCCAAGAGCACCAGGCATGCAAGCCCCACCGCCATAGGACGTACACGGGGACGCGGCCACCAGACCAGAAGAACCGCCAGCAAACACGGCACCAGGTAAATCCACATGCTATCAGGCGGCAAGCTCACAGATGCACCCGGCACGGCGGCAAACAGCCGCTCAAAGAACAGTGCGCAACGGGCGGCAATCATGGGTACGACGAGTGCCCAAGCCTGCAACGGCGCCACGAGCGAAAAGGGAACCAGCACGATCGACACAGCGAGCAGTAGACTCACCACCGGACCGATGACCGCATTCGCCAACGGAGCAATGAGCGAGAACGTACCAAAGGCAGGAATGGTGACGGGCAGCGTCGCCAGTTGCGAGCAAAGCGTGACGGAAAGCATGCCGGCAATACCCGTCGGCACACCCAGCTCACCCAAAGCGTAGGTCGCATAGGGGCAAAAGCACAGGATGGCAAAGACACTGGCACACGAGAGTTGAAAACCCATATCGAACAGTACCGTTGGGCGGAGCAGCACAAAAATGGACATGGTTACGAAGAGTGCCGATGCGCCATGCCGGCGACGCCCCGCGCCGTTTACGACAAGCGTCGCCGCCACCATGCAGCATGCGCGCACGGCCGAGGGAGACGCGCCCGTAAAGACAGCGTAGCCCACAAGCGTTATCGCCAATATCGCCCGCTGAAGACCACGTGAACACCGAGTCTTTTGCAATACACCCTCGATTACAAACCCCACGATAGCCAAATGGCTGCCCGATACGGCGATAAGATGTGCCGTTCCCGTCACCGAAAACCAGTCGCCCGCCGGCTGGGCGCGCAGCTCGGCCGAACGACCGCAAACGACACCGGCTATGAGCGCACGCGCCGGGTCGGTCGCAGGCGCGATGGACGCAAGCAGCCCATTTCGCAGTCGAAGCAGCGGCCCCGGAGAGCCCTCATCGAACGACACCAACCGGATGACCTTCACTTTTCGAAGCTCGCCTCGAAGCACGCGCGAGCGCCCATACGAATCGTTCTCAAAGCGCGAAATTCGACCGATAGCACGTACATGCGAACCGGCGTCGAGCTCGCGATCGCACGACAGCCGCACCTGACCCAAACGCTTTTCGCCCGCATACGCATCGCAGGTATAGGAGTATGCACCGTCATTAATGGACGGATCGCCGTGTACAACAAACTCGAGACTGCTCGCAGCCCGATTATCCAGTGCCCTCGAAGCACGCAGCGTCCCGATCGCCCAACCAGCGGACACGACCGCCCCCGCCACGAAGCCAAGGGCCACGGCATACAGCCATCGTCTCCACCGCACAAGGCGCATACAGGACCGAGCCAACACGATGCAAGCTGCAGCCGCAACGGGAATGGCCATAAGCAACGTGACGGGCGCCGCCCGCTCTCCCAGCAGCAAATCGGCCGCCATGTTAAGCACCAAACCACAGCCAACACACAAGCCGGCACAAAGCGCCATCGTCCACGGCATCAATGGCCGTGGCGGCATCACGTGCTCGCGCTCAATCGCACTCATACGCAGATGCAATCTTTGATTTTGGCGAGCTTCTTCTCACCGATCCCCGATACGCGCATCAGGTCATCGACTGAGGCAAAAGCGCCGTTTTTTGTCCGCTCATCGATAATCGACTGCGCCATAGAAGGCCCGATGCCCGAAAGCGTCTGCAGCTCCGCTGCACTTGCCGTATTGATGTTCACGAGCCCCGACGAAGACCCCGCGCCAGGAGTCGTAGCAGCACCGCTTTCGGCCCCGTCGGCCGCCGCAGCCGCTTGTTGCTCCCCCACCGTCGGAACATAGATCTTTTGGCCATCGGTGACCTTGGACGCCCGATTAAGCCCTGTCACATCCGCCTCGGTCGTAAGCCCTCCGGCGGCATCGATCGCTTGGGAAACCCGTGCTCCATCTTTGAGCCGATACACGCCAGGCCTCACAACGGCGCCATCCACATCGACGTACACCTCGGCCGCAGAGGAGTTCTTGGCCGAAGACTCATCGGCATCATCAGGAGAGGCATCCCCGGCGGCGCGCACATCCGAGACGCTCGCCTTATCGCTACGCTCAAACGATACGCCGCTGGAGCGGCTATTAAAACTCGCCATCGCCAAGCCGCTCGCGGCGGCAATGACAACCAGAATCGCCAGGATCACCGCCTTGTGACCGAGCAACTTGCCCGCCCAGCGGTCCATCCGTTTAACCCGTTCGTGTTGCTCGCGCTGCGCCATAGCAAACACCTCCCAACACCATCGTGTCAGGAAACGGACGCCGCAGCTTCCGCACGTCCACACCAGTTTTCGCGGTCAAACCAAATACTGACCAAAACCTTGCGAAAATATGTCCATTTATTCAGGCACACGTCAGCGAATGAACATCTTGGCATCATTTGCCCAGATAGCAAAAAACCGACGATACAGGCGCATCGTCGGTCTATGCAGGCAATTACTCGTGATCTTGGTAAATCTCACGCGGAGCAAGCTCCGAATGTTTGCGTTTTAAGGTCTTGGGGGCCTTATACGTGTTGCTGGAGAAGTCGATGTACTCGGTCTGCTTAAGCAGCCGCTCGATCATCTCCTCGTGGTCGAACAGCTCCCAGGCCTCGTGCACGGCATCGAGCTTGGCGTGCGTCTCGGGACGACGCGGCATAAACAGCGTGCAGCAGTCGGGCGCCGCCTCGGTGGAAATATCGAACGTGCCAATCTCCTGAGCGCGCGCAATGATCTCCTGCTTGTCGGACCCGATGAGCGGACGGAACACGGGAATCTTCACGGCCTCGTTGACGGCCATGATGTTCTCGAGCGTCTGGGAGGCAACCTGACCGAGCGACTCGCCGGTCACGATGGCCTTGGCGCCCTCGATATGCGCAATGCGCTCGGCAACCGAATACATGATGCGGCGATACATGATCACGCGCAGGTTGCTGGGGCAGGTGACGGAAATCTCACGCTGGCAATCGCCAAACGGCACCACGTACAGGCGACCGATCTGGACGCCCGGCTCAAGCGCACGGATGATGTCCTGCACCAAATACTCGCTCGTATCGGGCGTCTGCGGACGACCGGAGAAATGCACCGGCACGCACACCGCGCCGCGACGCGCGAGCATCCAGGTCGCCACCGGAGAATCGATGCCCGACGACAGAAGCGTCACGACCTTGCCGGCAGAGCCCACCGGCAGACCGCCCACGCCGCGCTCGGAGCGCGCATACACGTAAACGCTACCCTGGACCACCAGTACGTGCACCATCGCATCGGGGTCATGCATTTGAACCTTTTTATCGGGGAAGGCCTCGCACAGTACCTCGCCCACCTGACGATTGATATCAATCGAGGTGAGCTCATAGTCGGTATTGGAGCGCTTGGCATGCACCTTAAACGAATCGAAGGGGCCAAACTCGCGCAGCGCCTTGACGGCGGCGGCGCGGTACTCCTGCGGGTCGCGGTTGGTGTGGTACGCCAGGGACACACGGGCAACGCCGGGGACGGTGCGGATGACACGCGCCGCCTCGTCGGCCTGATGCTCGTTAAAGGTCACGAGGATATAACCGGAAATTCGAGACACGGCGTTCACGGAAAAGGCGGCCAAAGCCGCCTTAATGTTATCCATGAGGATATGCTCAAAATGTGCGCGGTTCTTGCCCTTCAGTCCAACCTCGTGATAGTGGACCAAGCAAACGCGAGCTGCCATTTAGGCTTCAGCAACCTTGTGGCCGAGCGCCTTCTCGTAACGGGCCTCGTCATAAGAGATGTCGCCGTCGACGATCTCGTCCATAGCCATCGAGATGGTATCGGCGCCGGAAAGCGCAATGGTGATGTCGTCGACATCCTGGACGGCAAGCACGCGGTTGTGCTGGCCGCGCAGCATGCTGTTAATGTCGCAGGCGCGCTTGGAAGCAAGCGAAGCGAGCAGGAAGCGGTTGTGATCGGTCTTCTCCAGAAGATCGTCAATGCAAGGCTTTACAACGGACACGGACCTCAGATCCTTTCATGCATATCGAGAACGCGAACGAGCTCATCGGTCGCGCGGTCGAGATCGTCATTCACCACGACGTCGTCGTAGCGGTCGGCAAGGGCAAGCTCATGAGCGGCGTTTGCCATACGCAGCTCGATCGTCTCGGGCGTCTCGGTACCGCGACCGACCAGACGCTCGCGGAGCACCGCGAGCGAGGGTGGCTTGATAAAGATCAGCACGGCCTCGGGGAAACGTTCCTTAACCTGCAGGGCACCCTGGACATCGATCTCCAAGATGAGAGACGCGCCCGAGGCGAGCTTGGACTGAACCTCGCTCACCAACGTGCCGTAGCAGTTACCGTGGACCTCGGCCCACTCGACAAACTCACCGTTTGCCACGCGGCGGTCGAACTCCTCGCGCGTCAGGAAAAAGTAATTGACGCCATCGACCTCGCCTTTGCGCGGGGCTCGCGTGGTAGCCGAAACCGTCAGGCCCAGGTTAGAACGACGCTCGCGCACACGAGTGACGAGCGTGCCCTTGCCCGCGCCTGACGGTCCAGAAATCACAAAGAGCTTTGAATCCTGAGCGCTCACTTATTTGGTCAGCTGCTCGAGGAGCTGCTCGCGCTGACGGACGCCAAGGCCCTGTACGCGACGGGTAGCGGAGATACCGAGCTCCTCCATGATCTTGGCGGCCTTGGCCTTGCCATAACCGGGGAGAGACTCGATGAGGGTGGAAACCTTCATGCGGGAAGCAATGGGGTCATCGGAGTTGAGCACGGACTCGAGGGACTTCTCGCCCTTCTTGATCTGCTCACGGAGCTCTGCGCGAGCGTGACGTGCGGCGGCAGCCTTCTCAAGAGCCTGCTTGCGCTGCTCATCGGTAAGCTGAGGGAGTGCCATTCGTACCTCCAAGTAGTTGGGTTATATCTGATTCAATATTTGGCATTTTAGCACGTAAAACGTACAAAATGCCCAATCGCGGCTCCATAGGTTAGACGATACCCGCAAAAAGTGCAATATATCGCGCTAAAAGATAAGCCCCCGACCTGCGATTCCACACAAAGGATGGGAAAGTTTACGCAGGCACAGGGGCTAGTTTGTGCTATTAAAACCAAAAAGTGGTGACTTAAGGGAATCTTTTACGCGACGTTTTCGACCAGCTCGGCAACGATGGCGTCAAACGCGGCAACCGGATCGTCGGCGCCGGTAATGGGGCGGCCCACCACGATATGGCTCGCGCCGCGCTCGATAGCCTGGGAAGGCGTGGCCACACGCGACTGATCGCCCAGCACAGCACCAACCGGACGCACGCCCGGGGTCACAATCAGCGCATCGGGGCCCAGCAGCTCACGCATGTCATGAGCCTCCATTGGCGAGCACACGATACCATCGATACCGTTGGCCTGGGCGAGTTTTGCCAGACGGGCGGCCTCCTCGGCAACAGGCGACTCGACGCCGATCTCGCTCAGCGCATCCTGGTTCATGCTCGTGAGCACGGTGATGGCGACGAGCTTGGCTCGATCCTCGCGCGCCTCCTCGGCGCCCTCACGGCAGGCGGCGAGCATAGCACCCGAACCCAAGCCGTGAACCGAAAGCAGGTCGGCACCGGCAAGCGAGGCCGAGCGAGCGGCACCGCGCACCTGATGCGGAATGTCATGGAACTTAAGGTCGAGGAAGACCTTGAAGCCCAGGTCCTTAAAGGTCTTGACGACCTCGGGACCCTCGGCGTAATAGAGCGTCATGCCCACCTTGAGCCAGGCGGCATGGCCCGAGAGCTCATGGGCGAGCTCGAGCGCACGCTCACGGTCACAGTCGAGGGCGACGATAACGCGGTCGCGGGCATCGGTTTCTAGCATTCGAAAGCACCTACCAGCTCGTTGATGTCCTTCACGCCCTGGGACTCGGCCCAGGCCTCGAGCTCGCGCGCAATCTTAATCGAGGCGCACGGATCGACGAAGTTGGCCATTCCGACCGATACACAGGTAGCGCCGGCCAGGATAAACTCGGCCGCGTCCTCACCGGTCATGACACCACCGACGCCATTGATGGGGATATCGACGGCCTGGGCAACCTCCCAGACCATGCGGACGGCGATGTGGTGGCACAGCGGGCCCGAAAGGCCGCCCTTGGGCTTGGTCACGCGGGACTTGCGGGTGTGCACGTCGATGGCCATACCCTGGATGGAATTGATGACCGAAAGGCCGTCGGCGCCGGCGGCCTCGAGAGCCTTGGCTATCTCGGCAACGTTGACCGGAGCCATCTTCACAAACAGCGGCTTGTCGGTCACCTTGCGGCAGGCGGCCATGACGGCAGAGGCGCCCTCGGGCGTGGAACCCATGGCGGCACCGCCGGCGGCAATGTTGGGGCAGCTCACGTTGATCTCATAGCCGGCAGCCCAGGGGCACAGCTCGACATACATCTCGAGCGCGCGGACAAACTCATCCACGGAATGACCGGCAACCTGGCAGATGACCTGGCAACCGTCCTTGGAGAGCTGCTCGAGCCACGGACCGGACTCGCGGGCGAAAGCGGCCACACCGGGGTTCTGCAGGCCCACGGAATTGATCATGCCACCGGGGATCTCGGCCATGCGGGGTGCGGGATTGCCGGGCCAGGGCTCGGCAGCGCAGCCCTTGGTGGTGATGGCACCCAGCTGGGAGACATCGAAGAAGTTCTGGAACTGCCAACCGTAGCCAAAGGTACCGGCTGCGGTGTTGATGGGGTTCTGCATCTTGACGCCGCCGAAATCGACGGCCATGTTCACGGTACCCACTAGAAGACCACCACCTTGGAAGCATCGAACACGGGGCCGCACATGCAGGCGCCCTTCATACCGTCGACCGTCTCGACATTGCAGGTGTTGCAGGCGCCAAAGCCGCAGCTCATCATGCGCTCGAGCGACACCTCGCAGTACGCACCGGCCTCGGCGGCAGCGGCGGCGACCTTCTTCATCATGACGGCGGGACCACAGCTGGCGACGTAGTCGTAACCGCCCTCGCCGAGCAGCTCGGCGGCAGGATCGGTGCAGAAGCTGTGCGTGCCCAACGAGCCGTCGTCGGTGCACACGTTGACCGTGGCTCCCAGCGCGCGGAACTCATCGACGCCCACGGCCTTGGACGCGGTGCCAAAGCCCAGGCAAACGTCAACGACCACACCCTGCTCGGCAAGCTTGCCGGCAAGGCAGAGCACGGGCGGAACGCCAATGCCGCCGGCGACGAGCAGTGCCTTCCTGGTACCCTCGGGCACGAACCAGCCGCGGCCGCCAGGGCCCAGCAAGTTGGAAGTGGAGCCAGGGGCCATCTGCGACAGACGACGGGTATCATCGCCCACGACGGCGTACCACAGCTCGACGGTGCCGGCCTCGGCGTCGGCACGATAGAAGCTCAGGGGCACGCGAAGCAGTGAGGAAGCATCGCCCGGCACGGCGATATTCACGAACTGACCGGGCTTGAGCGCACTTGCAAGCTTGGGGGCCGAGATAACGAGCGAGAAGATGCCGTCGGCGATCTCCTGGTTCGAGACGACCTCGAAGTCGTGCATGCGTGCAGTGGAAGGTGTGGGCATAGACGCTCCAATCCCCCATGCGGTTGCATGGTTCAGGCGAATAGAAAGCGCGGCACCGCAAGGGCGCCGCGCACAAAAGCGATAAGGCTATGCTAGCAGATGCAGCCGTCGGCAAGCGTCTGCTTACCGCCGACAAACACATCGGTGGCACGACCGGTGAGCGTGCGGCCGGCAAAACCGGAGTTCTCGGCGCGCGACTCGTAACCGTCCTCGCCGACCGTCCAGGTGGCGGACGCGTCGAACACGGTCAGGTCGGCAACGGAGCCCGCCTTGACCTGAACCTGGTCCAGACCCAAGATCTCACGCGGCTTGATGGCCATGAGCTCGACCATGCGGGCCATGCTCATCTTGCCCGTGTTAACCAGCTCGGTGAGTACGAGCGACAGCGAGGTCTCGAGGCCGATCATGCCGAAGGGCGCAAGCTCGAACTCACGGGCCTTCTCCCACGGAGTGTGGGGAGCGTGGTCGGTGACGATGACGTCGACGGTACCGTCGATGACGCCTTGACGGATAGCCTCGGCATCCTCCTCGGTACGCAGCGGCGGGTTGACCTTGAGCGAGGTGTTGTAGGTCTCGTCAAGGTCGTTCTCGGTCAGGAACATGTGGTGCGGGGTGGCCTCGCAGGTGACCTGCACGCCAGCCGCCTTACCGGCACGCACGAGCTCCAGGCCATGGGCGGTGGAGATGTGCTGGATGTGCAGCTTGGCGCCGGTCAGCTTGGCAATCTCGATATCGCGGGCGATCTGCAGCTCCTCGCCTGCCGCCGGCCAGCCCTCGAGGGCCAGACGAGTAGAGACCTTACCCTCGTTGATCTGGCCGTGACCGACCAGATCCTCGTCCTGGCAATGGCTCATAAAGACCTTGCCGAACATCTTGCCGTAGTCCATGCAGCGACGGAGCATGCCTGCACCCTGCACGCCGCGACCGTCGTCGGTGAAGGCGACGGCGCCGTGGGCGACCATATCGCCCATCTCGGACATAGCCTCGCCCTTAAGGCCGCGGGTCATGGCGCCAGAAGGATAGACGCGGCAGTGGCCGACCTCGGCAGCGCGGGACTTGACGAACTCAACGACGGTGCCGTTATCGGTAACGGGGTCGGTGTTGGGCATGGCGCACACGCCGGTGAAGCCGCCCTTGGCAGCTGCGCGGGTGCCGCTCTCGATGTCCTCTTTGACCTCGTAGCCGGGCTCGCGCAGGTGGACGTGCATGTCCACCAGGCCGGGGACGAGGTACTTACCGGAAAGGTCGCGGACCTCGGCTCCCTCGGCGGCGAGGTTCTCGCCGACCTCGGCGATCTTGTCGCCGTCGATCAGGACGTCAACGACACCGTCAAGCTCGACGGACGGGTCGACGATGTGGGCATTCTTAAGAAGCAAGGCCATTATCGGCACCTCCAAGCAGCAGATACAGGATAGCCATACGCACGCAGATACCGGCGTAGACCTGCTCCAGGATGACGGAGCGTTGCGGGTGGTCGGCCATATAGGAGTCGAACTCAACGCCGCGGTTGATGGGGCCCGGGTGGCAAATGATCGCGTCGGGCTTCATGAGCTTCTCACGGTCCTTGGTCAGGCCGAAGAGCTTGTGGTACTCGCGAATGGTCGGGAACGGGGCACCCTCGAGGCGCTCCTGCTGAACGCGCAGCATGTAGACGACGTCCAGCTCGGGCAGGACGGAATCGAGGTCGCTCGTCACGTGGTCGCAGCCCAGAACCTCGGGCGCCGGCGGCAGCAGCGTGCCGGGGGCGACGGCGTAGGTCTCGCAGCCCATGATCTTCAACGCGGGGATCAGCGAGCCGCAAACGCGGGAGTGGGAGATGTCGCCGACGACGGCGACCTTCAGACCGTGGAAGTCACCCTTGTGCTCCCAGATGGTGTACAGGTCGAGCAGAGCCTGCGTGGGGTGGTTGTGCTTACCGTCACCGGCGCAGATGACACTCGCGGGCGAATTCTGCGTGACGATGTAGGGAGCACCGGCATGCTTGTCGCGCACGACGATGCAGTCGATCTTGTAGGCGTTGAGGGTCTCGACGGTATCGACGAGGCTCTCGCCCTTGACCGTGGAGGTCGAGGAGCCGCCGAAGTTGAGGCTGTCGGCCGAAAGACGTTTCTCGGCGAGCTCGAAGGAGCTGCGGGTACGCGTCGAGGGCTCGTTGAACATGTTGACGATGGTCTTGCCCTTGAGCGTGGGGACCTTCTTGATGGCACGCTCATTAACCTCGGAGAACGCCTTGGCGGTCTCGAGGATGAGCTTGATGTCCTCTTCGGAGTACTCGGTAATGTCGATCAGGTGCTTATGGTTGAACGCCACGGTACTACTCACCTCCCAGCGGCGCGGAGCCCACGTGGGAACCCGGCGCGACGTCGTTGATCTCGACAGCGGTACGGCCGTCGACTTCCTTCATATATAGGTGCACGTTCTCCTCGTGCGACGAGGGAACGTTCTTGCCGACAAAGTCCGGCGAGATAGGAAGCTCGCGGTGACCTCGGTCAACGAGAACTGCCAGCTCGATGCGGCTCGGACGGCCCAGGTCCATAACGGCGTCCAGAGCGGCGCGGATGGTGCGACCCGTGTACAGGATGTCGTCCACCAGCACGACGCGCTTGCCGTCGACGCTGAAGGGAATGTTGGTAGCGTGGATCGCGGGAGCGAAATTGGTCGCATAGTCATCGCGATAGAAGCTGATGTCCAGGCTGCCGAGCGGAACGTCGACGCCCTCGATCTCCTTGATCGTCTCGGCGAGCTTCTTTGCCAGAAGGTCGCCGCGCGTGACGATGCCGACCAGAGCGAGGTCATCACAGCCCTCGTTGCGCTCGAGGATCTCGTGCGCGATGCGGGTCATCGCTCGGTTGACGGCGGTCTCGTCCATGATGACCGCCTTGGGGGAAGTCGTGCCCATCGATCTCCTTCCTCACATGTCTTGACTGCTGACACAGTCAAAAAAATAGATGCCCGACCGCTCAAAGCGGAACCAGACACCCACAGGAAGTACTGCTCATTGGCAGCTATGTAATTCCATGCGGGTATCTCGTACCCCTTTAATGGTCAAGGCATAGTGTAGCCAACATCGGACTCAATTGCGAGCATAAATACTAGTCAATCCGTAAACGGAGCCAATCGCCCCATAAACCTATATATATTTGTGGGTCGCGCTTGAAAACCTTGTTGCGAGCTGGCATAATCCCCTCTGCTGCACGCAAATCGGATCTACGTCCAGGGCCGTAGCGTGGGCACTATCGCCAAAAGAGAAATATCTCTGTGTAGATTGCGCACAGAGACATGCTTCTGTGCTATAGTTCAGGCTTGTTTGTTAACGCGACATGTTCGTTTGTCGCCCAAGGAGGGTCAGTTATGTCCAAAGTTTGCGAAGTTTGCGGTAAGCACCCCGTTGCCGGTCGCTCCATCAGCCACTCTCACCGCGTCACCAACCGTAAGTTCCGCCCCAACATCCAGCGCGTCTACGTCGTCGTCGATGGTCACCGTCGCAAGATGAACGTTTGCTCCACTTGCCTCAAGTCCGGCAAGGTTGCGCGCTCCTAAATAAGGTCTTACCAATAAGTACCTCGGACTCTCCGGGTCAAAGACCTCGCGTTCTCATAGAACTTACCAAAGGCGCCCTCTCATCTGGAGGGCGCCTTTTTGCACTCATTGGGGACAGACCTACATGAGTGTTTTCACGCATTGGGGACAGACATGATGCATGCCGTCAGCGGTTCGCCCACTGCCTCACGCCGCCTCATTCCAGCCTGTGGTGGCCTTGGTCACGCTTGTAGCGCCAATACCGGTGATACGGGCAATTTGCTTGACCGTGAGATGCGCCCGCCTGAGCCTCAGCAGACAGGCATCACGCTCGGGCCGCGGCAGGGCCTTGAGCAGCGCAGGATCTATACTCGGCAGGACTTCGCGCGCAACGGAAAGAGCGTCCTCATCAGGGATCCGCCGACGTGGAAGGACCTCCACCGACCAGATGCGCCCGGCAACTTCCTCGAGATGCTCGCAATAGCAACGGGAGCCTCCGACAATATCGAGCATAGGGGCCGCATCACAGATGTCAAAGGGATCGTAGCCCAGCTGATATGCCTTGTAGCTTGACCAGCGGTATGCCTCGAGCGAGTCAACCGCACCTTTCACGGGATTGAGATGGATATAATCGAGCAGCTGCACCGCCTGCGTGTCCGACTCAACTGCGACCCGCGAATAGCGATTGTCAAACAGATGCCCCGTTCTCCCCGTTTTCCCATTGAAATACTTGGCATATGCCGTCAGTGCGCACTGCATCGCCTTTGAAAGGTTGTCAAATGGGTCATCAACCATCAAATGGAAGTGGTTATCCAAAAGGCACCAAGCCAACACCGCCACTTCATGGCGCACAAACCTGTCCGAGATGTCCGATAGGAAACGATAGCGGTCGGAGTCATCTTCAAAAATAATCTGTTTGGAGTTCCCGCGGTCATAGACGTGGTAATAGCCGGTGATCGAAACGGCGCGGGCGCATCGGGGCATAATCTCTCCTTTCAAAACTGTACAGGCAACACCAAAAAGGAGAGAAGCAACGCGAAATGCTGAGCCTGTAACCTATTTATATCCAATGAGCAGCAATAGAAGGCCCAGAGCGGCAAAATGACAAATCGATGTCTGTCCCACATGAGTGAATGCGATCATGTAAGCCTGTCCCCAATGAGCGAGGCGATGCATTTTAAGTTGAATCGCTTCATTATGTTGAAACGTTTTAGTGTGCCTTTTACGGGAATCTGACCGTTCGCCGAATAATTTCTTGCTATCATGCAAGGCGTAGGGTAAATCTCCGATCGCAAGGAGACACAAATGGTGAAAAAGTCACCGGAAAACACTACTCCCGCAATTGTGGACAACGTAGAGGCGCTTGAGGCTAAGCTCGCTCAGATGCGAGAGGCCCAGGCGCTTTTTGCTACGTACACGCAGGAGCAGGTCGACAAGATCTTCTACGAGGCCGCCATGGCCGCCAACAAGGCTCGTATCCCGTTGGCGAAAATGGCCATCGAGGAGACCGGCCGCGGCGTTCTTGAGGACAAGGTCATCAAGAACCACTACGCCGCTGAGTACATCTACAACGCTTACAAGAACACCAAGACCTGTGGTGTCCTGGAGCGCGACGAGGCCTACGGCATCACCAAGATCGCCGAGCCCATCGGTATCGTGGGTGCCGTCATCCCGACGACCAACCCCACCTCCACCGCGATCTTCAAGACGCTGATCTGCCTGAAGACCCGCAACGCCATCATCATCTCCCCGCATCCCGCTGCCGCCAAGTGCACCATCGCCGCCGCCAAGCTCGTGCTTGACGCCGCCGTCAAGGCCGGCGCCCCCGAGGGCATCATCGGCTGGGTCGATGTCCCCTCCATCGAGCTGACCAACATGGTCATGCGCGACGTCGACATCATCCTCGCCACCGGTGGCCCGGGCATGGTCAAGGCCGCCTACTCCTCGGGCAAGCCCGCCCTGGGCGTTGGCGCCGGTAACACCCCGGTCGTTATCGACGACACCGCCGACGTGCTGCTCGCCGTCAACTCCATCATCCACTCCAAGACCTTCGACAACGGCATGATCTGCGCTTCCGAGCAGTCCGTGACCGTCATCGACACCATCTATGACCAGGTTAAGGCCGAGTTCCAGAAGCGCGGCTGCTACTTCGTCAAGCAGGGTGCCGAGATGGAGGCCCTGCGTGGCGCCATGTTCAAGAACGGCGCTCTCGATCACCGCATCCCCGGAATGGCTGCCGCCAAGATCGCCGAGCTCGCCGGCATCGAGGTTCCCGCCAAGACCAAGATCCTGATCGCCGAGGTCACCTCCACCGACCCCGCCAAGGAGGAGTTCTCCCACGAGAAGCTCTCCCCGGTCCTGGCCATGTACCACGCCAAGGACTTCCAGGAGGCCGTCGACAAGGCCGAGCACCTGG
>OIXX01000128.1_pt1 | contig 60962 bp, 52 predicted proteins | sample 1588161 | NCBI WGS metagenome assembly OIXX01 (sample SAMN03283274) | human gut metagenome | biome: human-associated habitat; material: feces | host: Homo sapiens | place: Peru | collected 2012 | reverse complement strand
AGAATGCCTGCCTGTCACGCAGGAGGTCACGAGTTCGAGTCTCGTACGCACCGCTAATTTCATTTGAACATTTCGACTCCTCCATAATAATAATGGTGCGTTAGTTCAGTTGGTTAGAATGCCTGCCTGTCACGCAGGAGGTCACGAGTTCGAGTCTCGTACGCACCGCTGAAACCTTCGGGAAGTGATTCTCGAAGGTTTTTGCTTTTATACCCCCTGATTCTCTCCATTCTTCACTCTTCACTTTCTTCCAGTATGTTATTTCTTTGTTAAATTTTGGAAATAATTTTGTTATTTCCTTAAATTACTGTACCTTTGCAACGTAAATAAAGATATAAGAGAAAAAATGATTATCATCATCACAATTTTAGCATACTTCTGCGTGCTGTTGCTCTTCAGCCATATTACGGCAAGGCGTACCAGCAGCAATGAAACCTTCTATAGGGCGAACAGACGTTCGCCATGGTATATGGTGGCTTTCGGAATGGTGGGCGCCTCTATCTCGGGCATCACCTTCGTGAGTGTGCCGGGTATGGTGATGAAGACTGATATGACCTATCTGCAGATGTGCATCGGCTTTATCCTGGGCTACTTCATGGTAGGTTTTCTCCTGCTGCCGATCTACTATAGGTATAATCTCACCACCATCTACAGCTATCTGCAGCAGCGGTTGGGCGAACGTTCCTACAAGACGGGTGCTTCGTTCTTTCTGTTGTCGAAGATGACGGGAGCGGCAGTCCGCTTTTTTGTGGTCTGCATTCTGTTGCAGCGGTTCGTGCTCGATGGAGTGGGAGTTCCGTTCTGGGTGACGGTACCTATGATGGTGATGCTCATCTGGCTCTATACCCGCAAGGGTGGCATCAAGACGCTGGTGTGGACGGATTCCTTCCAGACTACCTGCATGTTTGCTGCGCTCATCCTGATTATCTATCATGTGGTAGCAGCTTTGGGAATGACGCCATCTGAGGCTATCACGGCAATCGCCCACGACAGTCATTCGCGCATCTTCGTCTTTGACGACTGGATGTCGAAGCAGAATTTCTGGAAACAGTTCCTGAGCGGCGTGTTCGTGGTAATCGTGATGACGGGATTAGACCAGGATATGATGCAGAAGAATCTTACCTGCAAGTCGCTTCGCGAGGCGCAGAAGGATGTCTGTACCTATGGTTTCGCCTTTGTGCCTGCCAATCTGCTTTTCCTGAGTCTGGGTGTGTTGCTGATGATGCTGGCACAGAAGCAGGGCGTAGCGCTGCCGCAGGCTCCGGATGATCTGTTGCCGATGTTCGCAGCTTCGGGAGTGATGGGAACCCTGGTAGTGGTACTGTTCACCATCGGCATCGTGGCGGCGAGCTTTTCGAGTGCCGATTCGGCTTTGACGGCAATCACTACGAGTCTGTGCGTGGATATTCTGGGCAAGAAGGATGATGTGAAGCTTCGCAAGCGTATGCATCTGCTGGTAGCTTTCGTCTTCATGCTCTTCATCATCGCTTTCAAGGCGATTAATTCTACGAGCGTGATAGATGCCATCTACATCCTCTGCTCTTATACTTACGGTCCGCTGTTGGGTTTGTTTGCCTTCAGTCTGCTCACCAAACGTCAGGTAAACGACCGCTGGTCGCCATGGGTCTGCATCGCCAGTCCGCTCATCTGCTTCGCCGTCGATACCCTTATCTCGCAGTTTACGGGGTATAAGTTCGGCTATGAGCTTCTGATGCTGAATGGCACCCTGACATTTGCAGGTCTCGCCCTTATAAAAAAAGAAACAGTTAAATACAAACAATAATGAGAACAAAAGTATTATTCGCAGCATTGTTGCTCAGTGCAACAACTGCTTTTGCCCAGCAGGAGAAGTTGGGCTCCGGTATTGACAAGGCCAATATGGACTTGACCATTAAGCCGGGTAATGATTTCTATCGCTATGCCGCAGGCAACTGGATGAAGAATCATCCACTCGATGCCGAGCATACAGACAATGGTGCTTTCACCGACCTTTTTGAGCAGAACCAGAAGCGCATCCAGGACATCATCCTTGAATATGCTTCCAAGCCACAGCAGAAGGGTTCACTCGGACAGAAGATCGGTTCGCTCTACAACCTCCGTATGGACAGCGTTCGCCTGAACAAGGAGGGATGGGCACCTATCAAGCCAACTCTCGACCGCATTGCAGCCATCAAGGACCGCAGAGAGTATCAGCTCGTTACCGCTCAGCTCGATTTCCGTGGCGAGGGTACCATGATGTATGGCATCGGTGTGGGTGCCGACCTTCGTGATGCCGCCAATAACCTCGTTGAGGTAGGACAGAGCGGTCTCGGTCTTGGTGTACGTGATTACTATGTAAACGACGACGAGCAGACCAAGAAGATTCGTGATGCATACAAGGCTTATATGAAGAAGCTCTTCCAGATGGTAGGCAACGACGAGGCTACCGCCCAGAAGAAGATGGAGGCTGTGATGGCTATCGAGACCCGCATCGCTAAGGCAAGCTATAGCCAGGTACAGCTCCGCGACATCGACAAGAACTATCACAAGATGACCTACAACCAGCTCGTGCTCGATTATCCTGGCATCGACTGGGGCAACGTGTTCCTGGCATCCGGTTTCCCAGCCTTCAAGGAAATTTGCGTGGGTCAGCCTGAACCAATCCACGAGGTTGAGAAGATTCTCGCAGAGACCTCTCTGGATGATTTGAAGACATACGCAGAGATCAAGGTGATTTCTGGTGCAACCAGTGTGTTGAGCGATGATTTCCGTGCTGTTTCCTTTGAGTTGAGCAAGGTAATGAGCGGTGTTCAGCAGGACCGTCCTCGCTGGAAACGTGCCGTAAGTACCGTGAGCGGCGTATTGGGCGAGGCTATCGGAAAGATTTATGTAGAGAAGTACTTCCCGGAGAGCAGCAAGAAGCGTATGCTCGACTTGGTTCACAATCTCCAGACTGCGCTTTCACAGCGCATCGACGAGGCTACCTGGATGAGTGCTGCTACCAAGGCACAGGCTAAGGACAAGCTGGAGAACTTCATCATCAAGATAGGTTATCCTGACAAGTGGAAGGACTATAGCGGATTGCAGGTAGATGACAGCCTCTCTCTCTACGAGAATATGGCAAATATCTCTGAGTTCTTTACAAAGGATGCCATCGCCCGCAAGGTGAACAAGCCGGTAGAAAAGACTGAGTGGGGAATGACTCCTCAGACTATCAATGCTTATTATAACCCAACTACCAACGAAATCTGCTTCCCTGCAGCTATTCTCCAGCCTCCATTCTTCGACCCAACAGCCGATGATGCGATGAACTATGGTGGTATCGGTGGTGTAATCGGTCATGAGATGAGCCACGGCTTTGACGATCAGGGCAGCCAGTTTGACAAGACCGGTAACCAGCACAACTGGTGGACTGCTGCTGACAAGAAGAACTTCGAGTCTCGCACCAAGATTCTGGTTGACCATTTCAGCAAGATTGAGTTGGCTGGCAAGAAGGTAAACGGCCAGATGACCCTGGGTGAGAACATCGGTGACAACGGTGGTTTGAACATCGCTTTCCGTGCACTTCAGAATGTGATGAAGACAGAGAAGTTGGGTGTGAAGGATGGATTTACTCCAGAACAGCGCTTCTTCCTGGCATGGGCACGTGTATGGGCAGGCAATGCCCGTCCTGAGTACCTGCAGTATCTGATGACCGTGGATGTTCACTCTCCAAACGAGGCTCGTGTGAACGGTGCCCTCCCAATGGTGGATTCATGGTATAAGGCATTCAACATCAAGAAGGGCGACAAGCTCTTTGTTCCTAAGAACAAGCGTGCACATATCTGGTAAAAACATAAAAAAGTCTTGCAGGCACATTGGCTTGCAAGACTTTTTTATGCTTGTTGCTTTCTTTGCAGAAAGCTTCGTATGCCATGTTGATTACTTTGTTCCGAAATAGAGGAAGAGCATACCGAGTAAGACGAGGAGGAGATCCACGAACTTCGCCTTGAGGTTCTTCTCGTGGAAGATGGCTGCGCCGAAGAGGAAGCTGACGATGACCGAACCACGACGGATCATGCTTACGATACTGATCATGGCACCCGGCAGGCTGAGCGCATAGAAATATACGAAGTCGGCAGCCGAAAGGAAGATGCTGATGAAGATGATGCTCCAGTGCCAATGGAATGGAGTGGAGTTCTTCTTTGTTGGCCACCAGATCATCAGGAGCATGGCTCCCATGAGGAAGCACTGGTAGATATTGTACCAGCTCTGTACGATCATTCTGTCCAATCCCACGCCGCCATTCTCAGGTGGAGCCATCAGATACTTGTCGTAGAGACCACTCACGGCACCGAGCACGGCAGCCAGTACGATGAAGTAGATCCACTTGTTGTGCTTGAAGTCGATGCCCTCCTTTTTTCCGCTGCGTGAAAGCATGGCAAAGGAGATAATGGCAAGAATGACACCAATCCACTGGTAGAGGTTGAGTATCTCACCGTAAACTAGCAAGGCACCCACGAGCGTCATTACCGGACGGGTGGCATTGATAGGACCCACGATAGTGAGCGGCAGATGCTTCATGCCGAAATAACCGAAAATCCAACTGCTCAATACGATGAAACTCTTGAGCACGATATACTTGTGAACTTCCCATCTGCCTTCGGCTACATGGAACATGGTTCCATCCAGCGAATTTCCAGTATAGCTCATGATGATGAACGGCAGGAAGATGAGCGATGAGAAAAGCGTGTTCAGAAAGAGCACGGGAATCACTGCGTTACCTGAAAGTGCCTTCTTCTTGAAGGCATCATAGAATCCCAGCAGCGCTGCTGAGAGAAATGCTAATACTAACCACATTTTTATGAATGTTAAATGTTGAATGAGGCTCGCGCCTTTGTGTTTCTAATCTTTTATGATCTAATCTTTTAATCATTGAAATCATACCCCACGTCTTCCAGGAATAATGCGTTGCCTGGCATGCTTTCGCCCGCATCACTGCGGCTTCCGTTGTGCAGGATGTCGAGAAACTGCTCCATCGTAATCTTGCCCCTGCCTACATCAATGAGGGTGCCCACTACGGCACGTACCATGTTTCGGAGGAAACGGTTGGCGGTAATCTCGAAATACCAGGTGGTAGGCGAGGTCTGTACCCATTGGGCTGCGGAAACGTGGCAGATGGTGGTCTTGTTGTCACCGCCTGCCTTGCAGAAAGCCGCATAGTCTTCGTGATGCAGGAAATACTGCGCCGCCTGGTTCATCTTTTCGAAATCCAGCGGGTAGTTCATCTGCAGCGAATAGTGGCGCTCGAAGGGATCCTTGCGCGTATGGATATAATAATGATAGGTACGCGAGGTGGCAGAGAAGCGGGCGTGCATCTCGGCATCTACTTCCCGAACTTCATAGACGGCAATGTCGCGTGGCAGGATTCTGTTCAGACGATACACCAGCTGGTCGAGGGCCATTGGGATTCTTTCTTCCGAAACTTTCTCTTCCGGATTCCAGTCAAAATGCGCCGCCATGTTCCGGGCATGCACCCCGGTATCTGTTCTTCCGGCTCCCACCACCTCTATCTCCTTTCTGAGAAGGATGGAAAGGGCACACTGCAACTCCTGCTGCACCGAATTGGCATTGGGCTGAATCTGCCAGCCGTGATAGTTGGTTCCGTCGTAACCAAAGAATATAAAATATCTCATTGCTTTTCACTTAAAACGACTGCAAAGTTACTAAAAAAACGTGAAATATGGTATAATAATACAGAATATTTTCAAAAATGATACAATCTTGAAAGAAAATTGCGATTTTATTTTGCAATATGCTAATAATTGTGTACTTTTGCCAACGATTTTGTTTATTTAGATTATGGCACAGAATATATTTAGGGGCCTTGGTGTTGCCCTCATTACTCCTTTTAAGGCCGATGGTTCGGTAGATTATCAGTCGCTCAAGCGATTGGTAGAGTTCCAAATTGACAATGGTGCAGACTTCCTTTGCATCCTTGCAACAACTGGTGAGGCTCCTTGCCTGACCCAGGAAGAGAAAGACAAGATTACAGAATTGGTGAAAGACGTGAACAAGGGTCGCGTCAAGATATTGAAATATTGTGGCGGCAACAATACTGCTGCTGTCGTAGAGGAAATCAAGAATTCTGATTGGAGTGGCATCGACGGAATCCTCAGCATCTGTCCTTATTATAACAAGCCATCACAGGAAGGTTTGTATCAGCACTTCAAGGCCATCGCACAGGTTAGTCCGCTGCCTATCGTACTTTATAATGTACCTGGCAGAACCGGTATCAATATGAAGCCGGAAACTACCTGCCGCATAGCCCGCGACTTCCCTAATGTGGTAGCCGTGAAGGAGGCGAGTGGTAGTCTGGAGCAGGTAGATGAGATCATCAAGAACAAGCCGGATAATTTCGAAGTAATCAGCGGTGATGATGCCCTTACTTTCTCTATGATTGCGAGTGGCGCTGCCGGTGTGATTTCTGTCATCGGTAATGCTCTGCCAAAGGCATTCAGTAGAATGATCCGTCTGGAGTTCCGTGGTGAGTACGAGCCAGCCCGCAAGATTCATCATTCCTTCACTGAGCTTTACAGCCTTCTCTTCGTAGATGGTAATCCTGCCGGTGTGAAGGCTTTGCTCAATGATATGGGCTTTATCGAGAACGAGCTGCGCCTGCCGCTGGTTCCTACCCGTATCGCTACCAAGCAGAAGATGAGTGAAATCCTCAGAACTTTGAATATTTAATATATTGATTAGTGGTTAGTTGTTATTGATTATTATGCGCACACAATAATTATTAATAACTAATCACTGATCATTAATCACTATACATTATGGCTGAAGACAGAAGAATCATACATGAGATTACCCCGCTGATGGGTAAGGATGTGCTTTACATTGCCGACAGGCATAAGAAGGAGTTTACCTATCCGATACACAATCATTCGGTGTTCGAACTCAATTTTGTGGAGAATGCGGCGGGGGTAAAGCGTATTGTGGGTGATTCTCAGGAGGTAATTGGCGACTTTGACCTCTGTCTCATCACATCGCCTGATCTGGAACATGTATGGGAACAGAACGTCTGTCGCAGTGAAGACATCCGTGAGATTACCATCCAGTTTGATTTCAGTATGGGTGAGGAGACTCTCTTCGGAAGAAATCCGTATGCCAGCATTACCCGTATGATGCAGGAGGCAAAGAAGGGACTTTGCTTTCCTCTGAAGGCGATTATGAAGGTTTATCGATTACTGGATACCCTGAGTACAGTGAAAGATGGTTTTTATGCCGTGCAGCAGTTTCTCACCATTCTTTATGAACTGTCGAAGTGTGAGAATGCGAGAACCCTGGCTTCGAGCAGTTATGCCAAGGTAGCGGTGGAGGATGACAGCCGCCGTATTCTGAAGGTGAAGAACTATATCTCGAAGAACTATATGGATGAACTCCGTTTGCCGGATCTCGCCTCGCTGGCGGGTATGAGCTCGAGTGCCTTCAGCCGATTCTTCAAGCTCCATACGGGCAGAAACATCTCGGAGTATATTATCGACCTCCGTCTGGGCTATGCCGCCAGAATGCTGGTGGATACAGCCAAAAGCATCAGTGAGATTGGGTTCGACTGCGGTTTCAATAACCTCAGTAACTTCAATCGCATCTTCAAGAAGAAGAAGGGGTGCTCGCCAAGTGAGTTCAGAGAGAACTATCATAAGACTAGAATTATCGTATAAAATACGCACAACGTAATCGTTTAAGTGAAATAATCAAAAATATTTCCCTTAAACGATTTCTTTTTGGGATATTTGTTGTATCTTTGCGTCATCATTAGTATTATTAAATAAACATTTAAAAACTACTATACAGTTATGAAGCAATTTATGGATGAAAACTTCCTGCTTGACACCAAGACAGCGCAGGATCTTTTCCACAATCATGCGGCTAAGATGCCAATCATCGATTATCACTGCCACCTCATCCCAGAGATGGTTGCGAATGATCACAAGTTCAAGAGCATTACAGAACTCTGGCTCGGTGGTGACCACTACAAGTGGCGTGCTATGCGTACCAATGGTGTAGATGAGCGTTTCTGCACAGGTACTGACACCAGCGACTGGGAGAAGTTCGAGAAATGGGCAGAGACTGTACCATATACTTTCCGTAACCCTCTTTATCACTGGACACACCTGGAGCTCAAGACAGCTTTCGGTATCAACAAGCAGTTGAGTCCTAAGACGGCACGTGAGATCTACGATGAGTGTAATGAGAAGTTGCAGCAGCCTGAGTTCAGCGCTCGCGGCTTGATGCGTCACTATAATGTAGAATGCGTCTGCACAACAGACGATCCTATCGATGATCTCCGTTATCACAAGCAGACACGCGAGAGCGGTTTCGAGATCAAGATGATTCCAGCTTGGCGTCCAGACAAGGCTATGAACATCGAGAAGCCTGATTTCGCTGAGTATATGAACAAGTTGGGCGAGGTAGCTGGTGTTACCCTCACTACTTTCCAGGATATGGTTGATGCTCTCCAGAAGCGTCACGGCTTCTTCTCTGAGAATGGCTGTAAGTTGAGCGACCACGGTATCGAGGAGTTCTACGATGAGCCATACACAGATTCTCAGATTGAGACTATCTTCGCTAAGGCTATGCGTGGACAGCAGCTTTCTGCCCTCGAGATTCGTCAGTACAAGCATGCATTCTTGAAGGTCTGCGCTGAGATGGATCACGCTGCAGATTGGACTCAGCAGTTCCACTATGGAGCTATCCGTGACAACAACACATTGATGTACAACAAGCTCGGTGCTGATACCGGTTTCGACTCTATCGGTGAGTTTACTACCGCTAAGGCTATGAGCAGCTTCCTCAATGAATTGAACATGGAAGGCAAGTTGACACGTACTATCCTTTATACTTTGAACCCATGCGCCAACGAGGTTATCGCTACTATGCTCGGTAACTTCCAGGATGGTTCTTGCCCAGGCAAGATTCAGTTCGGTTCAGGCTGGTGGTTCAATGATCAGCTCGATGGTATGACCCGTCAGATGAACGCACTTTCTGTATTGGGTCTTCTGAGCCGTTTCGTAGGTATGTTGACCGACTCACGTTCATTCCTCAGTTACCCACGTCACGAGTACTTCCGTCGTTTGCTCTGCAACCTCCTCGGCAATGATGTAGAGAAGGGTTTGCTTCCTAACGATATGGAGAGCCTCTCTCGCATGGTAGAGGACATCTCTTACAACAATGCTCGCAACTACTTCAAGTTCTACTAAAGAGTAGTAGAATCTGATTAGCAAAATACTAAGACAAATCCCTTCACGGCATCTTCTGGGTGTTGTGAGGGGATTTGTTGCTTGATAACAAAAAACCGGAGTTTATGGGATTAATAGATAAAATAGTAGGTTTTTACGAGGATATCAGGGAGTTGAATTCTTCGAATATCCAGGATTTTCGAGGCAAGATGAAATCTTGGCTCAAGATGGGTATGCTCGCCGGTCGTATCTTCTATATCAAGGATATGTGGGCCAGAGATGTGGCGGCATTGACCTTTGCCTCGTTTATGGCATTGATTCCATTCATGGCGATGATGTTTGTCATTGCCCGCGGTTTCGGTTATACGGCTATGCTGGAGTCGTGGTTATCTACCACTTTCGAGGCGCAACCCGTTGTGGCTCAGACTATCGTAAATTTCGTTCACAATTATATCGAGAACACGCAGAGCAATTATATCATCGGTACGGGTATTGTGATGTTTCTCTATACCATCATCTCACTGATGCAGAAGATAGAGCTCACCTTTGATGACATCTGGCATACGGGTGAGCGTTCGTGGAAGCAGATTGTGACTGAATATCCTACCATTCTTTTCGGACTGGGTATGATGATTCTCTTCGCCTCTTTCTTTAATGTATGGACAGTGAATGTGATAGATGATGTGGATAGGATTGCTGATATGGGAGAGACTATCCCAGCTTTCATCCTGCATGTAGCTGCATTTGTGCCGATGTTCCTATTCTTCGTATTCTGCTATTGCGTGATTCCTAATACCTATATCCGGTTTCGCAGTACGCTGGTGCCTTCGCTTCTGGCGGGTATTAGCATGACGGCATTGCAGTATGGATATATTTATCTGCAGGTATTCCTTTCGAGCTATAACGTAATCTATGGTTCGCTTGCCGCCATTCCGCTGTTCCTTCTGTGGCTCCAGATTTCGTGGGCAATCGTTGTGTTCGGTGCCTTGCTCTGCTATACCAACCAGAACCTGCATCATTATGACCTGGATTTGAAGTATGATCATGTGAAGTTGGAACAGCGTATCAAGGTCTGTGCTGTGGTGATGCATCAGGTGTGTCATCGCTTCAATGATGGTGAGCAGGCATTTACGCCGAAAGATATCCATGAGGTGACGAAGATTCCGCAGCAGATTATCAATCACGCCGTGAAGGAACTGCTTCAGGCAAAGCTGCTGGTGGAAATCCGAAGCGAGAAGAAGGGTAGTTTCGAGGAATCGATCATCCTGCATCCGATAGAGAAGATCGATCATCTTACCTATGGAGCGATGATAGAGCGGCTTTTTACCTATGGGGCTGATGTGGTGGGACTTGCTGAGCTGAATCATGACTGGGAAAAATGGAAAGACATAGATGTCCTGAATGCTGAGTTAGTAGAAAAAGGCAAGCATATAAATTTCGTTTAATATTAATTTGAATAATAGTATATAAACCTTTAAAAACCATTAGTGTATGAGAAAAATGATTTCTTTTGCAGTTTTTGCATTGTTGGCAACCTCGCTGTCGGCGCAGACCGTCGCCAATATGAAGGACCTCAATGCTGAGAAAAAATCGGCTGCTATTAACCTGAAATTGACAGGAACATTAACAACCACGAGAAATTCGGATTTCCGACAGCTTCGTGACTTGTGCTGGCAATTGAGAACTCTTGACTTGAGCGAGGCTACCTGTCCTGTTCTTTCAAAGAATGCCTTCCATTCCCGTCATCATCTGCAGAGCATCATCCTGCCAAACCAGTTGCAGGAGATTGGTAGTCAGGCTTTCTTTGCCTGCGACAATCTGCAGGATATAGTGATTCCTAAGAGCGTGACGAAAGTGGGAGCTGCAGCCTTTTCTGGTTGCAAGGCATTGAAATACATCACGATAGACGGAACGCCGGAGTTGGGAGAGTTTGCCTTTGCCAATCTGGAAGGCGTAAAGGTCATCAAGGTGAATTCCAAGATTCCGCCAAAGGCAGCTTCTACTGCTTTTTCGGGCATGAATATGCGAGGCGTGAAACTGGTGATGCCAAGAGGTAGCGAAAAACTCTATCGCAAGGCTCCGGGATGGAACCACTTCTTCGGTGAGGTGAAACAGGCGAGAGCTGTCTGCAATCCTGAGGCTTGTCTGATTCCTACTCCGATGGACCTGAAAGTAAATGCCAAGGCGGCACCTTTGCAGGTGGCAGGAAACTGGAAAATCGTTGCTGCCGATGGGCTTGCCAATGAGCAGGAACATGCCGAGAGAATCCTGAAGGAGCGGGTAGAGCAGCATAAGGATTTGAAAAAAGGCGAACAGCTCACTATGACGCTTGCCCTGGACGAGACATTGGCAGACAATGAGGCTTATACCCTGAATGTGCAGCAGAAGGGAATAGTTATCAGGGGTAAGACTGCTGCAGGTGTCTTCTATGGTTTGATGACTTTCGACCAGTTGCTCCGTGGCGACGCCTCTAAGGTAGGTTGTGATGCCATCCCGCAGCTGACATTGAAAGACCAGCCTCGCACCCATGTGAGAGAGTTGATGGTGGATCCTTGCCGCATCTTCGTTCCGTACGAGGATCTGAAGGCTTTTGTGCCGGAGATGGCCCGCTATAAACTGAATATGCTTCATCTCCATCTTGTAGATGACCAGGCTTGGACCATCGAAATCAAGAAATATCCTAGACTCACCGCCGAGGCGAGCAGCCGATGGGGAATGGACGATATGCTGATGCCTATTAAGGGCTATTATACCCAGGAGCAGATGCGCGACTTCGTGGCATATTGTGCCAAGTATCATATCCAGGTGGTTCCTGAGATTGAGATGCCTGGTCACGAGGTAGCTGCCATCAGTGTTTATCCAGAGTTGACCTGTCAGGGTGTTCAGAAACCTATCCGTACCACCTGCGGTGTATCGGATGAGCTGCTTTGTCCGGGTAATGACTTCACTTATGAGTTCCTGGGTAATGTATTCAAGGAGTTGGCAGATATCTTTCCTTCTGAATATATCCATCTGGGTGGTGATGAGGCAGGAAATCCTGCGCTCGACTGCTGGACCTACTGTCCTAAGTGCCAGGCATTGAAGAAGAAACTGGGTATTACCACAACCGACCGTTCTGAGAACTGGAAGTTGCAGGGCTATCTCTTTGACAAGGTGATAGATCTGCTTCGTACCCAGTATCACAAGACTCCAATGTTCTGGTATGAGACCGATTTCAAGAAGATTCAGCCTGGTTGTGTTACCTTTGCCTGGCGTGCCGGTTTGACAAAGGAAGCATTGGTAGCGGCTGTAGAGAACAATGCCCGCATCCTGCTTTGTCCTGGAGAGCATTGCTATTTTGATTATCCGATGGCAAAGGGCGATATGCCTGAGGTAAACTGGGGTATGCCTGTAACATCTCTGAAGGCAGCCTATAGCCTGGATCCTGCCTGGGGTATGGGCGAGGAGTTTGAGAAGAATAATCTCTTCGGTGTAGCCGGAACCCTTTGGAGCGAGTGCATCAATTCGCCAGAGCGTATCTACTATCAGGCTTATCCTCGTTCGCTGGCTTTGGCTGAGGCAGGCTGGAGTTTCCAGAAGAACCGTTCATGGGAGGGATTCCTGACCCGCTTGAAGCCAACCGTGAAGGATATGATGAGAAGAGGTATCACCTTCTCTATGGAATATTAATGATGAACTAGAAAGCAAGAAGGGCAAGCTCCAAAAATGGAGCTTGCCCTTTCTCATATTTAAATCTCTCTCACTGTAAAAATATAATAGAGATTTCTATTTTTACTTGCTCAAACTAACAGAGTGGCTCATATTAGTCATTTCCGGGATTGAGTTGATTACGTCTCTCAAGAACATACCCATGCAAAGTACCATACCTGAAAACATAACTGCGGCTACTGCCATTGTAAAAATAGTCATCATAATCTTTAAATCTTTTTAAATTTTTGTTACTGTTATTCCTTAATACGAGTGCAAAGTTAACACTTTTTTATCAAATAACGGCATTTTATGCTAAAAAATATAAATGCAACAAGTATTTTTTGACCTGTATCAACTACTTCAGATATGTGATGAAAATGACATTTTTATAGTATATTCCCGGTATTGCTGTCATGCTTATATGCCGAATCTGCAATCTGGCTTTTTATGTACAGAGATGCTCTGTTTTACCTATCAAATAGAAAGAAAAAGTCCAGTAAGTATGAATGGACTTACTGGACTCTTTTTTGTGTGACATTTATCGTTATGAGTTCATGGAAATGAGGAACTCTTCGTTGTTGCGGGTTTGCTGCATACTCTTGTGGATGGTGTTCATCGCCTCAATCGGGTTCATGTCGGAAATGAACTTGCGGAGAATCCACATACGGTCGAGGGTTGTCTTATCCTGCAAGAGGTCGTCGCGACGGGTAGAAGAAGCCACGAGGTTGACTGCAGGGAAGATACGCTTGTTGCTGAGTGAGCGGTCGAGCTGCAACTCCATGTTACCTGTACCCTTGAACTCCTCGAAGATGACCTCATCCATCTTACTACCTGTATCAATAAGGGCTGTAGCGATAATGGTGAGTGAACCGCCGTTCTCGATATTACGGGCTGCACCGAAGAAACGCTTAGGCTTCTGCAATGCATTGGCATCCACACCACCCGTCAACACCTTACCTGATGCTGGGGCTACAGTATTATAGGCACGTGCCAGACGTGTGATAGAGTCGAGGAAGATGACTACATCATGACCGCATTCTACCATACGCTTTGCCTTCTCTAGAACGATACCGGCAATCTTCACGTGGCGCTCGGCTGGCTCATCAAAGGTAGAAGCGATTACCTCGGCATTCACGGTGCGAGCCATATCGGTAACCTCCTCAGGACGTTCGTCGATGAGCAGCATCATCAGGTATGCCTCTGGATGGTTGGCTGCAATGGCATTGGCAATATCCTTCATCAGGATGGTCTTACCGGTCTTAGGCTGAGCCACGATGAGTGCACGCTGTCCCTTACCGATAGGTGAGAAGAGATCTACTATGCGGGTACTCAGGTTGGTGGTACGGCGGTCGCCGCAGAGCTCAAACTTTTCGTTAGGGAAGAGTGGGGTGAGGTGCTCGAATGGAACACGGTCTCTTACATCCGATGGGTCACGACCGTTGATTTTGTCGATGCTGGTGAGCGGGAAGTACTTTTCACCCTCATGTGGTGGACGAACGTGGCACTGGATGACATCACCAGTCTTCAATCCGTAGCGCTTCACAAAATTGGTAGCTACGTAGATATCATCTGGAGATGAGAGATAGTTGAAATCGCTGCTGCGAAGGAAACCATATCCATCAGAGAGTACTTCGAGTACACCATTGGCAGAGATGATATCAGTAAAATCATATTCCGGTTCCTGACTTATCTCCTTAGGGGCCTGTGCAGAAGCTGGTGCTGCAGTTGCTGCCGGAGTCATCGGACGGTCGAAGATATCGTATGTAGGCATGGCTGCCTGATCCTCGATAGGTAAATCTACCACGGTGATGAAATCGGTGCCATCACCCGGGTCGCCTGACCAGACACCATCTGGTGTAGTCTCAGCTACAGCTGACTCTGGGGTATTGTTTTCTTTTGGCTCTGCAGGAGTACTGTTCTCGTTGTGAGCATTCATCTTAGCCTGGAGCATGGCAATCAACTCACTGTTGTCATTGCCCGAACCGTCGGCAGTAAACTGCGCCTCAGGAATCTCTGTCTCCTGGTTGTCAGATACAGGAGCTTCTTCGGTTGGCTGCTCATTGCTTGCCAGAGCTGTAGCCATAGCTTCTTCCTCAGAAACAGCAGCCTGCTCTGTTGGGCTTTCAGCATTGTCTGTATGATCTGCATTTTCGGTTGGTAGCTCAGCAGTATTATCTGCTGCCTTCATTGCTTCCTGCTGCATTTTGATGGCAGCCGCTTTGGCAGCCGCAATGGCTTCCAGTTCTGCCTTGCTCTTGCGCCCTCTGTGCTTAGGGAAAGCTGCCAGTGGGTCAACGGTAGCAGGGATAGCTTGTGGAGTCTCTCCTTCAGTGGTTGTATCAGTAGCAGCAGGGCCGTTAACCTGGTTTTTCATAACATCGAAGTTTTCTCCCTCGATTCCATGAACAGAATATACTCGATCTTCTTTCTTGCTGGCGATGCGTGTGCGTTTACGCTTTTGCGCAGCACCATCTGCTGATGCCTCTGCCAAAGCATCAAGAATCGTATAGATAATCGTCTCCTTATTGTCGCCAGATTTAATCTTGACGCCAATTTCTTTTGCAAGGTCCTTCAGTTGAAGGACACTTTTTGCTGATAATTCGTCTTTGCTATACATTATTATATATTGTATATTATATGATTTTTCTATGAAATGAAGCGTTTCTACAATGGAAACACTAGATGTATTTGAACTTTTCGAGTGCAAAGATAAGCAAAAAATTTGTTTCTGCCAAATTTTTTCTGTAACTTTGCACAAAAATAACGAAAATGGCAAGTCAAATACCGTATTTAGACGTTCAAAACCTCACCAAACGCTTTGGAGCAGAGGTTCTTTTTGATAAAATATCCTTCTCTATAGCTGAAGGACAGAAAGTGGGACTCGTGGCACGCAATGGCACGGGTAAATCTACATTGATGTCGGTGCTCATGGATAAGGAGGGACATGAGAGTGGTGATATCATCTATCGACGCGACTTAAAGGTGGGCTATCTGGAACAATCTCCTAAGTTTGATCCAGAGGAAAGCGTGCTGGAAGCTTGTTTCAATCATGAGGATGATCCAGAAAAGGTGCTCAAGGCAAAGCAGATCCTCACTCAGTTGCATATCACCAATATGGACCAGCCGATGGGACAGTTGAGTGGAGGACAGCAGAAGCGTGTGGCACTGGCCAATGTGCTGATAGATGAGCCTGACTTTCTGATGCTCGATGAGCCTACCAACCACCTCGACCTGGAGATGATAGAGTGGCTGGAGGGTTATCTGAATCGTGGCAACAAGACCATCTTCATGGTTACGCACGATCGTTTCTTCCTTGATAAGGTATGTAATACCATTCTGGAGCTCGACGATAAGACCATCTACACCTATCGTGGAAACTATGCTTACTATCTGGAAAAGCGCCAGGAACGCATGGATAATCTGCGTGCAGAAATCCAGCATTCCAAGAATCTCTATCGCAGAGAGCTGGACTGGATGCGTCGTCAGCCTCAGGCTCGAGGTCATAAGGCGAAATATCGTGAGGATGCTTTCTATGAGTTGGAGAAGGTAGCCAAGCAGCGCATCGAAGATCGTCAGGTAAGATTGAAGGCTTCTACCATATATATTGGTTCGAAAATCTTCGAATGCCAGTATGTGAGCAAGGCTTTCGATGACAGAGGAAAGAAGAAGGTGATTCTCGATAACTTCTACTACAACTTTGCCCGATTTGAGAAGATGGGTATCGTAGGTAATAATGGTACGGGAAAATCTACTTTCATCAAGATGCTCCTGGGCGAGGTGCAGCCGGATAGCGGTAAGTTTGACATTGGTGAGACTGTGCGCTTTGGCTATTTCTCGCAGGAGGGACTCAAGTTCAGGGAAGACCAGAAGGTGATAGATGTCATCACGGAGATAGCCGACTATATCGACCTGGGCAACGGCAAGCACATGACGGCTTCGCAATTCCTGCAGTTCTTCCTCTTTACTCCCGAGGAGCAGCACAACTATGTATATAAGTTGAGCGGTGGCGAGAAGCGCAAGCTCTATCTCTGTACGGTGTTGATGAGGAATCCTAACTTCCTGGTGCTTGATGAGCCTACCAACGACCTCGATATCCAGACCCTCCAGGTATTGGAAGAATACTTGCAGGATTTCGCCGGATGCGTAATCGTGGTGAGTCACGACCGTTACTTCATGGACAAGGTGGTAGATCATCTCCTGGTATTCAAGGGGGAAGGCAAAATTCAGGATTTCCCTGGCAACTATACCCAGTATAGAGACTGGAGCAGGTTGCAGGAGAAGGATGAAGCTGAAAAAGCTGCAGCTACGGCTAAAAATGCAGGCAATAACAATACGGCTGCCAATGATGGTGCCGGCACAGCCAAGCGTGATGCCAACTTTGAGAACAAGCGTAAGATGAGCTATAAGGAGAAGCGTGAATATGAACAGTTGACCCAGGAAATAGAGAAGCTTACCGATGAGCAGAAAAAGTTGGAAGAAGCCCTTTGCAGTGGTACCCTGTCGGTAGAGGAATTGACCGAAAAGAGCAAGCGCCTGCCGGAAATCAAGGATGAGCTTGACGAGAAGGAAATGAGGTGGCTGGAACTGTCAGAGATGCTATAGACATTGAACTTTGAGCGGTTGAATATTGAACTTTATGATTAGTTCGTGTGCTGCCTATAATAATAATTATAAAAGAAAATAGAAAGAATGGAAATCAAGAAATCAGAATTTACGATATCTGCTCCACGCGTGAGCATGTGTCCAAAAGATAATAAGGCTGAGTATGCTTTTATCGGCCGTAGTAATGTAGGCAAATCGAGCCTCATCAATATGCTTTGCAATCATAAGGGGTTGGCTAAAACTTCTGCTACACCGGGTAAGACATTGCTTATCAATCATTTTATCATCAATAATGAATGGTATCTGGTTGACCTTCCTGGCTACGGTTTCGCCAAACGTTCGAAGACAGTACAGAAGCAGTTGGAGCAGATGATCAGCAGTTATATCCTGCAGCGCCCACAGTTGGCGAATGTCTTCGTTCTGATTGATGTGCGTCATGAGCAGCAAAAGATTGACCGTGAGTTTGTGGATTGGCTGGGCGAAAGCAATGTGCCTTTCTGTATCGTCTTTACCAAGGCGGATAAGTTGGGGCCGGTAAAGGCTCGTATGAATGCCGAGAAATGGATGCACGCTCTGGAGGACCGTTGGGAGGCACTTCCTCCTTACTTCATCACCAGTAGTGAGAAGAAGACGGGTCGTGATGAAGTACTCGACTATATTGACGAAATCAATAAATCACTGGCAGGAGAGTAAAAGCCTGCTATCTGGATCTATTGGTCAAGATATACTCAGCCGGATTCTGGTATATAATCGTGTCCGGATAAACAATATTCAGGTAAAATCAGAATATAAAAGTAATAGGATGAAACAGATAAACTGGGGATTTATCGGCTGCGGAGAAGTAACCGAGAAGAAGAGCGGACCTGCCTTCAATGAGGTAGAGGGGTCGCAGGTCGTTGCGGTGATGAGCCGTAGCGAGAAAAAGGCTCGTGGTTATGCCGAGCGTCATCATATACGAAAATGGTACACCGATGCACAGGAACTCATCGATGATCCAGATGTGAATGCAATATATATCGCTACGCCACCATCATCGCATGCCACCTTCGCCATTATGGCCATGCGTGCCGGCAAACCGGTATATATCGAGAAACCATTGGCGGCAAGCTATAGCGATTGTATTCGTATCAACCGTATCAGCGAGCAGACGGGGGTGCCGTGTTTTGTTGCCTATTACCGTCGTTATCTTCCTTATTTTCAAAAAGTAAAGGAGATTATCAAAAGTGGTGCTATAGGTGATGTCATCAATGTACAGGTTCGTTTTTCTGTGCCTCCACGTGATCTGGACACCAAGAGTGGTAAGGAGATGCCTTGGAGATTGCAGCCAGATATTGCCGGTGGAGGATATTTCTACGACCTGGCTCCTCATCAGATAGACCTATTGCAGGATCTCTTTGGAGTCATCACCCGTGCCCATGGTTATCCTGCCAACCGGGCACATCTTTATGATGCAGAAGATACGGTATCTGCCTGTTTCTTCTTCGAAAGTGGTATTCCGGCGAGCGGCAGTTGGTGCTTCGTGGGACATGAGAGTGCCAAGGAAGACTGTATTGAGGTGATTGGCGACAAGGGTTCGCTCTCTTTCTCTGTCTTTACCTATCAGCCTATCGAGTTGATAACTAGCGAGGGCAGATCGAGCATCACCGTTGCCAATCCTCCGTATGTTCAGTTGCCTATCATCAGAAATGTGATAGAGCATCTGCAGGGCATCAATACCTGTACCTGCACCAGCGTTTCTGCTACCCCGGTAAACTGGGTGCTTGATCGTGTGCTTTGGAAGAATTAGAAAGAAAACGCTAAATGGGATGAGAAAAATAGGCTTTATAGTAGGACTGCTGTTTCTCGTTCTGCTGCCACTGATGGCGGCGGAGCGAGATACGTTGGAATGTCCTGTAAGGCAGGATTCATCTCTCATCAAGACCCTTTTCAATTCTTCGATGTTCAAAGGTAATACTCAGGACAGCTTGATTCGTGCCCGTCATGAGCGCACATTCTTTCATCGTCTGGGTAAGACCTTCACCACCTTCTTTAGAGAGTTCTCCAATATAGATGAAAGGTATATAGAACCGCAGCACTTCAATTATACGGTGATGCTGCAGAATACCAATACCTACGAGGAATATACCCTCTATGGCAAGGAGGGGCAGCGTATCTCCTTTGCGCCTGATCCTTCCTGGCGCCTGGGACCTTATCTGGGATGGCGATGGGTATTCCTGGGTTATACTCTCGACCTGAAGCATATCAATACCAAGGGCAATCATAGCAGCAAGAAGGAGTTCACCCTGAGTCTGTACAGCAGTTTGCTGGGTGTGGATCTGTTCTGGCGCCAGACGGGTAATGATTATCATATTCAGCGAATGAATCTGGGTGATCATATCAATACGGATGCTCTGAGAAAAGTATCTTTCGATGGTTTTAAGAGTAGTATTAAAGGCTTGAATCTTTACTACATATTTAATCATCGTAAGTTCTCATATCCAGCAGCTTACTCTCAAAGTACAAGGCAGAAGAAAAGTGCTGGCTCATGGATGGTAGGATTGGGATATACTCAGCATCAGCTGGAAGTGGATTGGGATAAGCTTTCTGCCATAGTGGATGAACGGCTCAATCAGAAAACCAAGCAACAGTTGGAGGCTAAAATAGATAGCAGTCTGATGTTCTCGAAGGTGAAGTATAGCGATTATTCCGCTACGGTGGGATATGGCTATAACTGGGTGTTTGCCAAAAACTGGCTCTTTAATGCCTCCCTTTCTGTTGGTCTTGCCTACAATCACTCTAAATCAGGAGATCCGGAAAAGGATAAGTTTGATCTGAAGAATTTCAACTTCAAGAATTTCAACTTTGATGGTGTCGGCCGTTTTGGAGTGGTATGGAACAACGACCGCTGGTATGCAGGTGCCAGTACTGTCATCCATTCGTATAATTATCACAAGGATCATTTCTCAACCAATAATTCCTTCGGTTCGCTCAATATTTATGTGGGTGTGAACTTTGGAAAGAAACGAGAATATAAAAATGTAAAATGATGAAAGTAAAGCATAGTTTTTTAGTTTTTGCAGCGGCATTCCTGATGGTGATGCCTGCTTTTGCCAAGACGGGCGTGGTTTATCAGCGCCAGGATAGTCTGCGAATCGTATCCTTGCTGCAGCAGGCGAAGGCGATGAAGAAAAAGCCTGCCAACTGGATGATGTGGTTTGGAAAGCAGTTTGTGGGTATTCCTTATGTGGGTGGCACCTTGGACAGAACCCAGGAAGAGCTGCTCGTGGTGAATACCAGGGAACTAGATTGTACTACCTACGTGGAAATCGTGACCGCACTGACAATGTGTGCCAAGCATCAGGAAACCAGTTTCGCAGCTTTCTGCAATCATCTGAAGCACGTGCGCTATATCGGCGGAGAGGTAGCGTATGTAAAACGCCAGCACTATTTCACCCTCTGGGTGGATGACAATGTAAAGGAAGGCATCGTGAAGGATATTCAGAATAATCCTCCCTTCTCTGCAGTCCAGACCATTAACGTAAACTGGATGTCCACCCATCCTTCCAGTTACAAGATGCTTTCGGCTCATCCGCAGTGGAAGTCGGGTATCCGTGCTTTGGAGCAGAGCATCAACGGCAAGCGCTATCGCTATATCCCGAAAGGGGAGATTCGTAACAACCAGCTTTTCAGAAATACCATCAAGGATGGTGATATCCTTCTTATGATAACTCGAAAGAAGGGATTGGACACCACGCATATCGGTATTGCTTCCTGGCATAAGGATGGATTACATCTGCTCAATGCCAGCAGCATCCACAAAAAAGTGATTGATGAACCGATGACACTCTATACCTATATGCAGAAGCATCCATCTCAGATAGGTGTCCGAGCTTGTAGGGTGTTATAAAATTTCGGAATATGAATGCTGATGTCGGAAAAGCCGGTAAATAGGGCATTTTCACATTTAATATTTTCCCTTAAGGATAGTTGTTTTTTTCCTTAAGGGAAAATATTTTTTTCCTTAAGGCTTTTTATTTTTTCCCTTAAGACTTATTGCTTGTTCTGATGATATTGTCAGATTTATTCTGCCATTTTGTTCTTTTCTCCCTTTTTGGCACGTTATTTGTAAAACCTATAGCAAAAACAAATAAAGTAAAATATATAAATAAACATTATAATTATGGCACAGAAAGGTAATATCGGTGTAACGACAGAGAACATTTTCCCTGTCATCAAGAAATTCTTATATTCAGATCATGACATCTTCCTCCGTGAGATGGTTTCCAACGCTGTGGATGCTACACAGAAGTTGAAGACTCTTGCTGCCCAGGGCGACTTCAAGGGTGAGATTGGTGACACAACAGTGCGTATCTCTCTAGATGAGAAGGCTGGTACCCTGACCATCAGCGATCGTGGTATCGGTATGACTGAGGAGGAAATCGATAAATATATCAACCAGATTGCATTCTCTGGTGTAACCGACTTCCTTGATAAGTATAAGGAGAATGCCAATGCCATCATCGGTCACTTCGGACTCGGTTTCTATTCTTCTTTCATGGTAGCCAGCAAGGTGGAAATCATCACCAAGAGCTATAAAGAGGGTAGCAAGGCTGTAAAGTGGAGCTGCGATGGTTCACCGGCTTTCGAAATCGAGGATGCAGACAAGGCAGAGCGTGGTTCTGACATCGTTCTCCATATTGCTGACGACTGCAAGGAATTCCTCCAGAAGAACAAGATCGAGGAACTCCTGAACAAGTACTGCAAGTTTATGGCAGTGCCTGTAGCCTTCGGCAAAAAGACTGAGTGGAAGGACGGAAAGAACGTGGAGACTGACGAGGATAACATTATTAATAATGTGGAGCCTCTCTGGACCAAGACTCCTAGCACACTGAAGGATGAGGACTACAAGAAGTTCTATCACACCCTCTATCCAATGCAGGACGACCCATTGTTCTGGATCCATCTGAACGTAGATTTCCCATTCAATCTGACGGGTATTCTCTACTTCCCACGTATCAAGAACAGCATTGACATGCAGCGTAACAAGATTCAGCTGTATTGCAACCAGGTATTCGTAACAGACCAGGTAGAGGGCATCGTTCCTGAATTCCTGACCCTGTTGCATGGTGTCATTGACTCGCCAGACATCCCATTGAACGTGAGCCGCAGCTACTTGCAGAGCGATAGCAACGTGAAGAAGATTTCTACCTATATCACCAAGAAGGTGGCAGATCGTCTGAGCTCAATCTTCAAGGAGAACCGCAAGGAATTCGAGGAGAAGTGGGATGATCTCAAGCTTTTCATCAATTATGGTATGCTTTCACAGGAAGACTTCTACGAGCGTGCCAAGGACTTCGCACTCCTGAAGGATGTTGAGGGCAAGTACTTCACTTACGAGGAGTACAAGACGCTGATCAAGGACAACCAGACGGATAAGGATGACAATCTGGTATATCTCTATGCTAACAATAAGGAGGAGCAGTACTCTTACATCGAGGCTGCCAAGCAGAAGGGTTACTCTGTGCTCCTGATGGAAGGTCAGCTCGATACACCTATGGTAAATATGTTGGAGCAAAAGTTGGAGAAAAGCCGCTTTACCCGTGTGGATGCGGATATCATCGACCGACTCATCGTGAAGGAAGATGCCAAGAAGACAGATTTGACAAAGGATCAGTCTGACAATTTGACAGAGGTGTTCCGTTCTCAGATGCCTAAGCTCGACAAGGCAGAGTTCTTTGTGGAGATTCAGGCTTTGGGTGAGCAGAATCAGCCAGTGCTCATTACTCAGAATGAGTATATGCGCCGTATGAAGGCAATGAGCCAGTTCCAGGCTGGTATGAACTTCTATGGTCAGATGCCAGACAGCTACAACATCGTATTGAACTCAGACCATGCATTGGTGAAGAAGGTATTGGAGGATGCTGAGGCTAATACCGCCGAAAGCCTGAAGCCAATCCTTGCAGAGATCAAGGGACAGGAAGCTCGTCTTGCAGTGCTTCATCAGGAGCAGGGCAAGAAGAAGCCAGAAGAGATTACCCAGGAGGAGAAGGATGATGTTCACAACACAGAGAAAGCCATCAGCGATGAGAAGGCCAAGCGCAACGATATCATCTCTGGTTATGCCAAGAACAACAACATCGTTCATCAGCTCATCGACCTCGCCCTGTTGCAGAATGGTATGCTGAAGGGCGCTTCTCTCGATGCTTTCCTGAAGAGAAGTGTGGATATGATCAAGTAATTGCTGCTTTATAAAAAGTATATTACTTTACGTAGGGTAACATTGAATGTTACAAATCGTATCTAGATATGTGCTAAATGTTTGAAAATAGGCATTTAGCACATTTTTTTGTTTCTTTTCTTTGGTGATATTATCTGTTTTTTGTACCTTTGCACTACTTGATCGAAGAAACAAATAAACTATAAACAGATAAAAACCACCTGATATGAAACAAAAAGTTGAATCAGAACAGGATGTTGCATCAAAAAAATGCATCATCGCTGATTATTATGCAAATCATTATGACGAACTTAAGGAATTCGTGATTTCTCGTCTGCAAGTTGTGGATGAGGCTGAGGATATTGTGCAGGATATCTTTGTTCGACTTCTGCAGTCGGATCAGATGATATCACCGGTAACTCTGCCTTGTCTGGTCTATACGATGGCAAGGAACAAGATTATCGATTATTGGCGTTGCAGACAGCAACATGAGAAATATGAGCATTTAATTAGAAAGGGAAGCTGGCTAAACCGTTCTTCTGAAGGGGTGGAGTCTGTCTTCTCGGCTCGTGAAGTGAATGAGATACTGGAGCGGGGCATTGCTCAGCTTACGGAGAGTCAGCGTTCGGTATATCGTCTGAATCTCTACGAAGATATGCCGGTTCGTCAGATTGCGGTAACTCTCAATCTGAAATATAAACAAGCTGAAAAGAAACTGGGTGTTGCCCGCAAGAAGGTTCGTGGTTTTGTTGAGAAGGCTTTGGCAGGATAAGAACTTGGTTAGATAAGGCTTGAAACAAGAGTCAGGCCTCTGTATGAGCGTTTCAGTTAACTTGTGGGTTTTATCACAAAAATAAGGCTGCATTCCCTTTGCCAGGAGTGCAGCCTTGTTTTTATGTTTATCTAATTTTACAATCTAAACTTAAATTCTTGATTTTAGTTTTTTTGAAATAGAATCAGTTCTCTTTGAAAGCGATGATTCGTGTCAAAGCTTTGTCAAGATAGAAAGTCTGGGTGAGTTCTTCTTTCTTGCCATCATGAGTAGTCAACTGGTAGGTGGCTCTCAGATACATTAAGGTGTCTGGGAAGGTGCCATCGTTATAGTCGATATTCTTTTTCATATATGGCAACTGGTTCATCTCCTGACGCATAGATTTTACTCTGTTAAAATCGATCATGGCTGTAGGAGTGAGTTGGCTGAAGCGTTTAAAGCTACAATCTTCGTTTTCCAGGTTTTCATTGAGGAAATCCTTGACGAGAGATTGAGCCTTGTGCTGGTCGCCACAGGAAGTGAGAACCAGCGCCAAGCCTAATGTCAATACGAATAGTATCTTCTTCATGATTTCATATCCTTTGTTAGGAATTCACTCAGTTCTTCTTACTTCACGCTGCGGAGGATATCCAGCAGGTGATCCCATACCATCTGAACGGTAGGAATCAGAAGTGCTTCCTCTGGTGTGTGAACGTTGCGAAGAGTAGGGCCGAAGCTTACCATGTCGAGGTCTGGGTAACGCTCTGAGAAGAGACCGCACTCCAGACCGGCATGGATACCCTTTACCCATGGCTCCTTGCCGAAGAGTTTCTCGTAGCTCTTCACGGTAATGTCGGTCAGTTTGCTGTTGGCACGCATCTTCCATGCAGGATACTTGCCTCCCACGTTTACTTCAGCACCTGCCAGAAGGAAGGCTGCCTTCACGGTGTTGGTCATGTTGTCCAGGTTGCTCATCACATTGCTGCGCTGAGAAGCCACGATGTTGATGCTATTCTCGTCGGTCATCACGCTTGCAACATTGCTGGATGTCTCTACCATCTCGGCAAGTGCCTCGTCCTGACAGGTGGTGAGTGGACCATTATCTACAGCCTGTAAAGCCATGATGAACTTATCGGCTACGGCCTTCTCGATAACAGGAGCTGCATCGGCAGAACCCATGTTGAAAAGCATAGACTGCTCAGTTACGTGGAACTCATCTTCTACCTCAGATGCGAAGATATTCCAGTCTGCACGTACCTGCTCCTTTGCCTCATTCTTGACAGCAAAGACAATCTTGCCGTCGCGAGGGATGGCGTTATGCATCTTGCCGCTGTTGAAGCTTACCAGACGAAGGGCACCATTGAGTTTCTCGTTCTCCAGGAAGAGGAAGCGGGCAAGTACCTTGATGGCATTGGCGTGCTTCTTGTTGATGTCATCACCAGAGTGACCGCCGTTGAGACCTTTCAGGGATGCCTCCATGAAGAAGTAGCCTGCTGGAGCCTCTTCGCGGGTGAAGTGGAAGGTAGCCTTGGTAGTCTGGCCGCCTGCACAGGATACGAAAATCTGACCCTCATCCTCTGAGTCAAGGTTGATGAGCATCTTGCCGGTCATGAAACCAGCCTTCATACCTACAGCACCTGTCAAGCCGGTTTCCTCGTCACGGGTGAAGACGCACTCGATAGGACCATGCTCGATGTCGTGGGCGGCGAGGATGGCAAGCTCGATGGCACATCCGATACCATCGTCAGCACCTAGGGTAGTACCTTTTGCCTTCAACCATTCACCATCTACGTAGGTCTGGATGGCATCCTTGTGAAAGTCGAACTCTACGTCCACCAGTTTGTCGCATACCATATCCATGTGACTCTGAAGGATGATGGTATCAGCATTCTCATATCCAGGGGTAGCAGCCTTTCGAATCAATACGTTGCCAGTCTCATCAACTACAGTTTCCAGATGATGGCTTTTGCCAAATTCCTTCAAAAACTCAATCATGTTCTCCTCGTGCTTGGAAGGACGAGGTATCTCGTTGATTTTAGCGAACTGCTCGAACACAAGAGCAGGTTTTAATTCATTTTTTTCCATTGATAATGTTATTTTGTATGTATTATTCTCTTATTTTGTTATTTTTGCATCAAGAAAGTCATTTATTTATGAGATTTCTTTTGCTTTTTGCCCGAAAAATCGTACCTTTGCAACGTGAAGTGCACTAAGGCACTGCAAAGGTAATAAAAATGATAAAATTAATGTTATTAAGTCTGTTAATAATTGCTATCGCAATGGCATTATTTAGTGTGAAGCTGATTTTTAAGAAGAATGGTAAGTTCTCTTCTCAGCATGTTCACGACAATCCTGGTTTGCGCAAGATGGGTATCCACTGTGTGGTTGACCAAGACCGCGAAGCGCGCGAAGCAAACAAGGCGTATTAAATCATTTTAGTTTTAGGAATAAATAATAATAAAAATACAGAAGAAATGAAAAAGAACATTTTGAGTTCAGTGGCTATTGCTGCTGTAGCTACCTTGTCGTTGGCATCATGCAATAAGTCACAGCCTCAGGTTGAGGCTAAGTCTGAGAGCAAGGCTCCAGCAGAGTTGAAGATCGCATACGTAGAGGTTGACTCTATCATGACTCAATACACATTCGCTAAGGAGTATGCTGCCTTGTTGGAGAAAAAGGGTCAGAATATTCAGGCTACTATCGCTCAGAAGGGTCAGCAGTTGCAGGCTGCTGCTGCTAACTTCCAGCAGAAGATTCAGCAGAATGCTTACACCCGTGAGCAGGCTGAGGCTATCCAGGCTGGTTTGCAGAAGCAGAACAATGATCTTCAGGGATTGCAGCAGCGTTTGAGCAATGAGTTTGCTGCTGAGCAGAACAAGTACAACAAGGCTCTCCACGACAGCATTGCTAACTATCTGGCTCAATATAACAAGGACAAGAAGTATAGCATCATCTTCTCTAAGAGTGGTGACAATCTGCTTTATGCTGATAAGGCATACGATATTACCAGTGAGGTTATCACTGGCTTGAACAAGGCTTACAAGGGCAAGTTGAAGGGTGCAGAGGAAACTCCTGCCAAGAAGAAGTAATATTCCGGAAAATATAAACGTATTGAAATATGCTTCGTAACGAAAGATACGATTTCATATTGAATCACTTCAGAAATGCGCTGCCGAATGTGACTACCGAGTTGCAATTCGGTAGCGCATTTCAGCTTCTTGTTGCTACCTTGCTTTCGGCTCAGTGTACCGACAAGCGTATCAATATGGTTACGCCGGCTCTCTTTGCTCGCTATCCAGATGCACGGCACATGGCGAAGGCGAGCGAGGAGGATATCTATGAGCTGATCAGTTCGGTAAGCTATCCCAATGCCAAGGCGAAACATCTGGCACAGATGTCACGGCAACTGGTAGAACTCTTTGGAGGTGAGGTGCCGGAGGCTGCTGAAGATCTGGTGAAATTGGCTGGAGTAGGGCGCAAGACGGCGAATGTGATCCGTGCCGTCTGGTTCGGTTATGCCACGATGGCGGTGGATACGCATGTTTATCGTGTAAGTCATCGTATGGGGTTGGTGCCTCGTACGGCTGATACGCCTCGCAAGGTAGAAGATTATCTGATGAAGCACATTCCGGCAGAAGATATTCCGAATGCGCATCACTGGATTCTGTTGCACGGCAGATATATTTGCAAAAGTGCAAAGCCGCTTTGTGATAAATGCTTCTTCAATGAATATTGTCCAAAACTCTTGAAGGACAGTAAACTTTGACCTGTGAGGAGATATTTGTTAAAAAGATAGGAGTTAAGAATTGGAAGTTGTTGTGGTTGATAGTCAACTCCTCAATCTTAACTCCTAGCTATTTTTATAATCTCACCGTTTTATTCAAAAGATAATTATCCAGGATAACCATGGCTGCCATTGCCTCTACTACAGGTACGGCTCTTGGCAATACGCATGGATCGTGGCGTCCGCGAGCTGTGAGTTTGGTAGGATTTCCTTCCAAATCTACAGTATCCTGTTCCATCAGGAGGGTAGCTACTGGTTTAAAGGCTACCCGGAAGTAGATATCTTGACCATTGCTCAATCCTCCCTGGATGCCACCGCTATGGTTGCTCTTGGTCGTGATGCGAGCTGCAACATCCTGATTGATTGTAGTTTCCTGATGGTTTGCCGCATCATCAGTAGCATCCATATTCTTAGCTTTAGGAACGAAGACATCATTCTGTTCGCTTCCGCGAGCAGTAACTCCGGCGAATCCTTCTCCATATTCAAATCCTTTGACGGCATTGATGCCAAGCATGGCTGCACCAAGCTGGGCATGAAGTTTGTCGAATTCCGGTTCTCCCAATCCTACAGGACATCCCTTGATGACGCAGGTGATGATGCCTCCGATGGTATCCCCATCAGCCTTGACCTGGGCGATGAGTTCTTCCATCTCCTTTGCCTTTGCCTGGTCTGGACAACGAACAGGATTGTCCTCTATGGTGTTGAGATCATATAGATGGTAATCCTTTTCCAGGGCGATACTGCCAACCTGCGATGTGTATGCCGTAATGCTGACGCCGAGCTGGCGGAGTGCCAACTTGGCCAGGGCGCCACCTACGCAGCGGGCGATGGTGATGCGTGCAGATGAACGGCCGCCACCGCGATGATCACGGATGCCATACTTCTCGTTGTAAGTGAAGTCGGCATGGGATGGTCGGAACAGACAGCGCATATTCTCATAATCCTGAGAATGCTGGTTCTGGTTGCGCACCTCAAAGCCGATAGGGGTTCCCGTAGATTTTCCCTCGAAAACACCACTTAGAAATTCTACCTGGTCTGCTTCCTTTCGTGCTGTGGTGATGTGACTTTGTCCAGGGCGACGACGGTTGAGCTCGCTCTGGATAAAGTCCATATCGATGTCTATGCCTGCAGGGAAACCGTCGATGACGCCTCCTACAGCTATGCCATGACTCTCGCCAAATGTTGTGAGAGTGAAAAGATTGCCAAATGTATTCCTCATTGCCAAATTCTTTAGTTGATATGAAAAACGGCTATCCCAATGGTATTGAGATAGCCGCTATCGTTTATTCTCAAATTTTACTTGTTGCAATCGCAGCCGCCCTCGCAGTTGCCATCCTTGCAGTCACCGCCGCAGTTGTCGCAACCGCCGCCGCAACCACCAGCCTCACCGCTGATGATCTGAGCCATCTTGGCGATTTCCTCTGCTGTTGCCTCACGGCTCTCAAGAACCTGACCGCAGAAGTTAAGCTTCAAACCTGCCAATGGGTGGTTGAGATCGCAAGTTACCTTCTCGTCTGTGATATTCTTGACTACAGCATTGAAGCGGTTACCATCCTCGTTCTGCAATGGGATGATAGCACCTACCTGTACGTGCTGAGCGTCAAACTGTCCATTGATAGTGAAGATCTGCTTGTCGAGGTCGATTACGCGCTCGTCATAGTGCAAACCATAAGCCTGCTCAGGATCCAACTTGAAGTCGAACTCTTCGCCCTCAGCCAAATCAACTACCTTCTCCTCGAAAGCAGGCAAGGTTACACCCATACCGCTGATGAAGAAGAAAGGACGCTCATCTGTTGTGCGCTCAATCAGCATCTCTTCGCCGTTATCACCCTTTGTTACATCATACAATGCGTATGATACTCTAATAAACTTGTTTTTGTTGTTTGATTCCATTTTATTTTATTTTTTTATTGTTTTCTATTTATAGTGCTATCTGTAGGATATTTGATATATATAATGTACGCGCGTTCATTATATATATAGTTTCTTTATACCTTGCTTGCAGATTCTTTGTCCCAGCCTGATAGCCACTATTGTAGTTACTTCTTTCCAGTGCGCTTACGCTTCTTCATCTGTACGCTTTTCACCATTTCCATTCGCTCCAGATAGATAGGGCGCCATTTGTCGATGATGTCCTGCAATCCTTTGCTCTTGCGTGAAAGGTCTGCGTATTCCTCACTGTCAGTTTCGCCAGATTTCTTGAGTTCAAGCATTCTGGCGAGGAACTGTTTCTGATTCTCTTCTGCTACTTTGAGCTGGTTTCCCAACTTTTCGAGGCTTTCGAGGAAGGCGAGTGCCTTGTCTATATGATTTTGTTCTTCCATTGTTTCTATTGTAAATCTTCTGCAAAGATACAATAAATAATTGGGATATGGAAAAGAAATAGTAGAAATATTGGGGTTTTCGGAAAAAAAGATTCAGAGTGCTCATTTTCTATGGCTGGAAAATAGCAACTTGCCAGGCTTTTCCTCATAGTAGTTCTCTTTTGAAACGCAAATGTTACTGATATTGTAAAACTGCTTACCTTTTGAATGCAAAAACAAGCGTTAGATAACGAAAAGTAGAAGAAAGAAGCCTTTTGATGTTGATATATATCAAAAAAGAGGCCCTTTAGAGCATTTTTCTTGTAAATTGTTTGCGTACACAACGGAAAGTTTGTATCTTTGCAGTGTCTTAAAGAAAAGACATCAGGATAATGTTTAACAAGAGTCCTTCTAGAGCCTCCTAGCTTATAAGAGAGATAGTGTAGGTTCAGAAGATGGCTCGTAAAGTAAAGAAAGGTAAAAAGATTATGAAAAAGATTATGATTTTGGCAGTAGCAATGTTCGCAATGGCAACAACTACTTTCGCAGCAGACGAGGCAACAAACGCAACAGCAGCTTACAACATGAATGTAAAGATGGGTAGCTTGGCTAATGCATTGTCACTCAATATTGATCAGGCAGAGGCTGTAGCTGATGTTCACAAGAACTTCACAGCTGATATGATGAATGCTGCAACTGCAGCAAAGGATGAGCGTGCAGCTATGATTGACAAGGCTGTCATTAAGGATCTCAAGTACATGCACAGCATCCTCAATGATTCTCAGTATCGCAAGTATGTGATGCTTCTGAATGCAACACTTATGAATCGTGGTTTGAAGTAATTCAATTCGATTGAATTCTGAAAAGAAATTATAAGAGAGAGATATTAATGGACTGCAGGTTGGACGATAAGTCTGACTTGCAGTTTTTTTGTGTCTATAGGAGAGGGGAAAATGGCAATAGCCTAAAGTGTCTGGCTCATCTGTTTTAGGTATTATCTAAAACCCCCATTATTAGGTATTGCAGGAATAAGAAAAAAGTCGTATCTTTGCACCCGTAAACAAGAATAGATTAATCGTAGGAGTACGGTAATTGTTTGAAACTATTAGTTTGTTTGAAATATAACTTTTAGATAGAATATATTAATAAAACGAATCTTGTTCGCTAATAGAAATAATTCATAATGTTTTTGTATTAAATGCTAAAGCCCATCCGGGAGGATGGGCTTTGCTCTTGAGTTTAAGTTTATTCTTTTAACAAGTCGTCAAGGAATTCATCGAGGTCGTGATCCAGGTTTTCCATCAGGTCACCACCCAGAATAATGGTATCATCGTCGGCAAGATAGAGTTCGCCGAGGTTTTCCTTGTCGTCATCTTCCAGCACGAAGCTATATGGCTTAAGGATTCCGAGATTATCAACGATCTCAGAATTCTTGCGCAAGGTGGCTCGCAAAATCTTTGCCACCTCATCATAGAAGTTCTCATCCTTGTTGTCTATCCATTGCTCAACTACGCAGCGAGTAATCTCTGTGTCGTCATCGTCAAAGGCAAGGAGTTCACCACTGTCTTGGGAAACTCTTACATGGATGTCGGTCAGCACGGCGTTTTCTTCATTTGAAGGTTGTGCTGGAAACTTTTGAGCTATCTTTTTGATAAAGCGCTCAACTTGCTGAATTGTCATCTGCTCTGTTATTTCCATAATCTTAGTGTTTTCGTGCCTCGACACGCTAGGTGTTGTTGGCTTTCTTGTTTTTTGCAAAGGTACACAAAAAAATGATATAAACAAAGAAGATGGCGAGAAAAATATAAAAAAACTATTCTTATCCGTTTATTTCTGTGTTTTTCTCAGTTTTAATGGTCGAAAATGTAAAATAGAAAACGTTTACGTTTCTTTTAATTAAATAATCTGGTGATTTTGTTTGTCATTTATAAATAATATATTATCTTTGCAAACAAATTGGAATTGCTAACTCGACTTTGCAATAAGCCACCTTAAAATAGGTGCTCTTGTGTAGGAGAGGAAAGGCTAACCTTATGAACAAGATTAGAAAATGAGTAATAAAATTAAGCATAATGGAGTAGTGGATGGAGTAGAAGAGGGTTGTGTGCGCGTGCGCATCCTTCAGTCATCTGCATGCAGTGCCTGTAAGGTGGCTGCGCATTGCAATGCTTCTGAAACGAAAGAAAAGATTATCGAGGTGCAGGTTGTGCTGATGCTGTCAAGTATCAGCTGGGTGACTCTGTTGTTGTGGTGGCAGATACGGCTGTTGGCTTCCGCGCCAGCTTGTATGGCTATTTGCTGCCTCTGCTCCTGATGGTTGTGGCTTTGGTTGCCGTACTGAAAATCACGCAATCAGAGGGATATGCCGCTGTGTCTGCCTTGGGAATATTAATACCTTATTATATAGGACTTTATCTCTTGAGAAACAAACTACGAAATAAATTAAGCTTTAGTCTTGAACCCTGCTGCTAGAATGATTATCCAGCTTTTCAGGCTCGATTACAGGATGTTGGCTGATGTAGAAATAACTAGAAATATTAACAAAACAAATACAAACTATTATGGATTTAATTTTGAGTGCTGTCTTGGTACTCGGTGCCATTGCGCTGGTAGTAGCGCTGGTACTTTTCGGGGTATCCAAGAAGTTTGCCGTTGAAGAAGACCCTCGATTGGGACAGGTAGGAGAACTCCTTCCTGGTGCCAACTGCGGTGGTTGCGGTTTTGCCGGATGTTCCGGTATGGCTGCTGCACTGGTTAAGGGTGCTGATGCCGGTAGCATCGACGGACTGATGTGTCCTGTGGGTGGTGCCGACGTGATGGGCAAGGTGGCTGATCTCCTTGGTTTGGCTGTGGCTAACACAGAGGCTAAGGTGGCAGTGGTTCGTTGTAATGGCTCTTGCGAGCATCGTCCTCGCATTGCCGAGTATGATGGTTTGCAAACTTGTGCTGCCATGAACTCCTGTAGTGCCGGTGAAACCGGCTGCGGTTTCGGCTGTCTGGGTTGTGGCGATTGCGTGGCTGCCTGCCAGTTTGGTGCCATCTCTATCAATCCTGAGACGGGGCTTCCTGAGGTTGATGAGGAGAAGTGTACGGGTTGTGGTGCGTGCGCCAAGGCTTGTCCACGTCACATCATCGAGCTTCGAAAGAAGGGTCCTAAGGGTCGCCGTGTTTACGTGCAGTGCGTGAACCACGACAAGGGAGCTGTGGCTAAGAAGGCTTGTAGCGTTGCTTGCATCGGATGCGGTAAGTGTCAGAAAGTCTGCAAGTTTGATACTATCACTATCGAAAATAATGTGGCTTATATCGATTTCAACAAGTGCCGCATGTGTACCAAGTGTGTTGACGAATGCCCAACAGGTGCTCTCGTAAAAGTTAATTTCCCAGTTAAGAAAAAGGAGGAATAATCATGAATTTGAGAACTTTTAGAATTGGTGGAGTTCACCCAGAAGAGAATAAGATTACTGCCGAGATGGCTACTCAGGTAGCTCCTCTCCCTAAGCAGGCTATTTTTCCACTTGGTCAGCACATCGGTGCTCCTGCCAAGCCTGTGGTTGCCAAGGGCGACAAGGTGAAGGTGGGTACACTCATCGCTGAGGCTGGTGCCTTTGTGAGTGCTCCTATTTACAGTTCCGTATCAGGAACCGTGTTCAAGGTAGATACATCTATTGATGCTACCGGTTATCGCAAGCCTTGCATTATCATTAATGTAGAGGGCGACGAGTGGGAGGAGAGCATCGACCGCTCTGATAAGCTCGAGACAATGGAGGTGCATGCTGAGTTGACTCCAGAAGAGATTGTCAACCGTATCAAGGTGGCTGGTGTCACAGGTATGGGTGGTGCCGGTTTCCCAACCTTCATCAAGCTTTGTCCTCCTCCAGGTGCCAAGGCTGAGTGCGTCATCATCAACGGTGTAGAGTGCGAGCCTTATATCACAGCCGATTATCGCCTGATGATGGAGCATGCCGATGAGATTCTCGTTGGCTTGAACCTTCTGATGAAGGCGGCTAAGGTAGAGAAGGGCTACATCGGTATTGAGGACAACAAGCCTGCTGCCATCAAACTCTTCGAGGAAAAGACAGCCAATGACTCCCGTATCGAGATCGTTCCTCTGGCTAAGAAGTATCCTCAGGGAGGTGAGAAGCAGTTGGTGGACGCCGTTATCCGCCGTCAGGTTCCTGCTCCTCCAGCTATTCCTGTCAACGTTGGAGCAATAGTTCAAAATGTAGGTACTGCCTTTGCTGTTTATCAGGCAGTTATGAAGAACAAGCCTCTCTTCGAGCGCTATACTACCGTTACCGGTAAGCAGGTGAAGAATCCAGGCAACTTCCTCGTGCGTATGGGTACTCCATTCTCTCAGATGATTGAGAACTGTGGCGGTTTGCCGGAAGGTGACAACAAGGTGTTGGCTGGTGGCCCGATGATGGGTAAGGCTGTAATCAGCCTCGATGTTCCTGTAACCAAGGGTACCAACTCCATCACCGTACTGACCGATGCCGATGCTCACCGCAAGAAGGCTCAGCCATGTATCCGCTGTGCCAAGTGTGTGGATGCCTGTCCAATGGGCTTGGAGCCATACTTGCTTGCTACCCTGAGCGTAGTGAAGGATTATGAACGCCTGGAGGCAGAGGAGGTAACATCCTGCATCGCCTGCGGTTCATGCCAGTTCACCTGTCCATCTCATCGTCCTATCCTCGATAACATCATCAATGGTAAGGCAGCGGTGATGGGCATCATCAGAGCACGAAGTGCCAAGAAGTAAAAAATAAAAGTAAAAACAAACCAAATACTTGATTAAGTAAAATGGGAAAATTAATCGTTTCATTATCGCCACATGCCCACGGAAATGAGAGCGTGGAGAAGAACATGTACGGAGTAATCATCGCTCTCGTGCCTGCCATCCTCGCATCTTTCTATTTCTTCGGCTTGGGGTCAGCAATCGTATTGCTTACCTCTGTGGCAGCCTGCGTTTTCTTTGAGTGGGCAATTACAAAATATCTCCTGAGGGAGGAGACCAGTTTGCTCGATGGTTCTGCCATCATCACTGGTCTCTTGCTCGGTATGAACTTGCCAAGTAACCTTCCTCTCTGGATCATCATCATCGGTGCCCTGTTTGCCATCGGTGTGGGTAAGATGAGCTTCGGCGGTCTGGGTAACAATCCTTTCAATCCTGCTTTGGTGGGCCGTTGCTTCCTGCTCGTCAGCTTTCCAGCACAGATGACTTCATGGCCTGTGGCTGGACAGATGCTCAGCTATACCGATGCTACAACTGGTGCAACACCGCTGGCTATCATGAAGACTGCTATCAAGACTGGCGATGCTTCTCTCCTGAATCAGTTGCCAGATTCCATGAGCCTGCTCTTCGGTGCTACTGGCGATACTTTCGGTGCCGGAACTACCGGTGAGGTTTGTGCATTCGCCCTCTTGCTCGGTTTGGCTTACATGCTCTGGAAGAAGGTCATTACCTGGCATATTCCAGTCAGCATCATCGCTACCGTATTCGTTTTCAGCGGTTTGATGCATTTGGCTAATCCAGTTTATGCCAATCCTTTGGCTGTCATCTTCAGTGGTGGCCTGATGCTCGGTGCCATCTTCATGGCTACCGATTACGTAACATCACCAATGACTCACAAAGGTATGCTTATCTACGGTGTCTGCATCGGTCTTCTCACCGTCATCATCCGTAACTGGGGTAGCTATCCAGAAGGTATGTCGTTCGCCATTCTCATCATGAATGCGTTCACACCTCTTATTAACACATACGTTAAACCAAAGCGCTTCGGTGAGAAGCCTGCTAAGAAATAAGGAGGATTGAGACATGCAGAAATTAGAATCATCATTAAAGAATATGGTTTTGGTGCTCGTAGGTGTAGCACTCGTTGTGGGTGCCGTGCTGGCTTGTATCAACAATCTTACTTCAGGTCCTATCGCCGAGAAGGCTGCCCAGAGTCTGGCTGCCGGTATCAAGAGCGTGATGGGCACTGAAGATCTCCAGGTGGCTGAACCTGAAGAGGTGAAGCAGGAGTTCGGCGGCAAGGAGTTTACCTTTATAGTCCACAAGTGCTCTGACAAGAGCGGTAAGGAGTTGGGGGCAGCCGTAGAGAGTACTACCGGCGGTTTCGGCGGTGACTTGAAGGTGCTCGTAGGTTTTGATACCGAGGGCAAGATTATGGGTTACACCATCCTTCAGGCTTCAGAGACTCCAGGTCTGGGTGCCAAGGCAACTACCTGGTTCCAGAAAGACGGAAAGGGTAGCATCATTGGTATGACTCCAAAGGATGGCGACCTCCACGTGAGCAAGGACGATAAGGGTGGCAATGCCGTAGATGCCATCACCGCATCAACCATTACCAGCCGTGCCTTCCTCAAGGCTATCAATCAGGCTTACGCTGCCTATGCAGGTAAGAGTGTAGATGGCGAGAGTGGTGCATCTCAGAAAGCAGATGCAGAGAGCGGTGCATCTAAAGTTGACCATAACGAAAAGAAAGGATAAACCGATATGAGTAATATGAAAATTTTGATGAACGGACTCATCAAGGAGAACCCTACCTTCGTGTTGCTCCTCGGTATGTGTCCTACCTTGGCTACAACAACCAGTGCCATCAACGGTCTTTCCATGGGATTGGCTACCATGGCAGTATTGGTTTGTACCAACTTTGTGATTTCTTGTATCAAGAAGATTACCCCGGATATGGTTCGCATCCCTGTTTTCATCGTCGTGATTGCAGCCTTCGTAACCATCCTTCAGATGCTGATGAGTGCCTATGCTCCTGACAGCATCAACCAGGCGCTGGGTATCTATATCCCATTGATTGTAGTAAACTGTATCATCCTGGGTAGAGCAGAGAGCTTTGCTGCCAAGAACTCACCGATTGCCAGTCTCTTTGATGGTCTCGGCTGCGGTTTGGGTTTCACCCTCGGTTTGACTATCTTGGGTAGTGCCCGTGAGATTCTTGGTGCAGGAAGCGTATTCGGTATCACTCTGTTGCCAGAGACTACCAATATTCTGATGTTCATCCTGCCTCCAGGAGCATTCCTCACATTGGGATACATCATTGCGATATTTAATAAGGTAAAGAAGTAAGCGTAGGCATCGCTTCAATCAATGAAATAGAATAGAAATTATGGAATATTTATTGATATTTATCTCTGCGATATTCGTCAACAACATCGTCTTGTCGCAGTTTCTCGGTATCTGTCCTTTCCTGGGCGTATCGAAGAAAGTTGATACAGCCATCGGTATGGGTGGTGCCATCGCCTTTGTCTTGACCTTGGCAACCATCATTACCTGGTGTGTTCAGAAGTATGTACTCGATCCGTTCGGATTGCAATATCTCCAGACCCTGGCGTTCATCCTCGTGATTGCCGCCTTGGTTCAGATGGTAGAGATTATTCTCAAGAAGGTTTCGCCTGCGCTTTATCAGGCACTTGGCATCTTCCTGCCTTTGATTACTACCAACTGTGCTGTGCTGGGTGTAGCCATCCTGGTTATCCAGAAGGACTACAATCTCTTGGAGAGTGTGGTTTATGCCTTCTCTACAGCCCTCGGCTTTGCCCTGGCTCTCATCGTCTTTGCTGGTATTCGTGAGCAGCAGGCTCTGGTTCGCATTCCTAAGGGTATGCAGGGCGTAGCCATCGTCATGGTTACAGCCGCTCTCCTCAGTCTTGCCTTCATGGGCTTCTCTGGTGTAGATGGAGGCTTGAAGGCTTTGTTCGGATTGGAGTAAAAAGATAGTATTAGTTAGTTAAAACGCCCTGAGAGGGCAAAAGCATTATGTATGATGATGCTTTTGCGCTTTCAGGACGTTTTTTTTATTGGCTACTTTTCCAGCCTACCAGTCTGTCGGTTCTATCTCCTGTGCCTCGATAATAGATGAGGGCATCATAGCGGTTGGTCGTCTGGAAGAAGTTACCCTCCGTACTCACGGGTTGCGTACTGCCGTCGCTTTTGAGCACCAGATACTGGTAGCTGTAATAACCTTGTTTGAGCAGCACGGTGGCATGATAGCTGTGATCGGCTTCGTTGTATTCCATCCGATAGGTAGGCAAAAAGCGGTCGTAGGTCCAGTCTGCATTCAGATATACGTCACCTGGCTGGCGATTGGTCTGTAGCCGGAAATGTACCGGCGCATACTCGCAGGTGAAATGATTGTCCTCGTTATCGCTGTTGCGCACGTAGAAGGAGCCTTTGGCGCTCTCATCGTGTACGTAGTTGGGGCGAGGGGTATCGGGCATTACATAGATCTGGTATTCTTCTCCATCCCATTTTGTCTCGTCTATTCCCATCGTAGGATGATCCATGTCGAGCAGTTCGAATTTTCGGTATTCATTTCCTGCATCGAATATCAGATGGCGGTTGTGTTGCCATTGCAGTCCATCTGCGCTGATATAATCAGGTTTGGCATTCCATACTGCCTGATTCCAACGTCCGTTCTGCAGCACCACGGTTTTAATCTGTTGTGAGGGATTGGTTACTCTTAGGCTTCCGTAGTTCACATTCATGCTTACCTGCTGATGCTGCTTGTTGATGTCGATGTCCGTATTCGAAGAATATCCGATGGCAACCTGCACCTGTGGCTCTACTACCATAAAGCAGGCGGTGAGTATCTTTCTGCCGTCCTTATCGGTAGTTTCATCCTCTTGGTTGTTCGTCTCTGCGTTGGCATCGTAGATGGTGAGCTTGTAGTTTCCGCTCATGGTGATGTGGCAGTTCTCGTTGGGGATTGTGAGGCGATAGTGGGTATAAAGATGGTTGGTGTTGAGCGATTGCTCGATGTTGTCGATGGCTTGCTCGTGGTTCCATCCCTTCAGATAGTCGGTCTCGAAGAGTCCCTGAGAAACCTTCCAGTCGGCATCGCAATGTTCTATCCTGTAGGTGTATCGATGATAATCGTGGGTCATGTCATCGAAGTCGATGTGGATGGGTTGCCCGTTTAGCAAAGTGATGGGAAGGGCTTGCCAGTCGGTGCCCGCCACCACCTGTAGGGTAGCGATGCGCTGACTGTATATCTCGTGTCTCTGCGCCCGTGAGGGCAGGGCAGCAAGGGCGAGAAGTATATGGAGAGTCAATATCTTTTTCATACTTGCAAAGATACGGTAAAAAGGGGGAATGTAGTCGATAGGGGAATCGAACCCCTATGCCAAGATTGAGAATCTTGTATCCTAACCATTAGATGAATCGACCAACGGTACACTTTTGAAACATGTTTGCGGAAGGTGGGGGATTCGAACCCCCGGTACGGTAACCCGCACGTCAGTTTAGCAAACTGGTGGTTTCAGCCACTCACCCAACCTTCCTATTGGATTCATTTCTGAATCATCAAGCATCGTTCTCAAATGCGATTGCAAAGGTACAACTTTTTTTTGGTTCCACCAAATTTTTCCTTTACTTTTTTTGCTTTTATGATGGGTAATTGTCATTTATCCACAACGGGGATAGCGTTACCTGCGTAGGGATAAAAAAATAACTTGCAGTAGTCTCTTCGACTAATTGCAAGCTTACTAACAATAACCAATACATGAAAAACACTTAGTAGTCGATAGGGGAATCGAACCCCTATGCCAAGATTGAGAATCTTGTATCCTAACCATTAGATGAATCGACCATTCAAAAAAAAATCTCTATTGGTCTCCCGACTTATAGAGACTTATTAATCTAATACCATGAAAAACACATGTAGTCGATAGGGGAATCGAACCCCTATGCCAAGATTGAGAATCTTGTATCCTAACCATTAGATGAATCGACCATTCAAAAAAAAATCTCTATTGGTCTCCCGACTTATAGAGACTTATTAATCTAATACCATGAAAAACACATGTAGTCGATAGGGGAATCGAACCCCTATGCCAAGATTGAGAATCTTGTATCCTAACCATTAGATGAATCGACCAACGATGCAATCTTGAACTCCGCTTGCGGAAGGTGGGGGATTCGAACCCCCGGTACGGTAATCCCGCACGTCAGTTTAGCAAACTGGTGGTTTCAGCCACTCACCCAACCTTCCAATCGGATATTGTTGCCAAATCAACAAGCATCGTTCTCAAATGCGGGTGCAAAGATACTACATTTTTTTTGTTCCACCAAATTTTTCTGCAACTTTTTTCAAGAAATATGCATATTTTCTTGATTTTTCTTGTTTTCGGGAGGAATTATAGGGGATAAGCTGACTTTGTCAACAAAAAAGGAGGCAGATTTACCAATTATTAGAAATCTGCCTCCTGTAGGAAAGGGTCGCTCGATGATGTGATGAAACTCCGAATGTCATAAACATTTGAGAGCTCTCCGCTTTTGTAATCCACCGGCTTTGCAGCTTAGTTGACATGTCAGTTTATGTGGCCCGCCATAGGCAAGAGAAGTCTTCTCGGTTTCATAAGTGTAATTTGATGAGTATCCCGATCGAACCGACACGACCCTTATATCTTTGTCGAATAGACATAGCATAGGCTATCATCTATTGATAGAAGTCTTTGGGTTTTCTATACTGCAAAGATAATGCAATCTTTTGAAACTACCAAATCTTTCTGCTGATTTTTTCGAAAAATCTTCTTTATTAAAAGTCAGAACTCCCTTTTCCTTGTTTCTCTCAAGGGTCAAGACTTCTTTTTCCAGAGCTCTTCGTATATTTCTTCGAAATATTTCCTGAGTTCTGTCTTGTCCTCAATGATATTCCGCAGCTCTTTCAGAGCCTTCTCATTGGGTGAGTTGGGAATCCAGAGCTTGATGTAGCCGTTGCGGGAATATTTCTCGTCCATGTGGTCGGCGAACCGCTGCCATTGCTCTTCCTTTCCTTTTCCGGGATAGTTCTCCTCTCCATATTCGATGGCACGAAGAAAGATTTCGTGAATATCGATGTCGCGGTCGGCTTCGGCTACAATCTTGCCATAGATGCTTCGGGGCTGGCGACTGGAGGAGGCGCGGTGATCCTCCACGGCTTCTTTCATGATTTTAATCTGCTCGGGAGTGAACCAGCGCTTCAGTCTGGCATCAGCCTGGAGGATTTTGCCACTGGTGAGGTGGTGGATGGCGCGCGGACCGCTCATTCCCAGGTCGTGGTAGGCGGCAACGATATAAACCATGTCGATGTCGGCACCTGTTACAGGTACGAGTTTCAGGGCGTTTTTGATGACACGGGTTACGTGGCGCAATCCGTGGCTCTCGCCAAATTCTGTATATTTGGGCAGAATCTGTGTTTCCACAAACTGCATGATTTCGAGATTTACTTGTTGCTTCATACTTTTTCTTCTTTTTTATATATAATGTACGCGCGTACATTATATAATTATTATTCCTGAATGTTATCTTCTCATTCTAGAATCTTCTCATGCCATTCCAGAGGGGGCGGGTATCTCTGGGATTACCACATCATTCCAAGGATGATGAAGGTAGAGATCATACCAAAGGTAAAGATGTTGAGAGCCGTGTAGCCCAGTACCTTGTTCAGCATTCTGCCTTCTCCTATCTTCCTCATCTTGGCGAATGTTCGGTTGTGCACCACGAGATATGTGGCGGCGAAAGGCAAAAACTTAGTATCTGCATCGTAGGCAAGTGCACCATAGATGTTGATTCCAATCATGATGAGGATACCGATGTTGCCCAGTGCGCAGTAGAGACGCTCGCCGTTTTTCTTGCCGATGTGAACGATCAGCGTCTTCTTGCCCGCCTTGATGTCGTTGTCGTAGTCGCGATAGTTGTTCAGAATGAGCAGCGTATCTACTACCAGTCCGCAGGCGATGGAAGTCAGTATGGCTTCTGCTGATACAGTCTGCATTCCTTCAGGCATGACCAGGTAGTAGGTGCAGCAGACCGGCACGATGCCGAAAAAGAGAAGTACCAGCAGGTCGCCCAATCCCAGATAGCTCAGCTTGGTGGTGTAGAGAAAACAGAAGAGGACGCAGCAGATACCCACGATGATCATCTCCTTTCCTCCGTAGAAGGCAAGGGGCAAACCGATGATGCAGCCTAGAAGGGTAGGGATGATAATGCCCCATTTCATAGCTTTCATCGTAATCCAGCCTTCAGCACAGGCTCGTTTCGGTCCCAGGCGGGTTTCGTCGTCGTTGCCATGCTTGAAGTCGAAGAAGTCGTTTACCAGGTTGGAGTCTATCTGCATTATCCATGCAAAGAGCAGGCAGAGCAGGGCTGGAATCCATTGGCAGTTGGCATTTGAGTCCTTGTATGCCAGGGCTACTCCCAGCATCACCGGTACTGCCGCAGCCGAAAGGGTGACGGGGCGGGCGGCGAGAAACCATGCCTTGATAGAATTTGTCTTTATCATCATATTGTTGCTTTTAAATTATAAGGAGCGAGGTTTTGGGGGAACCTCGCTCCTTGTTGTTATTCATTAAGAAAAGATTCGCTTCTATTTTGTTTCAGAAGAATCTCTTGTGGAAAAGATTCGCTTCCTAGTTGAAGAAGTTCCAGCTTACACCCATTCTGAAAACTCGCTGGTTCATCGGATAGTGAGGGGTGAAGAAGTAGTTCTTGTCGCCTTGTCCTGCATTCAGATGGCTCATCATCACGAAGAAGCGGGTGTGCTTGATGTGAACATTGGCGTAGGCATTGACGATAGGGTAGTTGCCCACCTTCACGTTCTTCTCGCCGTTGCCCTGTACGGTATATTGACCGATGTAAGGAGAATAATCCGGAGCCTCGTAGCTAGTGAAGTATCTAGCGTCAGCACCCAACTCGATATTCAGTACCTTTACCACCTTGAATTTGATGAAGAGGTTGGTATATATGTTGATGTCTGGCACAGGCAGGGTACTCTTGCTGCTGGTATGCTGGTAAGTAATCATATTCTGCCAGTTGAAAATACCGAACTTGAAGTCCTGTTGCAGCTGCGCTGTAATCAGATTGATGGCGTCGCCGCTCTGCATTGGTGTCACTGTCACGCCTGTGCGCAGACCTTTTTCTGTAATCGTATATTGCTGTGAGAAATAAGTATAGTTCTTGATCTCATCCACAGCCACACGCAGCGTGGTGTTAGTCTTGCCGAATCTCAGAGTTCCCATGATGCGGGTATGGATAATCTTGCTCAGATCATCATCCCACCAGAGATGTCGGGCGTGATACTTGCGATAGTAGAACGATGGCGTTTCGTGATGTATGAATGCATCGCCTCTTACCTGTACGGTGTCACCCAGGAATGGCAGGTTGATGTCTGCGCTTCCATCAATGGCAAAGGTACCGGCATCTACTCCGGTGAGTCCTACCTCGCCCACTACATTATAGTGAAGGGTCTTGCCCTGAGTCTTACTCAGCTGACCGCCTACGCTCAGCGCATGCTCATTGAACTTCTCAAATCCGCCTTCGGTATTCGGCAGTTCGTAGTGGCGGAGGTCATAGCTGGCGAAAGCTTTCAGACCAGCCTTTGCCCACTTGCTGAATCCCTCGAGCGTTCCCATTGCCACGGTGTTCTTGATGCGCCAGTGACGGGTCTGATCGTAGATAGAATCGCCTGTAAACTTGCCGGCATTGTAGTACTCCTTGAGATAGTAGTCCTGTGGAGTCTGGTAAGCCTGGTAGATGCGCTTGTAGTTGTCAAACTGCACGGTGTGGATGAAGCTGGTTACCGGAACATATTCTGTCTTGTAGAAGAGTGAGTCTTGCGCTTTCTTCTTCTCTACGGCGAGCAGACTGTCTGCCATTGCCTTGCTGTTTACTGCAATTCGAGTGCTGTCACCCTTGAAGTTTTGGGCAGCCTTGTTCGCAGCTATCGCCTTGTTGTTCTTAGCTGGTTCATCGCCGGCAATCTTTGCATCTGTAGGACGACCAGAGAACAGCTTCTTCTGATTTTTATCGAAAGCCTTTTCGTCAAACTCCCTGCCTTGTTCTCTTGCCTTCTTCCTTGCCTCCTCCTTGGCTTCCTCGGCTGCATTGTCCTTAGCAGACTCCATAGCGAATTTCTTAGCCTTGATTTCTTCCTCTGTCATCTTCACCTTGCGGCTGAAGCCCACGTTGTAGCGATGGGTGAAGAAGATGTGTTGGTTGTCGTTGCGATTCCAGTTCTGCTGCAGCACGGTAGGAATTTCGTTGGTGGCGAAACTCTCGGTGAAGAGCTCCGGATGCTTGATGTAGTCATCATTGGAGATACCTCCGTTCTCCGTCACCTTCTGGTGATTGGTGCTGAAGAGGAAGTGCGCCTGGTAGCGGTCGCCCAGATAAGAAGTCCACATCGTATATTTGAAGTGCGCCGTGCTCTGTGCATCGTAGTAGCCGCGACCGTATTTGTAGTCGAATCGGAATCCGCCACCCAGCTGTTTGTTGGCATTCACCGCAAAGATTGCCTTGAAGTCATCCTCACCGTTGGTTCTGTCACCGCAGCTATTCAGCGTGATGTTGGTGATAGGCGAGTAGGTGTTGGTGAAGTGGAAGTCACTCACCGGGGTAACGATGTTGTCGTATGGCTCGGTGAAGATGAAGTTGCCCTGCGTATTGCGTCGGTCGATGAAGATGCGGTTGATGCGGGCGGTACCCATGTTACCCAGGGTGTTGTACTCTCCGCGCAGTCCTTCGGTGAAGGTAGTGTTCTGGTACATTGCCTGCATGGTGTCCACCACGGCAGCCCGGGTATCTCCAAATCTCTCATCCACAGTCCATACTCTGATGCCCTTCGGAATCTCCTTGTCAGTGCCCAGCGAGTCGGTGTTGATGCGGTTGCCGGTCTGTGGGCGGAACTGTGAGTCTTCGTTATTGTTGAAATCCGTAAAATCACGTTGTGCCGCAACTGGTAGGGTTGCAGCACAAGCTAGGATTGTAGAGAATAATATTTTCTTCATTTCTTATTTTTTGAATAGTCGGATGCAAACCTCGGCAATTTTCAAGACTATGCCGATGATCAGCAGTACATTGGCAATCGTGCGGTCGTCCATCTGTGTCCAGAGGATGACGCCTACGATGGCGAAGAGCATGAATCCGATGTTGAGCCAGTTTCTGGCTACGAGCATATTGCTCTTGTCTGCATACTCCAATCTTCTGTGGTGGCGACGATTTGGGCGCACGGCATAGCTGGTCTGTGGCTGCGTCTGAGACGCCTCATGGCTCTGGCTCTGTGGCTGCGCCTTTGCGGTTTCCTCGCTCTGTGGGATGTTTGTTGTGTTGTTATCTTTTGTCTGATCCATATTTTATGAGATGATTTTTATTTTCTAACAAGTTTGGTCAGATCATTGAAGATCTGGTTCTTGCGGTCGATGGTTCCGCGTCGGAACTTGCCGTAGATCTTGGCCAAGTCGTTTTTCTTCTTAGTCAGGGCATATTTGTCGGTAATCACTTTCTCTGCCGGCTCCTTGAAACCGGTGCTTCTGCCTTCCTCGTAGTTGAATACGATTCGGGTCATGGAGAGGCGGAGATGGTTGTCGCTGATGGTTGCCACCAGCTGGTACTTGGTCTCAGAGCGGTCGAGAGAGATGAACGACTGATTGAAGACAAACCATTCGTCCATAATACAGGCGATGATCTGCTCGTTCTTGTTGTTTCTGTTCACCAGGGCGATGCGGCTGTTGATGTTCTGCTCATTCTTGATGAGCTTGCTCATATATTGGAAAACGATGTTGTAGATTTCGTCTGCACTCTTTCCGCTTGCCTGGGTGTCGAGAACAAATTCTACTTTTCCATCGGCATTGAGCTGGATGGCTCCCGCCAGATACTTCGGATCTTCCTTGAGTACCACGCCCTCGGCTGTCTTTTCCACCTTTTTCTCTTCTACCTCCTCTGTCACGGTTGGCACGACCCATCCCGCACCTTCTGAAGTTTCGGTAGTATTCTCCTTCTTGGTGGCAGGCACCAGCTTTGTAGCAGGCACCGAATTCTCTGTATTCTTCTTCAGCTTTTCAGCTTCCTGCTTCATTCTTTCAGCTTCAGCCTTCAATCTTTCAGCTTCCGCTTTCGTTTTCTCGGCTTCCGCCTTTACTTTTTCAGCTTCCGCCTTCACCTTGGCTGCTTCTGCCTGAGCTTTGGCTGCTTCCAGGGCCTTCTTGGCTTCCTCCAACTCTTTTTGCGCCTTTTCCAACTGCTGCTCAGGGGTAAGCACATTCTGCGCCTGCATGGTGAGAGCTGGGATCAGCATCAGTATTGAGATAAATATCTTTTTCATGATTGTTATTTAAATGTTTAATGTCTTGTCCTCCTCGTCCGAGTATTAGGAACTCGGAGGTGCTTCTAACATACAAAGGTATAAAAATAACTTGATATATTTCTATAAGGAAGCGATTATTTATACATTCTTTTGCTAAGTTAACAATATTTTTTAGGAAAAACGCTCCTAGTTTCAAATATTTTCGTATCTTTGCAAAAAATATAGCTATAATTATGGGATTATTCGGATTATTTAGCAACAAAAAAAAGGAAACTCTCGATAAAGGTCTCGAAAAGACCAAGGAGAGCGTGTTTGGAAAATTGGCGCGTGCGGTGGCTGGTAAGTCAACCGTAGATGATGACGTGCTCGATGACTTGGAGGAGGTGCTCATCACATCCGATGTAGGTGTGGAGACTACCGTGAAGATCATCCGTCGTATCGAAGAGCGCGTGGCAAGAGATAAGTATGTTTCTACCTCAGAACTCAACAGAATCCTGAGAGAAGAGATTGCAAGCCTCCTAGAGGAAAATCATACCGATGACAATGAAAACTGGGATTTGCCTTCCGACCATAAGCCATACGTGATTCTGGTAGTGGGGGTGAATGGTGTGGGCAAGACTACCACCATAGGAAAACTCGCCTATCAGTTTAAGAAGGCAGGCAAGAAGGTGTATCTCGGTGCTGCCGATACCTTCCGTGCCGCTGCTGTGGAACAGATCTGCATTTGGGGCGAGCGAGTAGGGGTGCCAGTGGTGAAGCAGCAGATGGGTTCTGACCCTGCCAGCGTGGCCTTCGATACCCTGCAGAGCGCCAAGGCGAACGGTGCCGACGTGGTGCTGATTGATACCGCCGGACGCCTTCATAATAAGGTGAACCTGATGAATGAGTTGAAGAAGATCAAGGAGGTGATGAAGAAGGTCATGCCTGAGGCTCCGGATGAGGTGATGCTCGTTTTGGATGGAAGTACCGGACAGAACGCTTTTGAGCAGGCTAAGCAGTTTGCTGCCGTTACCAATATCTCTTCGCTCGCCATCACCAAGCTCGATGGTACGGCTAAGGGGGGCGTGGTAATCGGTATCTCCGACCAGCTCAAGGTGCCAGTGAAGTATATCGGACTGGGCGAGGGCATGGAGGATCTCCAGCTCTTCAATAAATCTGAATTTGTTGACTCCCTCTTTAAACACTAGAATACAGGTGCTTATAGACTTAAAAAAAAGGATTAGATGAAGCTCGATGTAAAATAGTCGAGAAAAGAATTAGATTAAGATTATTATAGGATAAGTAGGATAAGAATGAAGAAAAATCAGATAGATATAGTAACCATGGGTTGCTCCAAGAATCTGGTGGATAGTGAGACCTTGATGAAGCTTTTCGAGGACAATGGCTACCACTGCGTTCATGACCCGAAACGCCCACAGGGTGAAATTGCCGTCATCAATACTTGCGGCTTTATCGAGGATGCCAAGCAGGAGAGTATCGATACCATTCTGGAGTTCATCCAGGCTAAGGAAGAGGGACGACTCCGCAAACTCTATGTGATGGGTTGTCTCTCACAGCGCTACCAGAAGGAACTGGAGGCAGAGATGCCCGAGGTGGATAAGTTTTATGGTAAGTTTAATTATAAGGAGTTGCTCAAGGAACTGGGCAAGGCAGAAGTGCCTGCTTGCAGTGGAACCCGCCATCTCACTACTCCTCATCATTATGCCTATATCAAGATTTCTGAAGGTTGCAACCGCCGCTGTGCGTATTGCGCCATTCCTATCATCACCGGCAAGCACGTTTCCCGTCCGATGGATGAAATCCTCGATGAGGTACGCCAACTGGTAGCCGATGGTGTGAAGGAATTCCAGATTATCGCCCAAGAGCTCACCTACTACGGCGTGGACCTGGACGGCAAGCATCACATCACCGAACTCATAAGCCGCATGGCGGATATTCCGGGTGTGAAGTGGATCCGTCTGCACTATGCTTATCCTAACCAGTTCCCGCTCGATCTGCTCGATGTGATGCGCGAGAAGCCAAACGTATGTAAGTATCTTGACATCGCCCTGCAGCATATCAGCGACAATATGCTCAACAGAATGCATCGCCACGTGAGCAAGCAGGAAACCATTGATCTGCTCAAGACCATCCGTGAGCGTGTGCCTGGCATTCATATCCGTACCACTCTGATGGTAGGTTTCCCTGGCGAGACTCAGGAAGACTTCCATGAATTGCTCGAATTCGTTCGTACTCAGCGCTTTGAGCGTATGGGTGCCTTCGCTTATTCTGAGGAGGAGGGTACTTATAGTGCCAACAACTACGAGGATGATGTTCCAGCAGAGGTGAAGCAGCGCCGTCTTGACGAACTGATGATTCTGCAGCAGGAAATCAGCGCTGAGGTAGAGGCTGAGAAAGTGGGCAAGATACTGAAGGTGATTATCGACCGCAAGGAGGGTGATTACTATATCGGAAGAACCGAATTCTGCTCGCCAGAGGTGGATCCTGAGGTGCTGATCACGGCAGGAGAGAAGCGTCTGCGCGTGGGTTGCTTCTACAATGTGAAGATTACCCAGAGCGAGGAGTTCGATCTCTACGGCGAAGTGGTAAAGTGATAGGAGAAGTAAGGTAATATCAGGAATGATATTGGATATTGAAACATCAGACTGAATAACAATTTGACATCAGAATGAATAACAAGGAGTATATTGCAGAACTTGCTCAGCAGACTGGCTTTTCCCAGGACGACACCCAGAAGATGGTGCGCAAGGTGATAGATGCCATGATTGCTGAATTTGAGGATGGTGAGGCTGTCTCCATCCCCAACTTTGGTACGTTTGAGGTAAAGAAGCGCTTGGAGCGTGTGGTTGTTAATCCTACTACCAAGAAGCGCCAGCTTGTTCCGCCTAAGCTCGTACTCGGCTTTCGCCCTGTGGCCAGTGTCAAGGAAAAACTGAAGAATGGAGGTGAAGACTATGAGTAAGATTAGTTTAAGCGACTTGGCGCAGCGCCTGGCAGAGAAGTCGGGAATCAGTCTGCAGGATGCCGAATTGTTTATCAGAAAGATGTTTGATGTTGCCAACGAGGGGCTTCAGTCTGATAAGCTCGTGAAGATGAAGTGGCTTGGTACTTTCAAGGTAATGGCGGTGAAGGATCGGGAAAGCGTGGATGTGAACACGGGCGAGCGTATCATTATCGAGGGCCGTGACAAGATTTCCTTCACGCCCGATAATATTCTGAAGGAGATTGTGAACAAGCCTTTCGCCCAGTTTGAGACCGTCGTGGTGAATGATGGTGTGGATTTTGATGAAATCGACAGAAAATTTGAAAATGCTGAAGAGGACGGTTCTGTATTCGATTCTACGTTAGAGTGTGTTCCTGATTCTGATAATTTTTCCTTAGAATCTTTCGTTGAACAGGATTCTCCTGTAACAAGTGGTGTGATAGATTTTTTGGATGAAGAAAACGATGCTCCTGTTAGCGATGAAATGATTGTGATAGGAGAGAAGAGAGTGTCTCAGGAAAATGTTGCTGAACCGGAAGAAAAAAAAACGGAAGAATCAGAATCTGCAGCGACAGAACCTGCTGTATTTAAACCTGCAGTATCTGAACCGGTAGAATCTGAATCTGCAACTTCTGAATTGGAAACAAAGGAATCTGAAGTTCCAGCTCAGAATGAAGTTGAGTCTGTTGTTTCTGATGAAGAAAATGAATCGACATTAACAGAGGAAACTCCTATTGCAGAGAAAGTTCCTTCAGATGAAGAAAACTCTATTACTGAAATTCCTATTGTAGAGGAAGCTCCTATTGAAGAGGAAGCTTCTTCGGATGAGGAAACTCCTTCTTCAGATGAGGAAACCGATAAGCGACATGTTGTTTTGCCTCGTTATCTGGTTATTGCAGCGAGCGTAGTATTCCTGGCAATGATAGGAGGCTTTAGTTGGTTTGCTTTTAATTATGGCAAGATGGCTGCCCAGCGTGATCATCTCGCTCTACAGTTGGATAATTACCAGCAGATTACGACAGAGAAGAAGGCGCCAACCAAGTCTGCTTCAACGCAGGAAGAAATTCTTCGCAAAAAGGCTATCGAGGATAGTGTAAGAATGGCACAGGCAAGTGAAGCTGTCAAGAAAGTCGAAAATGCCGAGCAGAATATGAATGCGACGGTTGATAAGCAATCAATTGATGTAAAATCGGCTGAGGCAAAGAAGAATTTGGAAGCTAAGAAACTCGCTGATGCAAAGAAATTGGCTGATGTGAAAAGACAGGTTGAGGCAAAGAAACTTGCAGATGCAAAGAAACAGCAGGAGACTAAAAAGCTTGCAGAAGCTAAGAAGAAAGAAGAAGCCAGAAAACAGGCAGAAAAGCATGCTGCCCAGGCAAGCAGCAAATACGACCAGGATGCTCGTGTTCGAACCGGAGCCTATCGCATTATTGGTGTTTCCGAGGTAGTTATGGCAAGAGAAGGACAAACCATCAAGTCGCTCAGCCAAAAGTACTTAGGTCCAGGAATGGAATGTTACGTAGAAGCTCTGAATGGTACTTCCCTGTTGAAACCAGGTCAGAAAGTCAAGATTCCGAAGTTGGAATTGAAGAAAAAGAAATAATTTTAAAGAAATTATTTGAAAATACAAGAGGGTGTGTCATAAGTCTATGGCGCACCCTCTTTTTCGTTTCTTCATTCGATGAATAATGAAGCATCCTCTTTCGTAAAATACCTTTTGAGATTTTATTTCTTCTCCAATTCCTGAAGGCTTTCCATTTTCTTTGTTTCCAGGAACTCGTAGATTCCGCAGAGATGCTCGCGGACGCGACCATGACCGAATTCGTACACTTTGCTGACCAGACCATCCAGGAAGTCACGGTCGTGACTCACTACAATCAGCGTGCCGTCGAAATCCAGCAGCGCCTGTTTCAGTACATCTTTCGTCTTGAGATCCAGGTGGTTGGTAGGTTCATCGAGAATCAGCAGATTCACCGGCTCCAACAGCAGCTTCAGGATAGCCAGACGGGTTCTTTCTCCACCCGACAAAACCTTTACCTTCTTGGTAGAATCCTCGCCACCAAACATGAATGCACCCAGCAAATCGCGAATCTTATTTCTGATTTCGCCCTTGGCAACATCATCTATCGTCTGGAAAACCGTAAGCTCACCATCGAGCAGAGAAGCCTGATTCTGAGCAAAATAGCCAATCTGAACATTGTGTCCTAATTCCAGCTTACCCTCGTTCTGAAGCTGACCCATGATGCATTTTACGAGCGTAGATTTACCCTCACCGTTTCTTCCCACGAAGGCAATCTTGTCGCCACGCTCCACGGTAAGATTCACGCCGCTGAATATCTGCTTGTCATCAAACGACATCGCCACGTCACTCATCTGAACTGGATAGGCTCCGCTTCTCGGACTTGGAGGGAACTTCAGTCTCAGTCGGCTGGTATCCTCCTCGTCCACCTCGATCAGTTCCAGCTTTTCGAGCATCTTCACGCGGCTCTGCACCTGGAATGTCTTCGAATACGTACCCTTGAATCGCTCGATGAAGTCCTTGGTCTCGGCAATCATCTTCTGCTGTTCCTCATATTTCTTCATCTGCTGTTCGCGGCGTTCCTTGCGCAGTTCCAGATACTGGCTGTAGGTAGCCTTGTAGTCGTAGATTCTGCCCATGGTAACCTCGATGGTTCTTGTTGTAATGTCGTCTACGAATTTTCGGTCGTGACTGATCACTACCACCGCTTTCGAACTGTTGATGATGAAGTCTTCGAGCCATCCGATAGATTCGATGTCGAGGTGGTTGGTAGGCTCATCCAGAAGCAGCACGTCAGGCGATTTCAGCAGCAGTTTGGCAAGCTCGATACGCATGCGCCAACCTCCCGAAAACTCGCTGGTAGGGCGGTTGAAGTCAGAGCGTTCGAAGCCCAGACCGAGTAGAGTCTTCTCTACATCCTCCTCGAAGTGGGTCATGTCGATTGCATAGAATTTCTCAGACAATGAAGATACCTTTTCGATGAGCTGCATATAGTCGTCGCTGTCATAATCCGTGCGGGTAGTGAGCTCGTTGTTGATGCGGTCAATCTCCGCCTGCATCTCGTGGAGATGGGCGAACGCCTGGCAGGTTTCCTCGAACACGGTTCTTCCGTCTTCGGTCATCAGATGCTGAGGCAGATAGGCGATGACGCAGTCTTTTGGAGCGGAAACGGAGCCACGTGTGGCTGTTCTTACGCCTGCGATGATCTTGAGCAGGGTACTCTTTCCTGCGCCATTCTTGCCCATCAGGGCTATACGGTCCTTCTCGTTGATCTGGAAGGAAATGTCTTTGAATAGGGTGGTGCCGCCGAATTCTACGGTCAATCCATCAACTGTAATCATATCTGTTTCTTATTCTATATGTATTATAAATTCTTGTTCTTTTTATATTGAAAACCGCTTGAATAACCAAATGCCACACGGCGATGCTCCCTGATGGAAATTTCAGACAGGAGGGTTACCGATGTCCAGAGGGCCAGATCGCTTAGCGTGGCAGGATAGCGGATGCTTCCCGCCGAATCTGCGCTTGCGTTTTTTGTCAGTTCAGCGGCAACGCATCTCAACATGATGTAGTCCATTCCCTGGTGATGGCTGTCGTGCTTCAGGGCTTTCTCGCCCCAGAGCTGCCATTCGCGGCTTTCGTATAGAGCCAGGATGGCGTGGTCGTCTTGCCAGGTTTCCGAGTTCATCTCCTCCAGGTAGATGCGTCGGTTCACGCCGTCCCAGATGCCCAGCGAACCCTGCACCTCAAAGTCGAGACTTCTTGGGCGAGGCAGGGTCGTGTCATGAGTGAGTGAGATGAGCGTTCCGCCCTGGGTTTCAATCTGCGTAGAGATGATGTCGCCCAGGGTGATGGGAGTAGTATCATCTTCTGACATATGCTGGCGAAGTCCCACCGCCTTGGTGGCGAAGGAAGTGAGCCAGGTGAGATGGTCTGTTTTCCCGATGCCCAAAATCATGCAGAGCGGACCAAGTCCATGGGTGGGATAGATGTCGGCGTTGTGGTGCGAGTAGAAACGGCTTCTCCACACGCTTTCCGTACCTTTTCGTCCACCCAGTACCCCATTGTCATCGAGCAGCAGCTTGCGCAGGTCGTGGCGGTAACCGCCTCTCATATAGATGATTTCTCCAAGTGCTCCTTCATCTACCATTCTTTTTACAGCAAGGATTTCTCGCATGAAGAGGGTGTTCTCCAGCGGAAAAACCTTTACTCCTTTCTGTTGGGCGATTTCCTGTAGCGGGGCATATTCATCCTGGCAGAGTCCGCCTTTGATTTCGAGAGCCACATGGCAGTTTCGCTGTATGCATTCCGTGGCGTGGGTGATGTGGAGGTGCCAGGGGGTGGTGATGAAGACCAGATTGGGCTGTTGCTCGTCGAGCATCATCTTGTAGGCTTCCTCGCCCTGATAGAAGGAAGCGCCCGGAGATTCCGAATCCCCGCAGCCGTTGATGTCGGCAATACCGACAATCTCGAAGTTCTCAATCGTGCGCAGCAGTCGCAGCAATTGTTTACCCCGATATCCGAATCCTATTAATGCAGTCTTTATATGTTTCATCAGATTTTTCTTTGCTTCTGCAAAGATACAAATAATATTCAGAATAAACTCATATTGCGGGCAATTTTTTGCAAATTGAGATATTACATACAGCTAGTTCTTACAGTTACTTGTTGAAATTGCACAGATAATCGTTGCTTGTGTTTTTTGAAAAAACATTAAAGTATATTATTTTTTGAGGAAAACTGAAAATTATACAGGGATTTATATTAATTTTGCAGGCAGAAAAGAGGAGATAATGCAACTCGATAAGAGGATCATGCAATTCGAAAAAGGATAATATTATAAGGTATGAAACGTTTATTCAACATAATGATGGCTCTGACGCTCTCGCTCATGGTGGTTTACCTGAGCGTGGGTACTACCATTATGCACTGCCTCCGTTCCAACAAGGTGATGGTGGGAGCAGTGGAGGATTGTTGTATGAAACGAAGCCATGCCTATGCTTACTGTTACGGGCAGCAGGGGGCGCAGGTGAAAAAACATTGCATGGATTTGAAGTTGGTGCAGTTGTCGCCAACCTTTTCTGTCCATCAGGTTGTTTTCAATGCGGTTCCTGTGTTCGCAGGTATTTTGCCATCCAGTTGGATGATACTGCCTCGCCCTGTCATCTCCAGTATTCAGAAGGTTGGATTCTGGAATAGAAACGTGCCTCATTCGCCCCCGAGGACTTATCTGAGGCTTCTTAACTCTCTGATTATTTGATTCTTACTTATTTTATATCGGCTGTAGAAGCGCATTTTGAGTGCTTTTGCCGCAAGGGATATTGTTCATAAGGTGAAACGTAAAAAACTGTGCGGCAAAGTAAAGATAACAAAGGAATAAGAAAAAATCAAGTAACAACATAAAAAAGAAGAATCATGTATTCTAGATATTTATTGTTCAGCACCCTGTTGGTCATGGCTGCTGAAGCTTATGCAAGAAATGATAATAATATGATTGGGATAAATGCCCAACTGCAGGATAAAACTGCGGAAGGTTCTATCTCTTCAGCAGATTCCATCTCTTTAGCGGATTCCATTTTCAAGGACGAGGAGTTGAAGGAGGTGAAGGTTGTGGCCCGCAAGGCTGGAACTTCCCGACTGGCTGGGGCAGTGAATGGCATTGCCGTGAACAAGGATGAACTCTTCAAGGCGGCGTGCTGCAACCTGGGCGAGAGCTTCACTACCAATCCCTCGGTGGATGTGGCTTACAACGATGCTACCACTGGCGCCCGACAGATTAAACTGCTCGGTCTTTCAGGTACTTATGTCCAGATGCTGACAGAGAATCTGCCTAATTTCCGTGGTGCTGCCATTCCTTACGCCCTGGGCTATGTTCCAGGCACCTGGATGAAGGGCATTCAGGTGTCGAAGGGAAGTGCTTCGGTGAAGAACGGCTATGAGTCGATTACGGGACAAATCAACGTGGATTATCTGCAGCCTGAGGATGAGCAGCAGGTAGAGGTGAATCTCTTTGGCGATACGAAGAGCCGGATAGAGGCGAATGCAGATGCCAATGTGCATTTATCTGATAAATGGGCTACGGAGTTCCTGCTTCATCACGAGAACATCATAAAGAACCATGATGATAATGATGATGGATTCTACGACATGCCGGGCAGGGAACAGTATCATCTGCAGAACCGCTGGGTGTATAAGGGGGATAAGTATATCTTCCATGGTGGAGTTGGTGCCTTGAAGGAGATTAGAACCAGTGGGCAAGATGAGGAACATCTGAATGCTCATACTTTGAGTTCAGATTCTCATAAAATGGTTTCGGATTCAGATGCTTCATCCTCTGATTCTCAAGCAATGGCTTCGGATTTATCTTCTGATTCTCAGAATCTCTTCCGGATCAGGCTCCACACCAATCGCTATGAGGGTTACATGAAACATGCTTTCATCCTGAATCGTGAGCACGGAACGAACATCGCCCTGATGTCTTCGGCTTCGATGCACCAGTTGGATGCGCAGTATGGAAACAGATTTTATAACCTGAACGAGAAAAATCTCTATGGTTCGCTGGTGTTTGAGACGAACTTCACCCAGCAGCACAACCTCTCTCTGGGATTGAGTATGAACCATGATTATCTGGGTCAGCGCACGAATGTGAATGTTTATCCCTCAACATCTCTGAATTCATCTTCCGGTCAGTCATCTTCTTATATTCTTCCGGAGATGCAGCGCCTGAACGAGAAGGAGACCACTCCCGGTGCTTATGCTCAATATACCTATACATTAGGAACGAAGCTCACGGCAATGGCAGGTGTACGTTTTGACCATAGTTCCATCTATGGCAACTTCTTCACTCCTCGATTTCATGTGAAATATTCGCCTGTAGAGGCTGTAAGCATCCGATTGTCAGCCGGAAAAGGCTACCGCACGGTGTTCGGTCTGGCAGAATATAACTATCTGCTGGCGAGTGGAAGGGAACTTCAGATTGCCGGAAGAGACCTTCAGACTTCTGCTCCAGGCTCTCAGACTTCTGCTGGTTCTCTGCTTTCCAGCAATGGCTTGAAGCAGGAGGAGGCTTGGAACTATGGTGTGAGCACGGCTTTCTATATCCCGCTGTTTAGCAAGACTCTGAAGCTGAATGCCGAGTATTACTATACCGACTTCAGAAATCAGGCGGTAGTGGATTATGATGCTGACAGCCGACTCATCGTGATTCATAATCTGCAGGGAAAGTCTTATTCGCATACCTTCCAGATTGATGCTTCCTATCCCTTGCTGAAGGGCCTGGAGATTACGGCGGCTTATCGACTGAATAATGTGAAATGTTCTTACGGAATTGAGAATGAACTGAAGGAGAAACCGCTTACCAGCAAGTATAAGGCGCTTTTCACCGCTTCTTACAAAACCCCATTGGCGCTGTGGCAGTTTGACGCCACGGTGCAGTTGAATGGTGGCGGAAGGAATCCGGAGCCTTATCAGTTGGCGGATGGAACTCCATCGTGGTCGCCGAGATTTCATAGCTTTGAACAGGTGAGCGCCCAGATTACCAGATGGTTCCGCCATTGGAGCATCTATGTGGGAGGCGAGAACCTGACGGGTTTCAGGCAGAAGACTCCTATCTATGGTGCTGCTCAGCCATGGGGCAGGGATTTCGAGCCTACCCTGATCTGGGGACCAGTGGAAGGCAGAATGTTCTATGCTGGAGTAAGAGTGAAGCTTTAGGGAACAATGTTAGGTGTTAACTTATAATTAAGTATTTTCAGAAAGTAGAATTTCAACAATTTAAATAATAGAAAGTTATGAAAAAGATTTTATTAATGTTCGTGATGATAATGGTGGCAATGGTTGGCTTTGCCAAGGACATCAAGACCGTGGTTTTCACAACTACCCCTCAGATGCACTGTGAGGCTTGTGAAAACAAAATCAAGAACAATCTCCGTTTTGAGAAAGGAATCAAGAGTATCGAGACTTCAGTTCCTAACCAGACGGTTACCGTAAAGTACAATGCCGACAAGACCACTCCCGTGAAGCTTCAGAAGGGTTTCGATAAGTTCGGCTACAAGGCACGCATCCTGAAGGATGGCGAGAAGGTTGAGAAGAATAACGAGGAGAAATGTGATCTGATGTAATGCTTTATTCCTTTCTTTTGATTCCTGGTTCAGCAGCCATCATTGGCTGATTCTCTTCAGGCAAAACATACGGCTTGCTGAAGTGGAGTGGAGAAGAATTGGTTGCCGCCTCAATCTCGCCACGCAACCGTTCTTTCAATTTCGTGTTTCTGCTGCTCACAGTCAGATTTCTTACAGCATAGGCGAGGGCTTTGGGCTGACCGATGAGCACACAGATTTTCTTGGCTCTCGTGATTCCGGTGTAGATGAGGTTACGTTGAAGCATCACGAAATGAGTCATCAGGATAGGGATGACCACGATGGGATATTCTGAACCCTGACTCTTGTGGATAGTGGTGGCGTAGGCCAATGTCAACTCATCCAGCTCCGCTGCCTCGTATTCAGCTGAATGATCCTCGAAACTCACGGAGATGGTGCGATCTTCCATATTCACCTTCTCTATGGTTCCGATGTCTCCATTAAATACATTCTTGTCGTAATTATTTCTAATCTGCATTACGCGGTCGCCCAGTTTGTAGGTGGTTCCGCCACGGCTGATTCCTAGATTGGATGTGTTGAGTGCCTGCTGCAGCAGCATGTTCAGATTGGCTGCACCTACCACGCTTCTCTGCATCGGGGTAAGCACCTGGATGTTACTCGGTGGCTGATTGTAAGCTTTTGGCAGACGGTATTTTACAAGATTCACGATTTCCGTAGCCACTTGCTCTGGATCTTCATTCTTGATAAAGAAGAAATCGGTCTGTTTTCCGTTGCTCGTGTCCGGATAATATCCCTGGTTGATGGCGTGGGCACTCATGATGATTCGGCTCGACTGCGCCTGTCGAAAGATGCGGGTGAGTCGGAGGACCGGAATCTTCTCTGAGTCGATGATGTCGCGCAGAACGTTTCCTGCTCCCACACTCGGCAGCTGGTCAATGTCGCCCACCAGCACCAAGCACATGTGCTCCGGAATCGCCTTCATCAGATTATACATCAGGATGATGTCTATCATCGAACACTCATCCACGATCAGCGCATCACCCTCCAGCGGGTTCTCCTCGTTGCGCTTGTATCCGTCCTGCGGATTAAACTCCAGCAGCCGGTGGATGGTCTTGGCTTCCATGCCCGTGGCCTCGCTCATTCGCTTGGAAGCCCTGCCCGTAGGAGCCGCCAGTAGAATCCTCATCCCTGCCGTTTTGTAAGCAGAAATGATACCTTGCGTCGTCGTGGTCTTTCCTGTTCCGGGACCACCCGTCAGCACCATCACTTTAGAGCGTATTGCCTGCTCAATGGCGGCAATCTGCACCTCGTCGTATCTGATGCCTGAAGCCTTTTCCATCGTCTGGATGTCGGCCTGCATATTGAAGAGGGTAGGATCCTGACCTTTCATCAATTCCAGCAGTTTCTTAGCCGTTCCACGTTCAGAATGATAGAAGGGAGGCAGATAGATGGCTTCGTTCTCACGGATGAGATTTTCTGATATAATCATTTCCGCTATGGCTTGTCTGATAGGTTCTTCATCGGCTTCGAGCAGTTTCTTTGCGGCTTCTATAAGCTGTTCTTCTACAGCATAAACGTGACCTTCGTTGGAGAGTTCATTTAGGGTGTAACTGATTCCGCTCTTGCATCTTCTCAGATCGTTCTTCTCATAACCCATCTTGCTGGCTATGCTGTCGGCAGTCTTGAAACCAATGCCCCAGATGTCATCGGCAAGACGGTAGGGATTCTCCTTCACGTTGTCGATGCTTTCCTTGCCATACTGTCGGTAGATCTTGGCGGCGTAAGCAGTGCTCACGCCATACTGCTGCAGGAAGATCATCACGTTCTTGATGTCCTTCTGCTTCTCCCAGCTGTCTCGGATTTTCTCCACGCGTTTTTTGCCGATTCCGGCAACCTCGTAGAGTCGTTCGATGTCATCTTCTATTACCTCGATGGTTTCCGTTCCGAATCTCTCTACTATCAGATGTGCAAACTTCGAACCGATGCCTTTCACCAGTCCGCTGCCCAGATATTTTTCTATTCCATACGCCGTGGCGGGCATTACCTCTTCCCAGGTTTCGCAGGCAAACTGCTGTCCGTATCGCTTGTCCATCTTCCAGTCGCCATTGCACAGCAGTACCGCTCCCACTGGAACATCCAGCAGGTTTCCCACCAGGGTAACCAGGTCGGAATATCCCTTCACCTTGACTTTCATCACGGAATATCCGTTCTCCTGATTCTGGTAGGTAATCCGTTCTACCACGCAGCGTATCTTGATCATAACTTCTTTAATATATTACTTTTTTCAATATATTATCTTTCGATGATGTGATTGATAACGATTCCTGCTATTGCCATTCCGAATGTAGCGGTGATGTGGCAGAGCGAACCGTTGATCTGCGCCTTCGTAGAACACCATTCATGTTCTACAAGTCGCTGATCGCCAGGCGCATCATAGACGGCTGTGTCTGTTTCTCTCTCTCCGCTGAGTAGCTTCGCTTTCGGACAGAGACAACCGCCTGTACCGCAGGCCTTGTTCACTCCCATGTTTGGTATCGGCTTTTCCTCGCTGAACACGCACTGGAATTTGCGGCGTGGGAAGGTCTTGTTCTTCTTGAATTTCTTGCGCAGGGCTCTTGCCAGCGGATCGCCATCAACCTTCCAGAACTCAGCCTTCCTCACCATGAAAGGGTCGCGGCGGAGGGCTGCTCCCATCGAAGATACGAAGGTGATTTCCTTTGGAAGGGCAGTGGCACGCAGAATCAGGTCAGCCTTGTCTTTCAGCGAGTCGATGGCGTCTATGATGTAGTCGTATTCCTCCATGTGGAACTCTTCTGCAGTTTCTGCCTGATAGATTTTCTGATAGGTCGTGATGTTGGCTTCAGGGTTGATTTCCAGCAGGCGGTCGCGCAGCGCATCTACCTTCACCTGTCCGATGGTGCGGCTTGTTGCCATCAGCTGGCGGTTGCAGTTGGTTACGCATACGCGGTCGCTATCCACGATGGTGATGTTGCGCACGCCACTGCGCACCAGTCCCTCGGCGCACCATGAGCCCACGCCTCCGATTCCGAAGATGAGTACTCGTGCTTCCTGAATTTTTTCAAGATTATCTTTTCCCAGGAGCAGTTCTGTGCGTCGCTGCATTCCCCGCTCCATTGTTGTGATTTGATTTCCCATTCAATTATCTTTTTTATTATCTTTCAATTTTGCTTTGCGCAATTCAGGTGCAAATTTAGATAAAATTTCTGAATTATAAGCCAGTATAATAAAAAACTTCAAT
>OIXX01000127.1_pt1 | contig 61452 bp, 61 predicted proteins | sample 1588161 | NCBI WGS metagenome assembly OIXX01 (sample SAMN03283274) | human gut metagenome | biome: human-associated habitat; material: feces | host: Homo sapiens | place: Peru | collected 2012 | reverse complement strand
TCCTCTATACCAGTGGAACAACTGGAGATAGCAAGGGCGTGATGCTGACCTATAGTCAGTATTATGCTGCTTTGAAGGCAAACGACGAATGCGTGCCTGTTACCGACAAGGACCGTGTCATCGACTTCCTTCCATTCACCCATATCTTTGAACGTGCCTGGTCTTACCTCTGCTTGAGCGAAGGCGCCGAACTCATCATCAATACTTATCCTCATGAAATTCAGGAGAGTATGAGAGAGATGCATCCTACCTGTATGTGTAGTGTGCCACGTTTCTGGGAGAAGGTGTATATCGCCGTAAAGGCTAAGATGGATGATGCCGGTCCTCTTCAGAAGAAACTCTTTTACCATGCCTTGGCGGTAGGAAAGAAACGGAATATAGAATATCTGGCAAACTGCAAGCGCCCTCCTCTGACATTGGAGTTGGAATATAGAATTATCAACAAGACCGTTTTGAGCATGGTTCGCAAGCAGTTGGGCTTGGAAAAACCGAATATCTTCCCTACAGCGGGTGCTTATGTAAGTCCGGAAGTAGAGGAGTTTGTACATGCCATCGGTATCAATATGGTGGTGGGTTATGGTCTGACCGAGAGTCTTGCTACCGTATCTTGCGATCATCTCGACAAGAAACGCAGTCTGGGTTCGGTGGGTCGCCCTATCTCCTGCATTCAGGTAAAGATAGGTGAGGATAATGAGGTGCTCCTCAAAGGTCCTACCATCACTCCGGGATATTATCATCGTGATACCACCAATGCGAAGGCATTCGACAAGGATGGATTCTTCCATACCGGTGATGCCGGCTACATGAAGGATGGCGAGCTTTATCTCACCGAGCGTATCAAGGACCTGTTCAAGACATCGAATGGTAAATATATCGCTCCGCAGCAGGTAGAATCGTTGCTTCTGGTAGATAAGTTTATCGATCAGGTGGCTGTTGTTGCCGACCAGCGCAAGTTCGTGTCAGCCCTCGTCGTTCCAGAGTTCCGTCTCGTGGAGGACTGGGCACGTGAGCATCATATCGCCTTCACCTGCCGTGAAGATTTGTGTGCTAACGAGAAGGTGCAGAAGATGCTGATGGACCGTATCCAGATTCTCCAGCAAAATCTGGCTTATTATGAGCAGATTAAGCGCATTACCCTCCTGGCTCACCACTTCTCTATGGAGTCGGGTGAGTTGACCAATACCTTGAAGATTCGCCGCCCTATCATCAACAAGAACTACAAGGCGGAGATTGACAAGATGTATGAGGAGTAATCTAAAGTTTAAAGTTAAAAGTTTATAGTTAAGAGTTAATGATTACAGCTGACCAGTTGAAGGATGTGATGGACAGAGCTGACGCTCTGCATCACTATCTCAATATAGACCAGAAGAAAGTAGAATTCGAAGAGGAGCAGCTCCGCACCCAGGCTCCTGACTTCTGGGAAGACCCGAAGTATGCACAGGAGCAGATGAAGAAGGTGAAGGGCATCCAGAAATGGCTGGATGGCTATAAGATTGTACGTCTTTATGCCGATGAACTGCAGCTTGCCTTCGATTTCTATAAAGACGAGATGGTGACCGAGGAAGAGGTGGATGCCGATTATGCCAAGGCGATAAAAGCCATCGAAGACCTGGAGTTGAAGAACATGCTTCGACAGAAGGAAGACCCGATGGACTGCGTGCTCAAGATTAATTCCGGTGCCGGTGGTACCGAGAGTCAGGATTGGGCACAGATGCTGATGCGTATGTATATGCGCTGGGCTGAGGCCCATGGCTATAAGGTAACCATCACCGATATGCAGGAAGGTGATGAGGCTGGTATCAAGAGCGTAACGATGACCATAGAAGGCGGTGAGTATGCTTATGGCTATCTGAAGAGCGAGAACGGCGTGCACCGTCTGGTGCGTGTTTCTCCTTTCAATGCCCAGGGCAAGCGAATGACCAGTTTCGCCAGTGTCTTCGTAACACCGCTGGTAGATGATACCATCGAGGTGTATGTTGACCCAGCCAAGCTCTCCTGGGATACCTTCCGTTCGAGTGGCGCCGGTGGTCAGAATGTGAACAAGGTAGAGTCGGGTGTCCGTCTGCGTTATTGGTATACTGACCCTGATACGGGTGAGGAAGAAGAAATCCTCATCGAGAACACCGAGACCCGTGACCAGCCAAAGAACCGTGCCAAGGCATTGTTGCTCTTGAAGAGCCAACTCTACGACCGCGCCATGAAGAAGCGTCTGGAGGCTAAGGCTAAGATTGAGGCTGGTAAGAAGAAGATAGAGTGGGGAAGCCAGATTAGAAGTTATGTCTTCGACGACCGTCGTGTGAAAGACCACCGTACCAACTATCAGACATCGGATGTAGATGGCGTGATGGACGGCAAGATAGATGATTTCATCAAGGCATACTTGATGGAGTTCCCTACGAATGATGACGAACAACAATAATAATCTAAAAAATATACGACTATGAGTGTAAATAAAGACTTAAGAAGAGCCAAACATGAGGCTTATCAGAAGAAACAGGCTGCAAAAGGCGAGAAAGTAATCAAGTGGATATTCGGTGGATTGATAGTCCTCGGTATTCTTTTTGCCATCTATGCAACAAGATTAGTATAAAACTATGAGTGGATTAGAGATAGAAAGAAAATTCCTCGTTAAGAAGGGCGACGCTTATAAAAGCGCCGCCTTTTCTTCTAGTCATATCCAGCAGGGATATATTCCTGCCGAAGGGGCTACGGTGCGGGTTCGCACACGGGATGAGAAGGCTTACCTTACCATTAAGGGCAAGTCGGTAAATGGCGGCATGACCCGCTATGAGTTTGAAAAGGAGATAACGATGGACGAGGCGCAGCATCTTCTGCAACTTTGTCAGGGAGGCGTCATCGATAAGCGTCGCTATCTGGTGAAAAGTGGCAGTCATACCTTCGAGGTAGATGAGTTCTATGGCGATAACGAAGGTCTGGTCATGGCAGAGGTGGAGTTGGCTAGCGAGACCGAAGCCTATGAGAAACCTGATTTCATCGGTATGGAGGTAACAGGTGACAAGCGATTCTACAATTCGCATCTCTTGGGCAATCCTTTCTCGAAGTGGCGTGATACCTTGCCGGCTGAATATCGCTAGAAAATGTATCGAAAAGGTCATTTCTGCGTCCTAAAACGGATTAAATTGCATAAATATTACTAAATTTGTGTTTTTGCTTTCAAATAATTCATATATTTCAGAATTATTTTATAATTTTGCACGAAGAAAAATTAAAAAATAAGAAATTAGTAATAGAAAGATAGAAATGACAGATTCAAATAGAGGAAGTTTTGGTAGCAAGATTGGATTGATTCTTGCTACAGCAGGTGGCGCCGTAGGTTTGGGTAACGTATGGCGCTTCCCTTATATGGCTGGTCAGGAAGGTGGCGCAGCCTTTATTCTGGTATACATCGGAAGTGTGCTCCTGTTGGGCATTCCATGTATGATTTCTGAGTTTATCATCGGCCGTCATGGTGCCTCAAATACCGCACGTGCCTATACCAAACTCTCTAATGGTACGGCATGGAAGTGGGTTGGATATCTTGAGGTGCTTACCGGTTTTCTGATTACGGGCTATTATGCGGTAGTTTCGGGCTGGTGTCTGCAGTATGTCTATGCCAGCATCATGGGCGAACTGCATGGTGACCCTACCTTTGTGGCGAATTACTTCAAGGAGTTTTCTTCTGATTCTGTGCGTCCGGTTATGTGGACGGTAGTGATATTCCTGATTTGTCATTTCGTAATTATTCATGGTGTGCGCGGCGGTATAGAGAAGGCTTCTAAGGTGATGATGCCTCTCCTGTTCATCCTGCTTTTGATTATTGTGGTAGCAGCTTGTCTGTTGCCGGATGCAGGTAAGGGCGTGGAGTTCCTGTTGAAGCCTGATTTCGGAAAGGTAGACAGAAACGTGTTCCTGAATGCCTTGGGACAGTCGTTCTATTCTATGAGTATCGGTATGGGCTGTATCTGTACCTATGCCTCTTACTTCAGCCGTCAGACCAATCTCTTTAAGAGTGCTTTGCAGATTTCCATCATCGATTTGCTGGTAGCAGTGTTGGCTGGTCTGATGATTTTCCCTGCAGCCTTCTCTGTAGGAATATCACCGGATAGTGGTCCTTCGCTCATCTTTATCACTTTGCCGAATGTCTTTAATCAGGCGTTTGCATCGTTCCCTGTATTGGGATGGATTATCTCGCTGTTCTTCTACGTATTGCTGTCGGTAGCTGCCTTGACCTCGCTGATGTCACTTCATGAGGTGAATACCTCTTTCTTCTATGAGGAGTTGAAGATAGACCGCAAGAAAGGTGCTACCATCGTTACGGTTTCCTGTGCCATCATCGGAGCCTTCTGTTCGCTCTCTTTGGGTGCAACAGATAAGCTTTCGTTCTTCGGAAAGGCGCTGTTCGATTGGTTCGACTTTGTTACGGGTCAGATATTCCTTCCTCTGGCAGGATTCCTTACCTGCCTGTTCCTGGGCTGGTATGTACCTAAGCAGATCGTACAGGATGAGTTTACTAACTGGGGAACCTTGAAGGGCCGTCTCTTCGGTATCTATCTTTTCCTGATTAAGTTCGTTTGTCCTGTCCTCATCTTTCTGGTATTTCTGAACCAGTTTGGTGTCTTCTGATAACAACAAACACTACACATTAAAGATTTAGATAATGGAAACAAGAGGAAATTTTGGTAGTAAGTTGGGCGTTATTCTTGCCACAGCCGGCTCGGCAGTCGGTTTGGGTAATGTATGGCGTTTCCCTTATATGGCAGGTCAGAATGGTGGTGCCGCCTTCATTCTCATCTATTTGGTATGTATCATCCTGCTCGGATTGCCTGGCATGATGAGCGAATTCATCATCGGCCGTCATTCCGCTTCTAATGCAGCCCGTGCTTATACCAATCTGGGTAAGCATAAGGCTTGGGGTGCTTTGGGCTTGATGGGTGTCATCACCTCTATGATTATCCTGGGTTTCTATGCCGTAGTGGCTGGCTGGTGCCTGCAGTATCTCTATGCCAGTATCATGGGCGGTGTTCATGGCGACGCAGCGTATGTGAAGACCTATTTCCAGACCTTTGCAGCCGATCCTATCCGTCCAACCTTATGGGCAGTAGGTTTTATCCTGCTTACCCACATGGTGGTAGTACGCGGTGTGCGCAATGGTATAGAGAAAGCATCCAAGATACTGATGCCTATGCTCTTCTTCCTGTTGATTGTGATTGTGATAGCTTCCTGCTCTCTGCCGGGAGCGATGAAGGGAGTGGAGTTCCTGCTGAAGCCGGATTTCTCTAAGGTAGATGAAAATGTGTTGCTCGAAGCGCTGGGACAGGCGTTCTTCTCTTTGAGCATGGGTACAGCTTGTCTGTGTACTTATGCCTCTTACTTCAACAGACAGACCAATCTCTTGAAGTCGGCTACTCAGATTGTGACCATTGATACGGTAATCGCCGTATTGGCAGGTTTGATGATCTTCCCTGCAGCCTTCTCGGTAGGTGTGCAGCCAGACAGTGGTCCTTCGCTCATCTTCATTACCTTGCCAAACGTATTCCAGCAGGCTTTCGGTAATATGCCGGTTGTCGGTTATGTGATTTCTGTGTTGTTCTATGCTTTGCTTGTATTGGCAGCCCTGACTTCTACCATCTCGATGCACGAGATAGGTACCGCCTTTATTTATGAGGAGGGTAAGATAAACCGTGCCAAGGGAGCCTGGTTCGAGACCATCGTTTGCTGCATCATAGCCGTATTCTGTTCGCTCTCTCAGGGCGCCGTACCTGATTTGGGTTTCTTCGGCAAGGATTTCCTGAGCAATTGTGACAACTTTACTGCCCAGCTTCTCATGCCGTTGGGTTCATTCATCACCTGTCTGTTCCTGGGATGGTATGTGCCAAAGAAGATTGTGCGTGATGAGCTTACTAACTGGGGAACCCTGAAGGGAACTCTCTTCCCAGTTTTCCTGTTCACCATCCGTTTTATCTGTCCAATCTGTATTTTCCTTATCTTCCTGCACCAGTTTGGTGTCATTTAGCAAAACCGGCAAACTTGCAGGCAGGCAAGCTAGCTTTATCTTGCCCCTAGTAGGCAAGATACGGCTTGATTCTTTCTATTTCGGCAGGTGGAAAGTCTTTGAGGAGACGCAGCTCTTCAGCATTTTTCAGCGGACCATGGGTTCTGCGGTAGTTTACGATTTCCTTTGCCTGGTAAAAGTTCAGGTAAGGATGTTTGCGCAATTCGGCTAAACTGAGCTGGTTGACATTCATTTTCCGGATATGTTTTGCATCAATATTCATATAGTGGAGGGCTGTCTCGGGCACGCCTTCCACTTCTTGTATCTGGCTCATGGAAACAAAACCGCCTAACCGTTCTCTGTATCGGATGATACTTCTGGCATAGTAAGAGCCTATGCCGGGAATTTTCTGCAGTTCGGTCGTATCAGCAGAATTGATGTTGATATACTGACCTTCTTTCAGTTTTCTTGGATAACTGTATTGGGTACTATCCTTCTTTCTTTCTTCTCTTGTTCTTGGAACTGTCTCTTGATAGCCGTAGTTGTATCTTTCTCTTGGGTAAAAGTTGGCAGCCAGCTGGTAGTCTTTACCAATTCTGATAAAGGGCAGCAGTTTTTCGAATTGCTTCTTGGTTAGTCCGTAAACCCGTGCAAAGTCTCTAGGTGTCCTGAAGATACCTCCTTTATTTCGATATTTGATGATGCTTCTGGCTTGCCATGATTCCAGTCCCAGCCGTTGGAAATCAGATTGGCTTGCCGTATTGGGGTCAAAGGCGAATACTTCGCTCGGCTGAAGTCCGTCTTCATAATAGCCTGGATGCTCCCTTGTGGCATATCTGATGATACTATCGTTATGGGCTTGTTGCTTTTCTGAGGGCATAGTTTCTTTAGAACCTACAATGAAAATCATTGTGGTACTGACAACGAGCAGGATCAGGATTACGAGTAATGCTCGCCGTTCATGGTAATTGAGATAAAAAAAATCCTTTAAAAACTTCATAGGCTTACGGATTTTTAAGTTCTTGTACCCCGAAATTGTACCGACCATTTTGGCCACGACCAAGGCAAACCCCCAGTGTTTATGGTACTTCTGACGGCTTTTGGTCGGGATTACTGGATAGAATTGACTCCATTCCCTTCCTATAACTTATTGATAATCAATATGCGATATCTGATGCTTTTGACATTATATACCGATTTTTCGCTCCCTTATTTCAGGTGCAAATGCCTGTATATTAGTCAGTTGCTACATGAAATAAGAGGGTGGAAAAGTCTTTTTTAATGCTGTACGTAGTTCTTTGTTAGAAGTTGAACTTGGTCACGCAGCCATCGGATCTGCTCTGCCTGTTGGTCGAGCATCGCCTTTTGATTGTTAATGACACCCATCAATACATCAGGGCTACTGTTGATGTTTACAGTTGAGTTGCTGATGTGATGCACATTCGTGTTTTCTAACTTTTTATCTTCATATTCCTCATTCGACAGGAAGAAATCCTCAATTGGAACCTCGAAATATTCCGATAACCTTTCAAGGTATCGAGTATCGATATAAGTTCGACCCTTGAAGTAGCTCGTTGACATGTGTGAGCTTTCACCAAAAACAAAAGCCACCATTTCACCGACTGGTTTTTTCTGCTCCTTGAGCAGTCGATTCACTAAATCTCCGTTAAACATAACCTAATATCATTAAATGAAAGTTAAATAACACCGCAAAAATAGGATTTCTTTCCTAAAATCTCGGAGTTTTCAATTATTCTTCTTATATTTGCCCACAAATTTAGCAATTAAATTCGAGATATGCAAGAAAATGAAGTTAAAAATGGAGCATTAACTATTGAAGGTTATTACGCGACTCTTTCCAAAAAAGAGAAGAGTCAGCTCATTCAGTTTCTCATGACTAAGTATAGTTTCTGCTACAATACTGTTCAGCAGAAGTTGACCGGCAGGACCAAGTTCAATCCAAGAGATCTCTTGGTAGTACAAACAGTTATAAAAGAAAGCTTATGGAAAAGCAAGTAGAATTTTTCGTGTCTCCACAAGGAGAAGTGTGTTTTTATGGCCATGATGGCAAGGTGCTCTGCTACAGTACAGAGCATCCGGAAATCATCAACCACATGGCTGAGTTGATAAGTCGGCTTTACCCGGAGGCGTATAAGTACCTGGCAGACTTATACGCCAAGAGTAAGCCAAACAAACTTTATTTCAAGTTTCTCATAACAGATCGTTTTATCCGTTGCAACCTGGGTTCCAACGATACACTATGTTTCGATGTCGATGGAACCATTCTGCACCTGGAGAAAGTCGATTGCCCTCTCAGGGGTATATGTCCTAGAGAGAACATAGTCTGCCTCCCAAAGCTGAAGACTCCTTTCTTCCCTAAAGAGCTTGAGGTAGCGAAGTATTTTGCACAGGGTTATGTTGCTAGAGAGATAGCCCAGATTCTTGGCAAATCCAAGAACACGGTCTCTGCACAGCTTCGCAAGATGACCAAGCGACTGGGGCTGCAGTCAACGAGAGACATCATCAAGGTAGTTCATCAGTTGAACCTATGATTTGCCATCGATGCCGCTACAAGCGCAACTGCATCAATGGCTCCTGGTGCAGTTGCTTTAAGATTTATGTGGAGTATAAATTTATTGTTTTATGTATATTCTATGAGCAGTAAAGAAATAAAAGCCAAAATTATATTATTAATCTCTAGATTCGCAACATTAGAGAATAAAGATTTTTATGTGCAGAATGATTATGGTATTTTAGCATACATGTGTATTAATGAAGTCATGGAGTATTGGTGGTTAGACAATGGGCAATGTCTACAGGTATCAAAATTGGATCCAATATCCAAATCAGTCAGATTACCATGGTTTGATATAGAATTATGAAAAAGAAGAAGGAGAAACAAGTCAAGACATTCGTAGAGTGTCATAATACATGTGCCCGCAGCAGTGGCAGAACCTGCAAGTTCTGGGGGTGTTCGCACCGCAAGCTGTACAACGAGATAGAGTCGGAGCATGACTATGAGTTCTTCATGGCCAACTCCAAGTGTTCATTTTATAAGCCGAAGTTATGAGGAATAGAATTAAGTTTTGGAGTGACCGCGAGATTAGAGCGGCATTCGACAAGCGGGGGGGGCAAATATAAGGGCATCCTCCAGCAGTTGATGATAGAGCGAGACTACGCCTATAAGCGTCAGATTCGCTACTTTGTCAATGAAGACATTGATAAGTTCATGCGCAGGTTATCTTAGTACTTTCTTCTTCAGAAGTTCTAAGTTAACTTTGCAGTGACAGAAATATAGAGATATGATTAAACAAGATATTATAGATCGCATCATCAGTGATATATCAATAGAAGATGTGGCCAAAGATGAAGGTATATCCTTTACTAAGGAACAGGCCAAGAAGAAATGGGCATGTTGCCCATTCCATAAAGAAAAGACGGCATCATTCTACATTGATACGGCTACGAACTGTTGGCGATGCTTCGGTCAATGTAGGTCAGGTGGAAATGTCATCAGCCTGTACCGTAAGTTAAAAGGAAATAACCTGCCATTCCCAATTGCGTGCAAGGAACTTGCAAAAAAATATCTCAATGAAGATATTGAGGATGATTATAAGCCGAGCAAGGAGGATGAGGATAAACAAAAGGAGATAGAAGCTTTGCGCATTGTGCTTACATATGCGCAAAGCTACTTCGAGGAATGCATGAGTAGTGTGACTCCTGACTCTAACAAGGCTAGAGATGCCGTTCAAAAAAGATGGGGTAAGGATGCTATTGGAGCATTCGGCATAGGCTATGCGCCTCGCAATGGATTCATTGAGTGGGCTACTAAAAAGCAGTTAGATCTGGACATATTGGAGCAAGTTGGTCTGATTGGAGAAGGTGAACATGGTAAATTCGCAATGTTGCGAGATAGATATACTATACCTATCTATGACAAGATGAGTAGGGTGATTGGTTTCACGGCAAGAACGCTTTCTGATAGAGCAGACATCTGCAAATACCTCAACCTGAAGAATAGCCCAGTTTATCATAAAAATACATCAGTTTTTGGAATAAATTTTGCGCAAAAAGAGGCTAGGCTGAAAGATAAATTCTACCTGGTAGAGGGAGCGCCTGATGTGATCAAATTGCAATCCATCGGTATTTGCAATACGGTAGCATCACTCGGTGGAGCTTGGACCGAAAATCAACTGAAGCAACTATACAAAATAAGCCATAAGGTGACGTTCATCCCGGATGCAGATACATTGAAGGCTGGTAATGAGTTCCCGGCTGGTACCGCTAATGTATTTGCCAATGGACGTGCTGCGCTCCAAGCTGGCTTCACTGTCAATGTGCGTGAAATTCCGGTTGATTATCCTGCACCCAAAAAAGAAGATCCGGATTCTTGGATTGTAGACGTAGGGCATTTCCAGCAGATGAAGGAGGAAGAATTCATCTTCTGGTACTGCAGACGTCGCTATTGGCCAACTTTCGAGGATATCGAGGAGTTTACGACCGAGGACAGATTGCAAGCAATTGCAGATATCTGTGGACTCCTCATGTTAATCAAGGATGAAGACCTGAGAAGCAGCTATCTGACAAGCCTTATCTCTACCTACAAACACTCTCGAGAGTGGAAGGATACACTCAAGAGAGCCAAGGAGGCAGAACTGAGCGAGAAGCAGGAGCGTGAGCGAAAGGGAGACATCAAAATGCTCCGTGAATTCGGATTCACCGAGCACGATAACTGCTACTGGGGTACCAACAAGGAGGGTGATGAAATCCAGTGGTCAAACTTCAAAATGAAACCTCTATTCCACATACGAGATGACTTCAATCCTGTCAGACTTTTCGAGATTAAGAATAACAGCGAGGAACCATCAAGACTCATCGAACTCAATATGGATGAGATCACATCGAGCAGTTCGCTTCGCAAGCGACTGTTTGGTATAGGAGATTATATCTGGATGGCCAGAGATGAACAGCTTATCAAGTTACTCGGATATCTCGGTAGAGTGACCGAGACTGCAGACCCGATAAAGCAGCTAGGTTGGCAGCGTGAAGGATTCTATGCATTCTGTAATGGAGCCAGCGAAGATGGTACCTGGATTCCAATAGATGATATGGGCATACTCAGATTGCAGGCTGGCAAGTACTATCTTCCGGCCATGAGCAAACTCAATAAGGACAGCCGTGAGTTATATGTGAGCGAGAAGAAGTTCCGGCATGAGAAGATGGTTGACAACCCGACAAGTCAGTCTGACTTCTTTGCCAAGGTCGTTCAGGTTTTCGGCGACAATGCCAAAGTGGGCCTGTGCTTCTACATCGCGACCCTCTTCCGAGACATAGTCATCGGCAAGAGTCGTTCCTTCCCGCTCCTCAATGCCTTTGGCCCGAAGGGATGCGGTAAGACAGAATTCGCTGCAACGCTGATGAATTTTTTCTATAAATATGAAACTAAGTATGAGCCGTTGTCTATCACCAACGCATCAATGCCAGCACTCTCCGACTATGTAGGAGGAGTTAGCGATGCCCTGGTGCACATCGATGAGTACAAAAACTCCATTACACAGAATAAGGTGGAGTGGCTCAAGGACTTGTGGAATGGTATCGGTCGAACCAAGATGAACATGGACAAGGATAAGAAGCTCGTGCAGGCCAAGGTAGACTCTGGCATCATCCTCACTGGACAGGAGATGCCTACTGCAGATATCGCCCTCTTCAGCCGACTCATCTATCTCACCTTCGACAAGGGTGAGCATACACGTGAGGAGAAGCAGAACTTCGAGGAACTGGAGCGTATGCGCCAGATTGGTGCTACTCACATCACCCTTCAGCTACTGAAGCATCGTGACCAGTTCCAGGGCTGCTTCGGTAATGCATGGAAGCAAGCATCTGATGATTTGGAGGAGCGGTTGGAGGGTGAGAGCATCCTGGACCGTATCGTGACGAATTGGAAGGTGCCGTTGGCTGCATATCTCGCCATCAGAGATTACATCGACTTTCCTTTCAGCTACAGTGACCTTTTGGGAGTAGTTGTTAAGGGAGTCAAGACGCAGAACAGCATGTGCAACACCACCGATGAGGTGGCTGGGTTCTGGAATATTGTCAATGCTGCAGTACAGATGGGTGAGCTGAAGATGGACCAGGACTTCAAGATTAAGACAGTTGGCGCATTGACCACCAATAAAGTCAAGATTGACAACTGGGCGATGCCGAAGAGCATCCTCATGATTCGCAAGGACATCACCATGGCAGTCTACCGCAAACTGGGAAGGCAGATGGATGAAAACCTCCTTCCTAAGGAGTCGCTGTTGCATTACCTACAGATAGGTGCTGACTTCTATGGTTCTACCAAAAACCCGGAACGATTTATCAAGTTCACTCCGAGCGGTTTGCCGGAGACAGTAGAGAAGACAGATGCCAATGGTACTATCACTGGCCGTCAGAAGCTGTATTATAAAGACAGGCCTCTCTGTTTTGACTATACCATGGTGTCAAACAGATATGGCATCGATCTTGACACTGAGGTAGATGGTGAGCAGAAACAGACCAAGGACACCTATGTCATGACAGATGCTGAGCAGAAGGCTCTAGGCTTGGAGCCTTCGCCACTATAGTTGCATTAAGTTTTTTGTTTAGATCATATCGATAGTAGCCTCCAGGGGAAGAGATTCCTCTGGGGGCTTTTTTGTTGGTGTTCCGAGATTTTCCCGACAACTCACACGCGACTTAAAAACCATGTGGCATTTGTGGCAATTAGTGCAACGCTGGTTATCAAAGAGTTAAGAAGGTGTGCGCTTGTGGCAATTTTGTGGCAATTTGTGGCAACGAGAAGAGAAGTGTGGCAAAGGTTGTGGCAATGTGGCAATTCTATTATATATTTGTGTCAATAAGTAAAGACTTATAATATTAATAATCAGGCACTTAACATTTTTGCCACAATTGCCACAAATGAATTGCCCAAAAATGGGTTCCTTGATTTTTAATTGCAATTTTTTCCTTTAAAACAAGGATTTTTAGCGCAATACAGATAACTTTTCCTATAAACATAGGAATATCTCGATTATTTTTCCTAACTTTGCGGTGTTTTTAATTACAGAAATATGAGTAAATTCGTAGTTTATGTTCAGGTCGAGCCATACCTGAAACAATGGCTCACCCATTCTTTCGGCGATCCCGTGGAATTCCCGTCCTGCAGCAACGAGAATGCTGTTCTGCGCCGGTTCCTCGCGAAGTGCCCGGTCAATAACCTACCTGAGCAACCTGGAGAGCGTGATGTTGCCATCTGCATACCTTACTCCAAGTCTAAAAGCCCAGAGACTTACAACTTCCTTAACGGTCATGCCAAGCAGGCGCTCACCGAGAGCATCAACGACCTCTTCCGCATCAACATGTGGAGTGACCTTGGAGACCTCAATGACATGTCATGCAAGAAGATGTCTGCTTTCCGCTCCTGGTGTGAACAGCAGGGTATCGACATAGAGTATGCCGAGACAATCCGCATGAAATGGTATCGCATGCGCAAGGCCTATCAGGAGAAAGGCATCAATCTTTTTAATCTTAAAAGATGCAAAAAAGACGATTTTTCCTAAGAAAATCTCATCTACTCTAGCCCTGTTTCTGTTCAACACCGAACAGGTGCGAACAGATGCGAACAGACGCGAAATTTTTACAGCTTATGAAAAGACTTAGTTATATCTGCAACGTGCAGCGTATACCTGTCAGCGAGTTGCCTTTCGATACACTGCTAGGCAACCTCACTTTTGACATTCCAGAGAGCTATGATTGGCCAGTCGTTAAGTGTCAGAAGCCGGCCAAACTCGAAATAACCGACAAAATAGAGGATGGTGTGCGTTTCTATACCCATAAACTCACCTTTCGAACATGCCGCGAAGACCTGGACATGAGGGACAACTATGCCTATCTGGTCACCACCATCGAGGGCAAACGCTATCTCATTGGCAACAGGGAACGACCATATCCTATTATTAATATGTCAGATGTCCACCCTGATTCCCTTGGGACTTCTGCCATGCTCGAGTACACAGTTCAGTGGGGTAGCACCCGAAAAGCACCTTTATTAGCCTGATTTACGTATTTTTCCGTTGGCAATTGCCATATTATCTTTGCATCAAAAAAGATAAGCGCATGAAATACGGAATGATGATATGCGGTACCATCGGAGCCGGCTACGACTGGTGGTCTGGCACCTATGGCACACGTTCCAAGGATGTCAAGGCTTACCTTGACGCTCATCCGGACGAGGAGGTGGATATCGCCGTCTCCTCGCCGGGTGGTTATGTTGATGAAGGCTTAACCATCTATCAACTTATCAAGGACCATGGGCATGTTAACGTCCACATATTGGGCATGACTGCTTCCATCGCTACAGTCTTGTGTATGGGAGCAAAACATGTTGACATGTCAGTCGGCAGCACCATGCTCATTCACAATGCCTCCACTGGAGTCGCTGTCTGGGAGTCAGCTAACAAGCAGAAACTTGATGAACTCATCAGGCAGTGGCAGAAGCAGCGTGATGACCTCGACACCATCGACAAGGTGATCGCTTCCGTCTATGCCAAACGCTCAGGCAAGACCAGCGAAGAGATGCTGAAGCAGATGGGCAAGGAAAATTGGTTGAGTCCGGAGCAAGCTTTAGAGTTGGGCCTCGTAGATGAAATAAGAGACCTTGATGACGAAGACAAGAAGCGTCAGACCAATCTCTCCAAGCGCTTCACAAATGCTTTCTGCTCCAACCTTGGTTTGCCGCCATTGCCTGGAGCGACCGCTAATGACGAGCCGTCAAAAACATTTCTCGAGAAGGTTGCCGCCTCACTCAGAGATATGTTCAAGAATAATACACAAATTTCTAACATGAAGAAAAAATTCCTCAATCTTCAGACCCTCCTCAATCGTAAGGAGGATTTTGAGGTTAACGATGAGAAGATTACTCTCACCGATGCAGAGATGCAGAAAATCGAGGATGCTCTTGCCCAGAAGCAGAAGGACTTGGATGACAAGTCCGCTGAGCTCGACAAAGCCAGCCAGGAGGTCAAGGACCTGAAGGCTAAGGTAGAGCAGAAGGACAAGGATATCCAGGCCAAGAATAAGGAGATCAAGGATCTCAAGGACGCTCCGGGTTCTGATACCCATGATGACGTCACACCAGAGGTTGACAATGTAGACCCTGGCGTAATATTCAATGCTTTGAAGCAGATCAATTAAAATGGCAGCTTTAGACAATACAATTGAAATTACTCCTGATGAACTAAAGACCAGCTTCGCGAAGTACCGCAAGGACATCATTCAGATGCCGGTACGCGCTCTTGACGAGGCAGCAAAATTCATGAGCCGACGCGTGGGCGTTCGTGGCAAGGAGACTGTCGGAGAGCTCGCAGGCGACATGGAGCTCGGGCCTTACTCTCTTACTCGCAAGGATGAGAATGGCGTTACCATCACAGGCCGTACCCTGGAGACATTCCTTGGTTCATGCGTCAAGCCTTTTGAACCAAATAAGGTTCGTGAGTCTATCTATGGCTCCAACGTATTCCAGGGCGAAGCGCTCAAAAACCAGCCAATCACCAAACTGGTTGGCATGTTCCTGGCAGGCAAGATAGGTGAGGCACTCTTCAAGTACCTCTTCACCATGAAGCGTAACCCAGCTGGCTCTGGTACCGCAGACCTCGCTGATGGTTTCAAGACCATCTCCGATGCAGACATCAAGGCCAAGGCGATTTCTGTCGAAAAGGGCAACCTCTTCAATACAACCGCGATGACTGGTGTCAACGCTGTCGATGCAGTCGAGGCATTCTATGATCATGCCGATGAAAAACTGAAGGGCACCAGTACATGCATGTTCATGAACAGCCATGAACTCACGCTCTACCGTCGCTGTTATCGAGACAAGTACGGCACGGTCAATTGGAACAATGAGTTCAACCACAACAAGTTGGATGGTGCCAGCAACTGCACCCTTGTGGGTCTTGACAACGTTCCTGCGGGCTACAAGATCATCACTCCTGGCAGCAACATGCTCATCGGTTTGGCCACCGAGGGCGACAAGGCGAACTTTGGTGTAGAGAGTTCTCTTGACTCTCACTTCCTGGTTGACTTCGTAGCAACTATGTACTTCGGTACTCAGTTCGAGTCGATCTCCAAGGAACGCATCCTCTTTGGTTATGACACTATCCCTGCAGAGTAAGGGATAGCTGTCCATGGTTATACATTATATTATATATTGATATGGCAACAAAGAAAACATGTGCTTCCGCCACAGACCTCTATGAGGATGTGTTGAAGTGTCCAGGTGAAAAGAGACTGCCTGGTGTCAGAGCCTACGGTTTCTTCATTCCAAGACGATACATCACCAAGTTAGCTGAGCCGCAAAAGGAGGCTGCCACCTCACTCAAGGATTATCTCGTCATCAAGGATAACCACACCATTCAGGCTGACAAAGTCTGGTATAAGGTAGCCTTCGTCACAGACAAGAGTTCCTTCTCGCCAGAGGCGCAGGGTGAGCATAGCTGCAAGACAATGAACCTCAAGGCTACTCTCATCCTCCCAGGAACAGAGGAGGAAGCTTCAGCACTGGCTTCCATCCTCCTCAACGATGACTGCATCTTCATGGTACCTGAGCGCAACGGCAAGCTTCGCCAGTTCGGTGACGATACATTCGAGGTCGACGTGACACCTTCTCAGTCTTCTGGTGCAGGCATCGCAGACGAGACCAACACCACACTGGAGCTCTCTGTCAGCTGCGAGACCATGCCTCCATTCTATTACGGTACCCTCACAACTGATGCAGGAACCATCAGCGGCAAGGATTGCAAGCCAGTGGAGGTCGCTGCTGGTACAGACGGCCATTAACAAGGGATTCGATTTTCCTACATAACTACTATCAGTGGCGGGGCGATGCTTACATGAGCTCGCCTCGCCATTTTAATTCTCTATTTATTATGAATGATCCGAAATTCACCGAAAAATTGAAGAAGTGGTTTGACAGCGAGCATACCGATGCCAACATCAGGGAGGGAGCGCTGCTCCTCCTTCAGATGAATAACAACCGCCACCTCTATCAACTCATCAACTTCGACCCACAAGGCAAACTCGAGTTGCTCAAATATGAGCTTCAGAAGCATCTCAACTATCGCATCGAAGGCATGACCATCGATGATGTGAGAGACTACGACAGGAAGGTCACGCCTATCCTTCAGACTGCGGTTGACAAAACATCAGAGGCAGACAATATTGCCAAGCAGCTTGCACCTCATCTTCCTGTCGTGGAGTCTGAAAACCTCGATTCCATCGTGCCTTCAGCCATCGTAGCCAAGGGCAAACGAGCAGACCATGACCAGTTGCCTGACAACATCCAGGCTATTTGGGAAAATAACTGCGCTCTGTGGAAGAAAATCAAGGAACACTTTGAGGCTTGCAAAGCTTACGACATGGCATGTGACAGATACGAGGGCTTGCATGCTGCCGACGAAGACTTCAAGCGCATGCTCCTTACACTCAAGGAGGAGTACTATGCATACAAGCAGGCCATGGACGTCTATGACCATGCCAAGCCGGGTGATGCCGAGAAGCAGCCAGCGGAGGAGCAGCCAGAAGCAGCCATCACCTCCAAGCAGATTGGCAATGCTCGATCCTACATCACCAAGAACCTTGATCCGCTCATTGGTTTGATGGAGGCTGGCAACACCGACAAGGCTGACGCCTTGCGTGCCAAGGTCAATGAACGTGTGCAGCTCTTGATTGCAGCCAAGGCTGAAATCACCGCTGATACCATCGCCAAGCTTCAGCAGGCGGGCATAACCGTCAGCGAGGAGCAGAAGGCTGAGGAGACAGGAGACCATGAGGGCGACACAGATACAGCAAGTCCTGAAGCCGCTCCAGCAGAGTAGCTCGCAGGTCTTCCTGGGTCAAGGTCTTCACACCCTTGGACTGTTGGGGTGGATATTGGAGCAGACTGGTGCAGCGCACATTGCTGTCACTACCTTCTCCACCTCCGATGCCTTCCTCTGTGGAGTCATCAACCTTCGCAAGAGGGGGTTGGTTAACTCCTCAGTATTAGTGGCTGACATTAAAGCTTCAAGTAAAACTTTAAAGCTAAGTCGCTTGATGACAGAGGCTTTTGATGAAGTTAGACTGACGCTTAACCACTCCAAGGTCATGCTCGTTGCTAACAACGAGTGGTTAGTCTCTGTGATAACATCTCAGAACCAGACGTATGGTGACCGTGCTGAGTGCACGTTCATCACGACTGACAGAGATGTCTATCTCAATCTCAATAACATGTTAAATAATTTGCTGGATGATACGACAACAATTTCCCTATCTGGAAGAGAGTGAACTTTACCTGCAGACGGTCTATGACCTGGCAAAGACCATGACACCGGTCGAAGAAGTGCCCATCATGATGGAACTGCCTCCCGACGAGGCCATGGCCATGCAGTTGGAGCTGCAGGAGCCGCGCTCACCCTATCGACACCGCTACCTAAAAGGTTTAGCGGAGACCGCTAACGAGTTACGCATCAATAATATAGCGCTCGCCAAGGTTGGCTCTCCTGGAGCCTACCAGTCCATCATGTCGCAACTCTCGCAGATTATGGCTAACCTCAGTTAGATATGAGTCTACCAGTCAACATTGATGACTACATGAAGTACATGCCTCTCAACGAGGATGAGCTTCAGGAACTTCACATCTCTGCCATCGTCAAGGCGAGAGTGGAGCGGCTGCGTGGCTGTTACGCCTTCTGGCTGCGCTATCCACGCTTTACTGTCAGGGAGATGGTTGATCAGGATAAGGCCATGTTCGGCGTAAGCGAGACACAGGCATACGATGATATTCATCTCTGCCAGGTCATGCTCGGCAATCTCAACGCCGCCTCTAAGGAGTTCTGGCGATGGAAGGTCAACCAGGAGATAGACGAGGACCGCAAGGCTGCCAAGGCTGCCGGCGACTTCCGGGCGCTTGCCGTGATGCAGAAAAATCGCATCAAGAACAACCGCACAGACACGCCTGATGAGCCAGAGTTGGCATTCGACAAGATTGTTCCTGTTGAGTTCCGCATGACAGATGATCCGACAGTCATCGGTTTGCAGAAGATTCCAAATCTTCGTGCAAAAATCAAAAAAATGGAGAAGCGCTACTCGATGCCGGACATCGAGGATGCTGACTTCGAAGAACTTCCGCCAGATGATGACAGCAAGACCTAAGGAGCTATTCTTCAACGATGTGCAGTCGCGCGTCCTGCAGCTCATGCCTAAGACGCTGGTCTGCGAGTGGGGCCGTGGTACCGGAAAGGGTGTGGTCGAGGCTGGCCGCATCCTCTATGCTGTGCAGCATATGCCAGGTTCATGCCTGGGCATGGTGGCGCCATCGGTCAAACGATGCCAGACCAACATCCTTCCTTCAGCTCTGGTCCACCTCGAGGAGTGGGGTTACAAGCGCGATGTCCACTACATCGTTGGCAAAAAACCGTGGAAGGCGCTGCACTGGCAGGAACCGCACTTCCAGCCAATGAACTGGGAGAATACAGTAGCGTTTTATAATGGCAGCTACCTCAACATCATCTCTCAGGACCGCAGCGGTACCTCCAACTCCCTCTCACTCGACCATGTTTTTATCGACGAGGCGAAGTTCATAGACTGGGAGCAGCTCAACAATGAGACGCTCCCAGCTAACCGAGGCAACAAGCAGCTGTTCGGTGACTGCTGCCTCCACCATGGTCTAACCATTACTTCAGATACTTCAGCAACAAAGAAAGGTTCCTGGTTCATGTCGTGGGAGAAGAAGATGGATAAGGAGCTGATTGCTACTCTTGAGACGGTACTGGTGCGTCTGCATAGCATCCGAAACAAGCTGGCTGCTCACCCAGAACGGTACGATTACTACATGTCGCAGGTGCAGAAATACGAGAAGGTTCTGCACTCCCTCCGCTCCTATGCCCTGGTGTATTCCAGGTGCTCGAGCATTCAGAACCTCGCAGTTCTGGGCGAGGACTTCATCAGACAGATGAAGCGAGACTTGCCCAAGATGACCTTTTTAACGAGCATCATGTGCCAGCATGTAGGCATTGCACAGGATGGTTTCTACTCCGGGCTTGACGAGGATCGCAACTTTTATACGGCTCCGAACACCAGGTTCCTCAATGACCTGCAATATAAGTTCGACCCTAAGCACGACAAGCCGGACTGCCGCATGGATGGCGACCTGGAGGACGGTTTACCGCTGATCATCGGTTCCGATGCCAACAATAACATCAACTGTCTCGTAGTCGGGCAGGTGGGTTCTGATACCAAGTTGCGCATCGTCAACTCATTCTATGTGAAGTATGCCAGAAAGTTGCCTGAGCTCGCTCAGGACTTCTGCGACTACTATAAGTATCTCAAGAACAAACGAGTCATCTTCTACTACGATGCGACCTTCGTGGGAAACTCCTATGCAACCCACAGCGATAAGTTCTACCAGATTATCACCAAGGTGCTGCGAAGGAATGGCTGGCTCGTTACAGAGGTCTACATCGGCAAGCCGATGAACCATCTTGAGAAGCAGTTGCTCATCGACCGCATGTTCAAGGGGCATGCACGCCACATGGTTCTCATCAACCAGGACAATAACGAGGACCTGATCATCTCAATCGAGAGTGCCGGCTGTTACAACAACGGCAAGGATAAGCGAGGTGAGAAGCTCGTAGAGACAGACGAGGACAGGCTGGAGAACCGCACCGACTTCTCCGATGCCTTCGATACCGTCTGCATTGGCGTGGATAAGTTCCCTCAGACCGTCCTCTATACGGGAGGCATGAGCAACTATTACCCTCGATAGAATATTTCGTTCTTTTTTTTATTTATTGCTTTAAGTTTTTTTATGCTATGATTCCTTGGCTGCTTGCTCGTGAGAGTAGGCAGCCTTTTTTTCTTTCTGTGTGTGTGAGAAAGCGGTATCTCCGATGGTGAGTTTGATGCTGTTCCGTACTTTTTTTATTGCATTCTCCGCCGCCCGTCATGTGTTCCCATCCGAAATTTCCTATGCAAAGGTAGCTTCTGGCGATTCAAACCTGTGCATGAACCTGTGTTAACAAAAGCCAAAGGTTCTTCACGCTTCACTAAACCTTTACCTTTTGTTAACACAGAACCCCACACCTGTTTGCCTCTGCCAGCGCATTTTGAATGCATAGGAAAAATCGAAAGGGCACACCGGGCTTTGAACGGAATGCAATTAAAAAAAATACTCCACAGCAGGAGTGGGAAAAATCTCTGGACTCCCAAACATTACCAGAATACAATTTCAAACTTTATAAAATTTTTCGATATGAGACAGAATTATTTCTTTGAGTACGTTCCAAACGCTTACATCAACCTTTGCGTTGACAAGGCACAGCAGATGGCAAACAACCGCTTCGTCTACGACTTCAAGGCAGGCGAAAAGAAGGCGGCACACCTCTGCGCTGAGTGGCTAGTTCGCTATCTTACAAAGCAGTATAGCAGTATCTTAGAGGACTTCGTTGTAGTTTTTTCTCCATGCAGCACACAATGGAAATATACCAAGCGATTCGGCTATCTCGCAGCCATCCTCAATGCAGCAGGCATCATGACCGCAAATGAGCACGTGCACATCTTTGGAGAGCGCAAACCGACCCACAACGGAGGCAGCCACTTCGTCAATGAGGACATTTATCACGTTTCCGTTGATGGCGAGTACTTCAAGGGCAAGCAGGTCATTCTATTCGACGACCTGCTGACTAGCGGCAAGACCATCGAGGACTTCAGAAACAAGTTGGAGGCGGCTGGTGCTTATGTGGAGAGAGAAATCTTTTTGGCTCGCACCATTCATCACGACCCAATAAGCAACAGAGGCGTATTGCAGGAGATGGCAGAAGGCTTTTATGAGGCAGTGGCACACTCAAAGAGATGTTTCCCACAGGGTGTTAATATCAATAAGAAATCAAACAACAACTATAATAAAGTAGCGTAACATGAAGAAGTACAATGATATACTAGCAGACGAGCGCCCAGAGTTCAAGGCAGCTAATTACGGATTCGATTCTCTCAGTAACACCGAATTGTTATCCATGGTAATCAACAGAGGGGCAGGAACAGCCGAAAGCCTAAGTCAGGCTAGGCAACTGATGAACATGGCAGACAATAACCTCAGTAACCTTGCAAAGTTATCCATGGACGAAATGCAGGTGGTGCAGGGAATAGGCGACTGCAAGGCGTTGGCAGTACTCGCAGCTTTGGAACTAGGCAAGCGCAGGGCAGTGGAGAAGTTGGGCAGCAAGCCCGACATGGGCAGCAGTCTAGCCATATACAACTACATGCTTCCGCAGATGGCAGACCTAAAGGTGGAGCAGGCACACGCCATCTTTATGAACCAAAATTTCAGACTCATCAAGAGCGTGAAACTGAGCGAGGGAGGGATAACAGAGACTTCAGTGGATATTCGTATCCTCATGAGGGAGGCAGTCTTGAGCGGTGCAACCATCATGGCATTTGTGCACAATCACCCATCGGGCAACACGCAGCCAAGCAAGGCGGACGATGTGCTGACACAGCAGATAGCCAAGGCTTGTCAAGTCATGCGCCTCTTCTTTATGGACCATGTGATAGTAACAGATGGAGCATTCTACAGCTATCACGACAAGGGCAGGCTATAGGCACCATGGGCAACGTGATAGGAACACGTTGCCCTTTTACTTGCTTGCAATCTTGCTGATAACCGCGGATAAAGGGAAGGGGATAGAGATAGCGAGAGCGATGGCAATTCGGGGCAGCAGTCGGGGAAAGGGGCAATTGCCACATGAAAAATCCCTTACATATACCGCTCCAGTCAGCCGTGGCAATTGCCTCCGAGCGTAGGGCGGTGGGGGCTATGCTTACAGCAAGGCACGCCCTTTTTTGCTCCAACTTTTCAAAAATCCATGATTTTCAGCAAGTTGGCAAAAATGACCGTGGAAAATTTGTGCATAATGCCCAAATTTTGCAATCAATTGCCATTGATTGCCCGCTCGAAAACGGCTACTTATGCCAATTTCCATGAAATTGCCACAAGAAACGAGCCGTTTTCGAGCGAACCCCTTCATTGCATTTCGGGGTAAAAGAGGTAATAACATTGTTTGACATCATTCAAGAATGATGAGAAAAAGAGGTAAAAACCGTGTTTGATGGGGGTGAAATGTTAAAAATGAGTTAATCATAAAAGAAAGTTTATGTTTTATTTGGTTATTAAAAGAATTTTATGTATCTTTGCATCGTGAATAGATAACTAGATGTTTAACAATTTAAAATTCAACAGATGAATGAAGAAGAGCTAGAAAAGCAGATTAGAATTAAGAAGAAACTGCTAAGTGATTACATCAGGCTGAGAGAAGCTTATCACATTGATGATGAAACTTATTGGAAGTTTACAGACAGCGTTTTAGACCAGCTTTCAGTTCTGATTAAGAAAAGAAAAAAGAAGTAAAAATTTACCCCTCCTTCGGGAGGGGATTTAAAAAATAAAAGATATGAATAATAATACGGATTTACTTAAGGAATACGCTTCTCTTGCAGGCAAGGAAGACGAAAAGAGCGAAGCTCGCAAAACAGAAATTTTAAACTACATCAAATTAAATGCTGATGATAGTGATAGAGAGGAAGCAAAGGCTTTCATCAACCAAAAGATGGAGCAGCTTCAGAGTGAAGTCCTGACTTTGCGTGAGCAGCTTGCAGAGGAAGATTACAAGTTGCTGCCACTTCGTTACATCGCACAGAATTACTTCGGCAAAAGCGCAGCATGGCTCTCTCAGCGTCTCAATGGCTCAGAGGTTCGCGGTCATGTTTACACGCTCAATTCCGAGCAGAAAGATATTTTCAATCGTGCCGTCCAGGAGATTGGACAACGCATTAGCTCTTTGCAGTTAGCATAGGGTTATCTGTTCACACAACCGTCCCCGACGCGATTCCGTGTCGGGGACTTCTTTTTGTTCACATATATTTGATATTGTTGTATAAAAGATAATTTTATGTTACTACAAGATATTGAGACCTGCAGGCAGGCTCGTCTGGTTCTCCGAGAGCTCATCATGGGCGACAAGTCACGTGCGCAGCTCTGGAGCTCGCTGGTTGACAACCAGCTTGATGATGTTGACTTGAGGTTCCTTCTTCCACCATTGGCCAACGAGGGCTACATCGAAGAGTCTGAAGGCATGTGGCATATACTAGACAAGGGTGTGAAGTACATGCAGAATTACGACAGAATGATGCTGGAGAGCGCAGAAGGATACTTGGAATATGGGGATACGCTCGCGGAGAAAGTGCGAAAGTCTAAGGAGAGGAAAAAAGAGCAGGAGAGTAAGATGAACAACAAAATTGCTTTGTGGACTTTTATTGTGGGCATTATCTCCATGCTGATAGGAGCTATAGCTCTCCTAATATCGCAAGACATGCGAGAAATAATATTGCCAATCCTTGGCAAATAACCGTAATTTGGAGAAGCCTTATGCGCTTCTCCAAGTTCATATATTCTTTTCTTTCCATACCTTAATATATATTATTTAGTTAATCCGATGCAAATATACGGAATTTTATTGAATATCCGTGGAAAAACAGAGAATTTCGTGGAATTTTGTGGAATTTTCACGGAAAATACGTGGAAAATCATTCCTTTTTATTCCATTTCATTCCTCAACCTCTTGCCGGATGACCCGTTTTCGCGGTTGTTTTCGGTCGTTTTCGGTCGTTTTTGCGGTCATTTTCGGAGAAAAATGGAGAATATCGGGGAAATCTTTCCGTTTTCATTCCTTTTCTTTCCACTTCATTACACTTCATTCCTTTTTATTCCTCAACCCCTAGATTTTCTTCCCCAAATGTTAAATCTTACTAGATATAACAAAAAAGTTATCTTTTTATTTGGTAGAACATAACTTTTTTGTTATCTTTGCATCGTCTTTCAGACAAAGAGATCTTTTAATTAATTAAATTCCTTACATAAGATGAAAACTAGTCAACTAGTTAGACAGCTGAACCGAGCGGGATGCTTCGTTGTTCGGCATGGTGGAAATCACGATGTTTGGTATAGTCCTATTACAGGACTCAAATGTCCGGTTCCACGGCATGGCAGTCGGGAAGTCCCTAAAAAGACTTACGACAGTATTCTAGAAAGATTGCTCGGGCTTTAAGCCCGGCAATTTTTCTCTAGTTGACCAAGTTCGTTGAGACGGATGGAGTGGTTGGTTTTAAGGTCTCTTTTTAATTGGTATAAAAGTATGGCAACAAAAGTAACGATACAGGTAGAGAAAGGCAAGCAGGAGAAGAACTTCTCTTGCTTCATGGTTGAAGAACTTCCAGACTTTGCACTTGCGGGGTATGGTAACACCGCCAGGCAAGCTATTGAGGATATGTATGTGGCGCAGAAGGAAATCAAGGAGCTTCTTGAAGAGGAGGGCAAGCAGATGCCTGAGCTGGAGTTCGTGTTCCGGTTTGACATCGGTTCGTTCTTCGATTATTACTCATACCTCAATATGAGCGGAGTGGCGAAAAAGGCGGGTGTCAATGCATCACTTATGCGCCAGTATGCTATGGGTAAGCATGAACCTAGCCAGAAGCGCAAGCAGCAGATTTTGGACTGTCTGCGTCAGATTTCACAAGAAATGCAGACTGCCGTGATTTAGTTCGCTGACAGTTTTCATATAATTATGTAGGAATTTTAGTAAAGATCTCTGAGCCCTCCGTGCGTGACGCATCGGGGGCTTTTTTATTCCTCATAATTCCCAATTTCACCCCGATTTTATGCTCTAAAACATATTACCTGCAGATTCTTCTAAAATTTCTCGCTTTTTTTTTGGCGGTTCCAAATATTCTTCGTACTTTTGCCAACGCTAATAAGACGATAGTAAACTATCCGGCAAGGCGACCGTTATCGCCTATGGCTTCTTAGCCGCAGGCTTTTTTTATGCCTAGGAAAATCTTTTTTCTAACTGGGAAAATAATTTTTCCCAACTGGGAAAATAGATATGCCCAATACATGGCGGCTGCATGAACCGTAAGATCTGATTTGTCCTTCCGGATAAGCCATCGTCTTATTAGCAACGGGGAATGCAGCCGCCACCCTTTTGTACAATCGGCTGTTAATGCTAATAAGACGATGCAAATATGCAGAATTCTATTTTATTAAGTGATGCGCAGGCGAGACCTGCAGGCATCAGCGTTGAGGAGGGTATCAATACCCTCAAGTGTGAAATCAAGAAGCTCGCCAAGACCAAGAGCGAGACCTTCAGCTATATCTGCGGGGAGACCGTGACCTATGGAGAGGTTGTGCTCACCATGGTTGGTTTCGCAGCTGTGATGGCGATGCTCATGATTGGTGGTTTCATTTTCGGAGGGGAGGTAGCATGATGGTGAGCAGAATGACTACAGAGCTGTTTCATGCTCAGCTGGAAGAGAACATCGTGAGAGCTGCTGACGAGCGCAAGCGCCATCAGGCAGAGCTGCAGGCTATAAGCCGGAATTACGAGAGCTCGTTGGACAGTATTGAACGCATGGAGGATGAAGCAGGGGAAAGCTACCGCTGTGCCCGTAATGCTTTCGAGGATGCCAAGAAAGAATATCAGGAAGCACTCCGTGAATGCAGAAAGCATCGCAACGAGGCAGGATTTCTCAGAGACAAGGCGAAGGTCGAGGAGACTAACCTTTGGACACTCAACAACAATACCATCCAGAGCGACCGCCATAACATCTTTGAGAGATACCGAGAAGCGGGGGGGTACTTACGGGAGCAGAAGCAGAACTCCTGCACCCAGGCTGGAAAAAAGACAAGAAAGGAGGAGTGAGCGATGAAGAAAAGTAGAAACCGCAGAAGACGCACAGCAAAGCTGACTACCAAGGACATCTGCAAGTGCAAGTACTTCATGAATATTGGCAATAAAATGAAAGCCCATAAGGTGGAACTCAAATTTCTGAGAAACAACAAGACTATTGGTTCTGTTGCATTCATCGAGGATGCTCCACATAAGCAGACTGTTATCCGATGGCATGATCATCGCTACTTTGCTCTTCGATTTGGAGCTAAAGAGGCTAAGCCATTCAATATGACTTTGGCCAAGTGGAAAACCATAAACAACGATTAGGCATGAAAAAGAATAAGAAGAAAGTCAAGAGAGACGTTCTCTTGCTATATTTCCGCCGCCGTCGCATTCGCGCTGCGCTCGAAAGACGCTGGTGGGAGCTTGATATCAAGCGTAAGGAGCTATACAAGCTCGTGGAGTACGCCAAGATTCAGTCAAGATACTGCAATAATCTGGACTGCCACCGCATTGTAGGCAGATACCTCAGAGAACTGGAGCTAGAGGAGATACGTGTTACCAGACTTCAGACCAAATACGACCTTTGGGCATCCCGTCTGGGCTACTGGGTTGACCTCTATGAGACGGCATTGAACCGCCTGCACCCTGGAGACGATATTTAAGTTTCACCCTTTTAAAAAAGAATATTATGCCAAGAAATACAGAAAAATTCAACAGCGAGCAGTTTGAGCAGGACCTGCTCGACGCTTACTTCCACTTCCGCAGCTGCCTCCCTGTGAAGGATGAAGACACCGGTCTTGAATACAAGAAGAGTTTCAAAACGACCCAGGATATCGCCACGGAACTTGATGACATGGGCGGTGTCAGTATAGAAACAATCAACCAGTATATGCAGGAGCATGGCTACTATGTGGCCACGCAGCCAGACGGAACTGTGGCATGGGCTGTGTGGGAGAGAGTTGTCAGGCCAGACAGCCTGGTTTAAGTTAAAAACTCATATATTTTATTGTACTACCATGTGTTATGAATAATTTTTCGTACCTTTGCAGCACGAAAAATTTTACAAAGTTCTGAAAAGCTTTGATACGGCTGACCGCTCGTGAGGGTAGTCAGCCGTATTTTTATTTTTATCCTCTCCATATTATCTTTGCATCAAAAAAGATAATATATGACCATCACATCACTTCCGTCGGGCAGTTTCTTCCTTGAGAACATCCCCGACATCGACATTCTTACGGCCAAGACCCGCCTGCTCGTCACCATCAAGATAGGTGATGATACCATCTACGATGAGTATCTCTATCCTGCCGATGGAGAGGTCAGAGTGATCGACCTTGCCGACATCTTCCGTCCATATGCACGCCGGAGGCTGGCAGTCACAGCCACCATCACCATCGCCGAGCAACAGGTTCCGAGCTCCGGAGACACCGACTCGGCAACAGTCACCGATACACAGACAGCCAACCTGCAGGTCTACTATTCTACCGTAGACATCGTGGGCGTGGCCTGCTCTACATTCCTCACCACCCACTTCCTCACCCTGCTCGAGGGGCACAAGACCACCTACATGGGGCGACTTGAATATCTCCACTACATGGGCAAGGAAACAGCAGAAGTCACCGCCCACTATGCGGACAAAACCACAAAAATGTTTACCGCACCAGCCACCGGCGGCAACGACATCTACACCACCATCGACGTCTCTCCGTCGCGATTCGAGACCGAGGGCACCGACCTTCTCTACTACGTGGTAGAGGCAGGCTCACGCTCAATGACCTTCATCATAGACAGCGAGGAGCGTGATGTGGCGCCTACTCTGCTCTTCACCAACAGCTTCGGCTGCCAGGAGCTCATCTACTGCACAGGCAAGCACGAAGTAGACCCGCAGTACACCCGCGATGCAGCCTACATGGGCGGCATCAGGGTAAACTACCGCATCACAGAGCAGCGCACATTCAACGCCGATACTGGCTATCTGGGCACAGACATGGCAAACTGGGCAGATGATCTCTTCCGCTCAGACGAGGTCTATCTGGTCAACTTCATCGGCGGGGTAGCCAAGGTGGGCAAGCGTGTCACCCTCTCTGACTCAAAGTCCAAGCGCGACAACCTGCGCGACAGCGTGCCACGCTTCACCTTCAGCTACACCTACGCACAGCGTCAGCACAACGTGCTTGACCTGCAGCGAGCCGGCCGTATCTTCGACAACACCTTTGACAACACCTTCAACTGATGAGACGCACGGCTTACCACCTCACAGAGGTGCTGCGCCTCCTGGCCAAGGCAGAGCGAGACCGCTCTACCATTAACCTGAAGGCGTGGACATCAGACGGCGAGACCGTCGACTATACAGGATGGCTGGTCAGGGGCAGCAGCTGGCGTGGCGGATTCCACCGCCTCGTCAATCCGGCAAATGCCGAGGTTCGCACCGTTCCGGACATCTACATTCACCAGTTCCTGGGCTTACCAGTATATTTATGACATGAAACAGAAAAAATATCAGCTTCAGCAAGTAGGAACCAGCGGTTCCTACAGTCGCTACGCTCTCGTGGCAGAGGGCGTGAGCAGGGTAACAGACTCCACCACCATCGAGCAGCAGTATGGGAAGGATACCAGTTTTCTGGGTTCCGGAGAGGTGGGAGATGCCACCACGGGCATCTTGGAGACTTCAGACGGCAAGCTCTTCGAGTATATCAACTATGGCGATGACAACGACATGCCATACACCCTGCAGCAGTTGCTGCGCCGAAACATGGTGGCGCAGCGAGCCATGGCGTTCAACGTCCAGTGCTGCTACGGCCAGGGCGTGCGCTTCATGGACCGGGAGACCAAGCAGGACACTACCGACAGCGAGATACGCGACTTCTGCCTGAAGAACTCCATCCACGAGGTCTTCATGCAGCAGGCAACAGACATGAAGTTCTTCTTCTGGTCGGTAGAGGTCATCATCCTGAGCCGTGACCACTCCAAGATAGTCAACATCCGCCACAAGGACGTTTCCTACTGCCGCCTGGAGGCACCCAATGACAAGGGGCGCATAGAGCATGTATTCTTCGGCGACTTCCGCAACGTCATGTCGCCGGTCCACACCGAAGTAATCCCGCTGCTCGACCTCTATGACCCGCTGGGCGACCTCATGGCGCGCATGGGTAAGGCTCCGGATCCATATACCGGCATCAGGGGCAAGGCTCCTGAGATGGGCAAGGACTGCAAGTTTGCCATCATTTCACGCATCCCGACACCCGGACTGCAGTACTATCCGATACCATACTATGCCAGCATCTTCGACGATGCCTGGTACGACATCTACCGTCTCATCGGTATCGGCAAGCGCTACATGATAAAGAACACGTCCGCTCCACGCATCCAGATAGAGGTGCACCGCGACTACTGGGAAGAGCTCTGCAACAACGAGGACATCATCGACCCGGATAAGCGCAAGGAGCGCATCCTGCAGGAGAAGGACAACATCATCAACTTCGTGTGCGGACCGGAGAATGCCGGCAAGGCGCTCATCACGGGCTATTACTTCGACCCAAACGGCAAGGAGCAGCGCATGGTGCGCATCATCAACCTCTCAGAGGGCAGCAAGAAGGAGGGTGGCGACTGGGCTGACGACATGAGCGAGGCATCCAACGCCCTCTGCTTCTCGCTGGGCGTACATCCAAACCTCATCGGAGCAACCCCGGGCAAGAGCCAGATGAACAATTCCGGCTCAGACAAGCGAGAGCTCTTCATCCTCAAGCAGTCGCTCGAGAAGGCTTGCCACGACATCATGTGCAAGCCTTACCACGTCATCTCCCACTACAATGGCTATGCCGACCGAGGAGTGACCGTAGATGTGCCGATGATAGAACTCACGACACTAGACAAAAATAAGGACCAACAGACATCAATAGTTTCAAACAATAATGGCAAAAATGAAGATTCAAATCAGCAAGGATGACTTCGAGCAGAGCATCCTCGTAGCGACAAGCTCGCACTCTGAGGTGTTCGAGTCTGTGAGACCTCATTTCTATGAGGCATACAACAATATTCAGAAGCGCTTCCTCGGCTACGTTGGTGAGGAAGCGCTGGAGACAAATGAACGGCTATCGGCTGCAGTTGTCAAGGCAGTGTGCCTGACTGCATTCCTCGGCAACGTTCGCCATCTCGACCTGGTACTCACTCCGACAGGCTTCGGAGTAGTTGCCAACAACGAGGTCTCTCCTGCATCATCTGCGAGAGTAGAGGCGCTGATAGAGCAGTGTATGGTCGCTTGCTTGAAGGCGGAGGGCGAAATGATTACCTTGTTGTCTGCAACAGAAGGGTGGGGAAGCAGCCTGCAGGCTAAAATGAGCATATCGCTTCTGGTCTTCTGCATCGAGCAGTATGCCTTCCAGGTGAAGCAGGAGCTATCATCCAAGCAGTGGAAGGATAAACTGTCAGCACTCTACGAAGCTGATGGGGTGATGCGCAGGGTCATATCTGACGAGCAGATGGATGATCTGCTAGAGATGGAGCGGGGAGCCAAGGACAAGGATGACACCGCTGTAGAAATCATCTTCAAGGTGCGCAGATGCATGATCTTCCTGGCTGAGGGTTTGCTGACAGCCTATTTCAACGAGCGTGCGAGACTGCTCAGATACTTTGATGCAAATCTCGATAAATTCCCGTTATATGCGAATTCATCGGCATATATGGCTAATCATTTCAAAGAATTTCAGAATGAAAAATCAAAACCTGCCTTCGTTTTCAACGCATAAAGATGGTACACAAGAGTTCAATTTCAAGGCGCCGTCATCGTGGGCGGAACTTTCAGAGGATCAGTTGCGCTATGTCCTTAGCATCATGTCGACGTTCCAGGATCATACCGTTATCAAATGCTACCTTCTCGCAAGGTTCTGCGGTCTTACCGTACATAAGTACACCCGAACCGGGTGGAAATGCAGCGTTAAATGCGGTGAAAGCGATGAAAATGGCGATACTAAGACTGGAAAAGTGCGCGAGAGAGTCCTGTATATCAGCGCTGCAGAAATCCTCTCCCTGCTCAAAAACTTCGATTTCATCGACTCCTTTACGGACTTTCGGCCTCTACAGGTCGCAAGTGACGTTCAGCTGACGGCAGTAAACAGCCTGCTTCACGAAATCAGCTTCTACGATTACCTCAATATCGAGAAGAACTACCAGCTGTTCATGCTTAAGCAGGAGGACAGATTCCTGCTGAAGATGGCGCATCTCATGTACAGAACCGCAGATGGTTCTGCCGATGAAACCGCCAATTTCGAACCTTATGAGCTCCTCGGGGTCTTCATGTGGTTCTCGAGCGTCAAGGAGTATTTCGCCGCCAACTTCCCTCACTTCTTCAGACCTGCGAAAGAGGGTGGCGAACTGCGGCGTGAGGACATCCTACCAGCCATGCAGGCGCAAATCAGGGCACTTACCGATGGTGACGTGACCAAACTGCAGGCTGTCTACAATACCGACTGCTGGGCTGCCCTCACAGAGCTTGATAACAAGGCACGAGAGGCAGAGGAGTTCAAGAAGCGCAACAGGCAAAATAGTTAAAATAACAGCACATGACAGAGAAAATCTTCGATTCCATCGCATATTTCAAGCAGCTGGCTGCCGAGTGCAGAACCTGCAAAGAATATAATTTCGTCGCAACGGAGTGCTCCGGACCTGATTCCATTCAGGGAGTCATGCAGCAGTTCCGCAAGGCATCCAACTTCATCATGGTCTCAGATACCGTTGACAGCAACACCCATTCCATCGGAGAGGGCTTCTTTGACCGCAACGTCTACACGGTTTGGATTCTGGCAGGGTACCGGCGCGATGACATGGCAGACCGAGAGGCGAAAATGAATATCTGCAGATATATCTTCCGACAGTTCCTCAGTCGCATGCTATACGACAAGAGCCGTGAGGCATACGACGGACAGATGGAGTTCCTGGACCTCACGCAGGTCTATTCGAGCGAGCTGGGCAGATGGTCCATGAATGGCGTCACAGGACTCTATTTCATGGTCACATCAGACGAACCTATCGATATACAGTATGACGAGAGCCTATGGCAGACGCAGCAGTAGACGATCTCCTTAGATATGAGCGAGGCTGGACTAACGCCATGGGCGACTATTGGAGAGAGCGCATGGAGCGGTTGCGTACCATCGATACCGGCCGCCTCTACGCTTCCATCAAGGCGCACCTGGAGCAGGGGTCTGTGACAACAATTGAGCACAACTTCCTGCAGTATGGTATCTATGTAGCTGCAGGAGTAGGACCGGCACATGAGTGGTACAAGTGGACCGAGGCACAGGGTGGCGAGAAAGTCCACCGCATCAACAACGGCGACCTCAACTTCTTGGGCGAAGAATACCGTCGTGACAACAATCTCGAGAAACCGAAGAAGGTGGGCCCTGCCTGGGGCGGTCGTGTCGCCGGTGGCGAACCTAAAGGCAGACGTGACTGGTTCTCGCAGAAGTACTACTCTTCTGTCATGAAGCTCAACGAGCATGAGGCGACCTTCTACGGCGACCGGTACAATGGTCTGATGGCATCTGCCCTCACAGAGATCTTCAAGGGCATCGGTGCAGCGCGCTACCTCTAGGGAGCGTATTTTTACCGATTCCATCGGCATATTATCTTTGCAAACAAAAAAGAAAAAATGGCAGATAAACTAGACAAGAGTGCACTTCAGACCCTTTTTGAGGGCATCAGAGACGAGCGTCGCCTGCAGGCCAACACGGCTAACCGCATCGGCAACGCCTTCCTCTCGCTGCTGCATTTCTGTGCCGACGAGACCTCCGATGCCTTCCTCAGCCGCAAGCATGACGATGCAGCCGAGGGCATGATTACCTTCCTGCGTGGACTCATCTCCGAGCAGATGGCGCAGCTCAAGGCGGGTGCACAGTTCGGTGTCTTCGTCTCCGGGCTGTACAACGGCAAGGGCGCGCAGGTCGATGCCAATGGCAACGCAGAGGTTGAGAGCATCACCGTCCGCACATACATGCGGGTCATGGAACTGATTGTCAACCGCCTGTCAGCGCAGGAGGGTGACACTTTCTTCACCGAAAGCGACACTATCGAGAGCGTTGACAGTCTGGGCGATGATTGCTATGGCTTACACCTCCGCTCCAAGTATAGTGGATACTTCACGGCTCAGCATGTGGGCAACGTCATCAAGGGCGTGGTCAACAACATCGCTTCGGCAGCCAATTCCGGCACTTCGGCTGATTACTACACCTCCTGGATGAGAGTCAACAGCGTCAACGCGGTTAAGAATTACATCGAGGTCACCCTCTATCCTGATGCCGAAGTTCCGGCAGGCAAGAACTTCCCGCCATGTGAGCTCATGAATATCGCCCGTTATGGCAACCAGACCGATGAGTCGCTGCAGAGCTGTTTCTACATCTCCAGTTCCGAGGGGCGCATCGTCAAGCTGACGGGCGTCACCAAGCCGATACTAGAGAATTACAACTACGGCATGGTCTTCGGCGACATGCCTGAATTCGTCAAGTCGCTCGACCTTCCTATCGTCAAGGGCAGGGATTATCTCTATGCAGCCGGCATCATCACCCAGGATATCATACAGATTGACTATCAAGGCAAACCGGTTGTCGATTATGTTGACCGGGGACCATGGTCAGAGGCGGCAGACTATTTCTGCTCAGCTCTCAATCCAGGAACTGGCAAATACGAGACTTCCGATGTCTGGTATACCGGGTGCAAGTGGCGATGTCAGAAGACTGGTACCCATACCGCACCAAGGTGGAATAATACCGATTGGGCGATGATAGAGGGCAATCCAGCATTCACCATCGATTTCCTCGAAGACGAGACGCTCTATGATTTCGACAACTTCCGAGCTCCGCTGACAGTCGTCGCATCGCTCTACGGACAGGATATCACATCAGATATCCTCGACAGCGACGTAGCCTGGACCAGATACACAGAGAACAGGGCTGGTGAGCAGAGAGTCACAAGTGACAATATCTGGTCACTCGAAGTCGGTTCCAAGGCAGGCAAGGCTATCGTACTGACCCAGTCTGACCTCTCCATCGACAGCGAGGGAGTTCCGGCTAAGATTAGATTCACGGCAACAGTTACACTTCGTGATGGTCTGGGCGATGAGGTTGCCCAGGATTCCATCACACTGGATTGTGTTTAATAACATATAAGATGAAATACAAAAGATTAGACTTCAAATACACGCCTCTGCAGGTGAACACATCCAAGACAATATCAGGCAGCGTTCCGCTCGAACAGACTTATGACGCCAACCAGAATGAGTATGCTCCTAATTACGAGTTGACACCATGCGCCTTGCAACCGGTCGTTGGTATAATCGACAGAGATAACATACTCGAGAGTGGTCGTGTCAATAGTGAACTGACAGATGTCGCCTGGTACAGAGTCGAGAATGGTGTGGAGGGTAATGCGTTGGTTTCGACACCCAGGAAGCATGTCATCACCTCGTCCGGCAATGATGCCGGCAAACTGCTTTGGTATGTCAACGCAGCGCCGCAGAAACCGATTCTGCTCAGATTCCGGGCGAAGTACCTGGACAGCCGAACAAATAAGGTTCACAGAATTATGATGGACTATTCCATCAACTGCAAGAATGCGACCCTCTACAAGCCGACGCTGCTGCTTTCGAGTGGTGACCGATACTATAATCCGCTTCGTGATACAGACAAGCAGGTCATCAATGCATCTCTGCGCCTCGGATCAGAGGAGTGCGCTAAGGAGAAGAGGCTGTTTGTCTGGGAGATTCTCCGTGATAGAGGTCAGTTCTCTGCCATTACAGCAGATGACCTCGAAATCAAAGTTTCTGCAGATGGCACATCGGTTATTCTAGACCGCTCGCTCATGGGTAAGCGCATCTGCATCAGATGCAGGGCTAAATTCTCGGCTGATGGCAATCCGGCAAGCGTAGATCTGAGTGATGCTACACCGAACAGAATTGTCAATATCGTCCGCAGGATACCATTCTACGATTACGATATCCTCGACACGGTCGACGAGGTTCTGCCCGACACGAAGGTAGTACACCCAGCGGCAACCATCTCTGACAATGTCGGAGAAATTGCGAACCCGACAAGAGAACTGCAGGTCCTCTGGTGGATGGCACCGAATAACTCGATACACTTTGAGAATGCTGTCCTTGTCGGACATGGCATGTCTCCGAGAGTACCTACAGATCTGCTGGATCCGAACAGGGGAGCTATCCTTGCTTTGGAAGTTAAAGACCTCGATCCTTTAGCTCTGGCTATGGATGCCGACGGCAAGGTCTTCGTGGACGCAGATGGCAATCCGTTCATTTTTCACTAATCATCATTTATAATATAATATATGGAAAGATACATCAAGGCAAATCGCAAGGTCGTGGAGTTGCTTCAGCTGACCGAGGACAGAACTGAGCTGCAGGATGGCAATTTCATTCTCTGGTGTCAGGATATCCTACAGCTTGGGGAACCTATCGAGTTCGAGGAGACGCTGTCCAGAATAGGCGCTATCGCTATGGATGGCAAGACCGCCTGCATGGAGCAGGAAGGCAAAGTGTGCAACAAGCTGCCTGTAGCTACAGACAGCAGATTCGTCATGACAGAGCAGAGAGAGGAGGCAGAAAATGAGTAGCGCAAGTAAGTCGACAACCATCAACTTCATACCAAAGATGGGTACATTTACTCCGTCAATCCAGTCGCCTGACGGAGATATCTACCAGGAGTACCAGAGAAATGGGGATGTCGTGACTGTCTATCCGGATTTCTCGCAGACGCAGCCGAAGCTGTACTTCGTTGTCATCTCATCGAGAACAGCAGAAGGCATCAGTACACCAACCTCCATGAAGTACTTCTTCAATGATACGGAGATTCCTTTCAATTCTGCAGGCAAGTCTACAGGACTGTTTGACGGTCTCTTTGAGATTATCAGACCAAGTGCTTCGCAATTATATTGGGGACTGAAAATCTGCAACAACCTGGTTAAGGTTTCCAATTATAGCGGCATTACAATCAGGATGGTCGGTACCATCACAGAGCGTTCTGGGCAGCAGGAGGCTACAGATGATATTCAGGCTAGCTACGATATCTCCGTTGGCCCTTACACAGGAGTCGCCTATCGTGTGACAATTAAGGCGCCGGCTAATGATACGCACAACTTCGTTCTGGGTAGCAAGAATGACAGCTGCCAGCTCGAAGCCAAAGTCACGCAGGGCAACGAAACTCTGACAGCAGGACTATATTACAAGTGGTATAAAGCAGTCAATAGCATCACAGGTTGGGAGCAGATTGAAGAAGCCAGTGCCAAGATACTCACCGTCAAGGCATCAGATGTGGATTGCACGAGGGAGTTCATGGTGGAAGTGTACAACGACAAGACCATGGGCAAGGATAATATGCTGGGTTTCGACTTCCAGACTGTCATCGATGCGTCAGATCCATACGATATTGAGCCCAACCCTACACCGGCTGATGAGTCTATCAGCGAGGACGAGTCAGGCAATGGTACTGTGACCTATACTCCGAGACTGATTGTCAGGGGAAAGTCTGAGGCTATCGGTAGTAAGTTCTATTTCACGCTGAAGTCAGGTTCTGGTGTTGTCCTCAATACTGAGGCAGCACGCAAGCCTACTGTCCAGCTGAGTTCATTTGCTGTGACCAGGGCAGACTGCGAGCATGCCGGTTACAGCAGCGTGGCATTAACGATTCAATCAGTCAAGTAGTCTATGACAGTAATAACAAGAACTATTAATTTTATCCGGAAGGCTGTCAAGGGTGAGAAGGGCAGCGTCCTTCGAGGTCCGCAGTTGTGGAATACCTGCAGCAATGGTTACACATTCGAAGCGGGTGGAGAAGGTGAAGAGTGGAAGGATGTTGTCTTATATAATGGCAATAGCTATTCCTGCATCAAGACGCACGTCAAGACAGCAGATAATTATCCGGAATCTGCAGCTGATCTGAACAACCATTATTGGCGACTGGGTCAGTCTATCGAACTCATCATAGCCCACATCATCCTCGCCCAGTACCAGATGGTGGAGAACCTGGGTGTTCGTACCATAGAGATGAAGGATAAGGATGGCAATGTAGTCTTCAGAGCTAAGGATGGTGACCTCACATGCAAGGGTGGCAATTTCGAAAACATTACGGCAACAGGCAATTTCAAATCTAGAAATGAGAAGACCTGGAATGAAATCGAAATGAATGCTGATAAGGGTTACCTTGTCTTGCGTGGACCCACTTCAGTTAATGATGATAACTGGAATTTGCCTGGCTCAGATGCAGAGATGACAGACCTTTTCAAGGTTAAATTTGAGACAGATGGTGATACGCTGAGTCGAATTGCGACAATGGATTTATTTGGATTTGGTGGAAGGAAACGAGTGAATATAGATCCAGAATATGGTTTAAGAATATACTCTGATGAGGGGACTGATAATGAGAGTCATCTGTTTTTGGGCAAGGATTGGATTGATTATAGTGACGGATTAGGGCATGTGTATCATAGTGATTGGAATAGTTTGCTAAAAAAAATATTATAATAATTATGGAAGGTAAAAAATTCAATTCCGTGACGAAAGTCACAACTGTCAACAGCAACCAGAGCCTGCTGCTGACAGACCAGAATGGCAATGTCACTAGCATCGGTATGGATGCGCTCAAGGCTGACCTTGCTGTTGGTCAGCATGCCTGGTGCGGAAGAGTGTGGGACACCGCAAACGCAACGCCTAAGGCTGCATCATACATTGGTTCTCTTGAATTGCTGAAGGAGTTGCCATACATCCTCGGGCTTGGCGCATACCTGGTCAAGAATGACCACAGCCGTCGGAAGCTCGACAGCAAGGATCACTACAAGTATGCTACTGGTGAACCAGCAAAGCTGGATGGTACCGAAGGTCACTATCAGTGGGGATGGGGACGTAATTTTTACGTGGTAATCAAGGATGTTGGTGGATTGCACTATGAGCAGATTGGCATCAAACCAATTCCTGGTGAGTTTAATTACGAGATTCCTATCGGCAGTCTCTCTGCTGCAGGATTCGCCACTATAGAGCGAAGCACAGGCAGACTTGTGAGCTATATCAATAATGGAGCTGACTATCGTGGTGGAGACAACAATTCGTCTTATGATGGCACAAATAAAACGCTTCTGGGTAGACCAGCAACTAATCTGACTACTGAGCAGTTCAGAGCTGCAGCACGCAAGAATGGCAAGGGCTGGCTCTGCACAGCCATGCGACATACATCCATTGTAGCAATTCTTTTCGGCGTCATCTTCGGTACACATTACGATCAGGATGCCGTCAATGCCAACAAGGATGCCAATGGTCTCTACCAGGGAGGACTGGGTGCAGGCTTGACGCAGATGCCAGACTGGGGTGGCTACAACGGCTGGAGACCTGTAGCACCTATGAGTGCAGGCATCGAGCTCGGGGATTCGTGCGGTGAAGCAACATACGCAGTCAAGAATGACGCAGGCACAACTGTATATAATGCCAAGATTCCATGTTTCTTCGGTTACAAGAATGGCTACGGCAATCTCTGGCGAATGATGGATGATGAGTTCTGTCAGGCCAACAGTGACAAGACCATGACCCACCTTGTGGCTCCGTCAATATATGGTTCCTGGACCATCGGCAACGCTTCAGGTATGAAGGCTTTGAGCAAGTCACCAGGAGGTGGTGAAGGATATATCAAGACCTTGTCGATGGAGCATCTCGAGAACTTCTGTACGCAAATTGGTGCTACAGAGTCTACTTATCTGACAAGCTATTTCTGGAATACATCAGGTGTTACTTCCGGTTTCCGTTTGTGTCTTCGTGGTGGCAACGCTTACCCCTGGTGGTCAATGCGGTCTTTCGGCGCTCTACGTGAACAATGCTGTCTCTGTTTACGATGTGCTCTGCGGTGCGGCCCTCTGCGAAGCAGCATCCGAGTGGTCATTGGAACCAGTGTATTACGAGGCGGCCTAGAGTGGACCAAGGTGTGCTGGCGTGAGCAGGAGTGTGCAGGAATGGCCAAGGTTCCCAAGCTGAGACCAGGGCGATCCTGAGCACCCTGCGAGCGTAGCGAGCACACCCTACCGCCCTTGGGCGGTCGATTTTTTTTGAAATTTCGTTCTTTGACATTCTTTCATTCCGATTTTTTTCATTACCTTTGCAGGCGGTTATCAAACCAGGCTGTGATTCCTGCGCCGGTTTCCGTTTGTGTCTTCGTGGTGGCAACGCTAACAATGGTGGTCAATGCGGTCTTTCGACGCTCAACGTGAACAATGCTGTCTCTGATTACAATGTGAACTACGGTGCGGCCCTCAACTTAACAAGATACTGCAGGTTAGTTTGCTTAGCTGCAGAGATTAGGAGTCAAGCCTTGCCTCATGGCAAAACATACACTTTAGCAGAATAGCTAGTAGATGATGGCAACAGGGTCATCCGGTCGAAAGTTAGGACAACAAAAAAGCAGACAACAGAAAACGACACCGACATTTTAATAGACACCGACATTCAACAGACACCGACCTTTTTTTATATACATAAAATTATAAAAGCGAGTGAAGAGGTTAGGTAATATTTCACAAGAGGTGGAGACTTTGCAAAATTTTCGTGAAGCATTCTTTGATTTTTCCCGGCACAAGAAGTCCCGTCTATCTGTACAAGCGTTCGAAGCAGAGTTTGAGGCAAATCTTCAAGCCCTGCTAGATGCCTATACACATCAGACATGGCATACTTCAGACTATGAAATCAAACTCATAGAAAAGCCCAAGTATCGCATTGTCAACAAGTTGCCTGTTGGTGATCATGTCATCCAACATGCAGCCATGCACACCAGTGAAGATAAGTTGAGAGCCAAGATTCCTTTCAACAGTCCAGCTGGTACCAAGGGGCGTGGCACGCATTTCTTCTACAAGATTATCAAGCAGGACATCTATACCTCGCCACAGCAAGACACATTCTATTGCTTGCCCATGGATATACATCATTATTTTCAAAATGTTGAGCATAATCTGCTCAAGAGAGAGTACAGGTTGTATATCAAGGACCGCAAGCTACTTGCTTTCATCGACGAGGTCGTTGACAGTTATGCCAATGGCATTGTGCTGGGCATCAAGCTTACACAACTTTTGGGGCAACTGTTTCTGGCGAGGTTTGACTATCTCGCCATGCGGTGTTTCGACATACTCCAAGACCCCGAGAAACACGGCTACTGGCAGGCTCGGTACGTCACAGACATGCTCCTCACATGCCGCTCGGAGCAGCAAGCTATCGTTTTAAATGTGGGGGGGTAAAATCCCTCAATGAGCGCTTCGACCGTTTTTGCCGCGAAGGGCTCAAACATTATTATAGATTCATGGACAATATCTTCATCATGCATGAAGATAAGGTCTTCTTACGCCTTATGGCGGAGCTTGCAGTCATGCACTTGGCTAGAGACTGGAAGCTGAGCATCAATAAAAGTTGGAATATTCATCGTACATGTGACGGCATAGACTTCTGTGGACAGAAGATCTTTGCCGACCATGCCCTTTTGCGCAAGCGCACCAAGCAGGCACTCTGTGCCCAGGTGGCAAGATTGCGCAAACGTGGTCTTACCGATGAACAGATCCGGCGCAAGGCAGCATCGAGGCTTGGCCTAGCCAAACACGCAGATACAAAAAACTTATTAAATAAAATCGGTATGAAAAAGTATGGTCAGATTGTGAAGGCTCGCAAGGGAGAGATACCCTTCGAGGGCATGAGTTTGGCACAGAAGAAGCATCCAGGCGATATCCTGTGCCACAACATTGAGGACTATGACAAGTTCCTCATCCTCATAGAGGATTACAAGATTGATAAGTCGAGAGTCGACTTCAAGATGGAGCAGGTTGAAGAAGTTGACGACCAGGGCGTCAAACACATAGTCACCAAGAAGGTGCCAAAGGACCGCCTCGCAATTCGCTTCCGTTTCATCGATCATGTTCGGAAGACAGGACAATTCGATGAGCATGGAGAAGAGATTGAGGAGCCGGTGTGGCAACCAGAGTCGTGGTGGCTCTTTACTGGCTCAGATATCTTGGTAGATCAGGCACGCAAGGAGTGGGAACTGCTGGACAAGGGCTTCTACACCGTTGCAGCGGAACTCACCAACAAGTTTGGCAAGAAATTTTATAAGTTTATCTAGATGCACAAGAAATTTTATCTTTGCCGTATGTCATACTTGAGATATGACAGCAAGCATTTTCTTCTGTTCCTGAGTGAGCAGAAAGTAGAAAACTATCACCCAGACACCACCATGTCGGAGTCTGATGGCGATAGTCAAGCAGTAACAGCTTATAGCTACGAGGGCACAGAGATTGACGGCTCCACCAAGATTGAGGCTGAGTCGGCAAGCTATCGCGAGTTCGTGAATGGTCTGGTTCGTACTAAGTACAGTCAGGGCGATGTCGAAGCCATCCTGTGCAACCACGGCGACGGCAACAAGGAGCACGAGACAGAGTACCAGGTATTCCAGGAGTGGCGAGAGCAGGCTAAGCAGATGGCCAGAGAATTACTCGACCGTGATATATCATAGTTTTCAGATACGGCAGGAGGGGAATAGTCCTTCTTGCCGTATTTTTATATTCCTTATATTATATGTACCTTTGTGCCAGTTTTAAAAAAGGTACAGATATGCAGAGAAATACCAAGGATTGGATACATTACAGCTCGGCTGGCATCGTACTGCTTGCTGGCATTGTGCTCGTGTACATCAGCTTTTTTATGTCCCACGACGTCACATCTAACGTCTTGTGGTACTTTGGGCAGAGTCTGGTTTACGTGGCAACCGTCTTTGGGTTCGCGCTGACTTTTGACACCCGGGTTAAAGACATTATCAACAAATATTTCAATAACAAAAATGGCACGCAAGATTAAGAAAATTTTCGTTCATTGTACAGCAAGCCGACAGTCATGGTCTGTCGATGCCTTGCTCAAGGAGTTCAGAGACAAAGGCTGGCATTATCCAGGCTACCACTGGGTCGTAACCGCTGACGGCAAGCGCACGCAGCTCATGACAGAAGACCTGCCGTCCAACGGAGTTAAGGGTCACAATTCAGATTCAGTCAACGTGGCATACATGGGTGGAATATCCCGCACAGGCAAGGCTATCGACAACAGAACAGAAGAGCAGAAGGCTGGACTTCGACAACTTTTGAAGGAGTTACGACAACGCTACCCTGATGCCAAAATCATGGGACATCGTGACATCTCGCCTGACAAGAACCACAATGGAGTGGTCGATCCATGGGAGCGCATCAAAGAATGCCCATGCTTCGATGCAATTCCGGAATATGCTGACATTTAAAATCAAGGATTATGCAGAAACATCTCAAGTCAATCATCATGGCCATATCGGTGATATTGGTCATCATTGCCTGCTTCTGGATTTTTGACCATCGACAGCAGCGAGCGGAGCAGGAACTGAGAGAACAGCTCAATGGGCTGAAACTTCAGTATGCTCCAGCCGAGCGAGACACCATCCGCGACTCGCTCAAGGTCATCACGCAGCAGGTGCTGCAGATGCCGGCAGAAGAGTACAAACTTCAAGCCTACGACCGCCAACTGCTCCATGACCTGGACATTCGTCTTGGCCAGGTCTTGGCAGACCAGCGCACGAGTCTGAGTACTGCTGATACGGTCAAGACTGACCGCAGCGACTCGGTCTATACCTACAGCGACCGATGGCTCAGTTTCCGTCTCAATACGGCTGACTCCATCTTGACATACAAGGCGAGAGATAGCCTCCAGACCATCGTCTACAGGCAGTATAAGCACAGATTCCTCTGGTGGCGCTGGGGCACCAAAGGCTATGACGTCAAGGTCATCAACTTCAATCCCCATTCCAACATATTATATAACAGCTATATACAAGTCACCCGATAATGGCAAGACAAGAGGTATATACAACAGTCATCAAGCTCAATTCCGAGGAGGCGAAGAACCGCCTCAAAGAGCTTGAAGATAAGGTCGCTCGTCTGAAGAAGGCAAAACAGGATGCCTTCTCGGCGGGCGATTCCCGTTTAGGCGCATCCCTCGCTAAGGATCTGAAAGCCGCAGAGCGAGAGATGAAGCAATTCAAAAACTCTACCATGAGCGTAAAAGAGACACTCGACAACCTGTCAAGTGCAAGCCTCGGACAGCTGGAGAAGGCAGCTAGACATCTGAAGGGGCAGATGAAAGCTGCATCTGACCCTTCAGACTTCGCAAAGTTGGACGCTCAACTCTCCAAGGTAAAGGAGCAGATGCTTGCCCTGAAGGGCGCAACACGCAAGGCTGATGAGGAAGCAAGACGCATGACCGCAACAGTGTCAAACCTAAAGCATGCGTCACTCAATGACCTCAACTTCACAGCTTCCAAGCTTCGCAGCCAGATGGCTGACTACGACCCGACATCGACCATGTACGCCTCAAGGGCATCACAGCTGAAGTTGGTGGAGGCAGAGCTGGAGCGCATCAGACAGAGTGAGCAGAAGGTGGTCACCCTCATGCAGCAGTATGACAAGGAGATAGACAGCACCAATACGGACATTAAGGAGACCAAGCGTCAGATGCAGCTCGTCAACAACACCATGTCAAACCTCAAGACCTCCTCCATCCGTGACCTGGAGTACTCCATCAAGGCTCTCAACCAACAGATGCATGGCATGCAGCGTGGTACCGAGCAGTTCAAGCAGATGGAGCTGAAGGCGAAGCAGCTGAAGGCAGAACTGCAGGCAGTCAGAGCCGAGGGCGTTGCTCAGGAGTCCTGGATCAAGCGCTCTGCGGACTGGTTCAACCGCATGCAGGGTCTAGCCCTCGGTGCAGTCGCTGCCATCTCCGGCATCACCTTCACAGTCAAGAAGTGTGTGGAGGAGTATGCCAAGATGGATGATGAGATGACCAACGTCCGCAAGTACACTGGACAGACAGCCGAGGAGGTGGAGCGCATGAACGAAGACTTCAAGAAGATGGACACCCGAACTCCTCGACAGAAGCTCAACCAGCTAGCTGAAGATGCCGGTAGACTAGGCATCACATCGACAGCTGCAGTTGAGGAGTTCGTCGATGGTGCAGATAAAATCAATGTCGCCCTCGGTGATGACCTCGGAGATAAAGCAGTCTCTCAAATCGGTAAGCTCGCACAGATGTTCGGTGAAGACAAGACCAAAGGTCTGCGAGGTGCCATGTTGGCGACAGGTTCTGCAGTCAATGAGTTGGCGCAGAATTCTTCTGCCTCTGCCGGCTATCTCGTTGACTTCACAGCGCGTGTAGCTGGTGTCGGCAAACAGGCTGGCTTCACCCAGGCACAGATCATGGGTCTCGCCTCTGTTCTCGACCAGAACATGCAGCAGGATGAAACTGCGGCGACTGCAGTACAGAACCTTCTGGCAAAAATGTTCCAGGACTCAGCCAAGTTTGCCAAGATTGCCGGACTCAATGTCAAGGACTTCGCCAAGACTTTGAAGGAGGATGCCAACGGTGCACTTCTCCAGTTCCTGGCAGCCATGCGAGCCAAAGGTGGATTTGCAGACCTCGCACCAATGTTCGAGGAGATGAAGATGGATGGATCCAGGGCTACTGGTGTACTAACCGTCCTCGCAGATAAACTCGATGACATCAAGACTGCCCAGAACCTGGCAAACGAAGCCTATTCCGAGGGTACATCCGTCCTCAATGAGTTCGAGACACAGAACGAGAATGTACAGGCTCAACTTGACAAGGCGAGCAAGAAGTTCCTGGATCTCTCCATCGAACTGGGTCAGAAACTCTATCCTGCAGCACGATATTGCATATCTGCAGCCAGTCTCGGAGTTCGGGCACTCTCCACACTCGTTGACTTCGTCAAGGACTATTGGCGCATTTTAATTGTACTGACCGCCGCCATTGTTACCTATACTGCAGTATCTAAGGCAAAGTTGATAGCAGACAAGGCGCAGATGGCATGGCTCAACATCATGATTCTGCGCGAGAAGGCGCATCTCGTCCTTGTGGGGCTCAAGACATCTGCTCTCAAGACCATGGAAATTGTTCAGATGGCGTTGACACGTGAAATAAAACTGACCGCAGCAGCGCAGATATTATGGAACAAGGTCTTATTGACCAACCCTATCACAGCCGTGATAGCTGTTGTCGTAGGCCTCACAGCAGCAATCGTTACCTTATCTAAGGAGACGAGCACCGCAGAGCAGGCTCAGCGTGACTACAATGATGCAGTGACCGATGCCAACAAGCAGGCTGCAGACGAAGAGGCAGCCATCATGCGCCTCGTTTCTGCAATCCAATCCAACACCACAGCAGAGTCAGACCGCAAGGCAGCCCTTGAGGAACTTAACGGCAAGCTGATGCGTGAGCACCTCGGCAACATCACCGAGGAAGCAGTGCGCACCGGTCAAGCAACAAGACAGATTCAGTCGTACATCGATATGATGAAAAAGAAGATTGTCATCGACGGCCTGCAGAAGAAACTTGCTGAGTCAATAGCTAAACAGGCAGAGAATGAAGACTTGCTAAGCGAAGCAGACAACGACAAGCGTGGTTTCTGGGCAAAAGTCTGGGGGCGTGTAAATCCGTTTGCAGATAGAAAGACAAAGATGCTAAACTTAGCATCAGATAACAGAGAAGCGTTCAGGGAGACTGTAAACCATGAAATTGAGAGAGAGAGGCAATACCAGCAGAAGCTCATCGATAAGATTAAACAGTTGGAGTCCCAGCACTTCGAAATCAATGATCCGGAACCATGGCGCAACAATGGCTTCAATGGCAAGGGCAATGATGGTACCATCATTAAGAAGAAAAGTACAGCCGGCACTCATCAGGTATCAGAAAAGGAGCGCAAGGCTCGTGTCAAGGCAGAGAAGGCAGCTGCAGCCGAGGCACGTAAGCGACAGGCTGAAGCCAAACGCAAGCTGAAGCAGGCAGCCGATAGCATCAAGGCTGAGACCAACGAACTGATGGCAGAAAACGCCAAAGCCTATGCAGAAGGCAAGAAAACCTATCAACAGTTCATCGATGACAGACAGAGCATCCAAATTAAGGGTTTTGCCAAGCTGAAGCAGTTGTATGGCGCTGAGAGCAATGAGTACAAGCAGTTACTTGACAACCAGGTCAATGTTGTCAAGCAGCATGATGCTGCAATTCAAAAAATGAATGAGCAGACCATTGAGCGTGAACGCCTCCAGAAGGAGGCTAGCATCAAAGCTCAGTACAATGATGCCAGTTCAGCGATCTATCAGAATGATATCGCTCTCAATGAAGCCCTATATAAGAATGATGTCGAAGCCATGAAAAAACGTCTTGCACTCTACAAAGACAGAGAGGGCAGCGAGGAGTGGCTGGATCTGAAGGCTGAGATGGAACAGGCTGAGCTCGACCACCAGCTGCAGATGCAGGAGACATACCAGAACCAGCTGCGTGAACTCCGTCAGCAGTTCGGTAAGCAAGACTTGCAGGCACAGGAGACCATGTACCTCAATGGCCTTGACAATCTCTACAAGCAGGGATTGATCAAGGAGGAGGAATATCAGCAGATGAAGTTGGAGATAACCAAGCAGTTTGCTGCCCAGAGAGCGCAAATTGATGCTGATGATCATGGTGCTGGTAGCGCTCAGCTGAAGATTAATGATAAGTCATCAGAGATGGTCAACAGCGCCAGGGCTGCAGCAGGGGAGTCCCAGCAGACCAGCAATGCCACTCTGGGTGGATACTTCTCCTCACAAATCTCAAACTATCAGAACACCATGGAGAAGCTGAAGGAGTTGTATGGCAACGACAAGCAGAACCATGCTGCATACATGCAGGCCAAGGCGCAGGTCACCGCCGACTTCCTCGACAACATGGTGCAGCAGACCTCTGCCGCATACAACGGCATCAACAACATTCTTTCTTCTGCGTCGGCATACGCTCAGGCATGCTCAGACCTAGAGCAAGCCAAAATCTCCAAGAACTACGAGAAGCAGATTGCTGCAGCTGGCAAAAACTCGAAGAAAAAGAAAAAGTTGGAAGAGAAGCGTGACAAGGAACTGGCTGCTGCCAAGTCGAAGGCTAACAAAAAGGCGATGAAGATCGAGATTGCTCAGGCAATCGCATCTACCGCCATGGCTGCTATCAACGCATACTCTTCTGCAGCTGCCATCAAGGGTACTGGCTGGTTGCTTGCACCTATCGCAGCCGGCATGGCAACCGCAGCAGGTATGCTGCAGATTGCAACCATCAAGAAGCAGCACCAGGCAGAGGCAGCAGGTTACTATGAGGGTGGATATACCGGAGGTAACCGCTACAGAAAGGAAGCAGGTGTCGTACATGAAGGCGAGTTCGTGGCTAATCACAATGCCGTCAACAACTCATCCATCCGTCCAGCTCTTGACCTAATCGATAGGGCACAGCGCTCCAACACTGTTGGCTCGCTGACCGCTGCTGATATCACACGTTCTCTGGGACAGGGCAGCAGTACCGTGGTGGCTCCTGTTGTCAATGTTAACAATGACAACACCGAAGTACGCCAGTCCCTCGATGGTGTCAATGCAGCCGTCAGCCGTCTGACACAGACGCTTGACGATGGCATTGAGGTCGAGGTTCCGATATCTGGCCGTAGAGGTCTGCACCGCAGACTGCAGGATTATCAGCGCATTTTAAACAATAAGTAGTAGAATATGATAACATGCATCATCAATGGCCATAAGGCCTATCCCATTTCTACATCATCCATCAAGGTGACATACGCAAACCAGTATGTCACCGATGATGGTGAGTACACCTATGACATCACCTTCCCCATGAATATCCTGGAGAACCGTGTCATATTCAAGAATGTCTCACGCTTGGAAGTCAAGAAGAACATCGCCAAATACGATGACTGCAAGCTGTACTGTAACAGCCAGCTCATCATGAGCGGTGTTGGTACCATACTCTCCGTGAATGAGAAAGAAATCAAACTGCAGATAGTCGGAGGCAAATCACGCATCAAGTTCAACGACCGCATGGAGAAGCACTACATAGACGAAATTCAGTTTGGTACAGCAGATAAACCGGGATATGATGTTGATAAGGGCTGGTCACAGAAGTTCAAGGACAGAATAACTGAAATTTACAGATTAGATGAAGATAAGACGAAGTTCCTGGGAGTGGAAGGAAAATGGTGCTTCGTACCTGTACGGGACGAAACAAATGATATGATTGCAAATTTTGTTGGAGTAGATAAAACGAAACAATTTATTGGCTACAATGCACCATTTATCTCTAACCTAGCTGTTCAGCCCAGCCTGATGTATATCTTTCGTAAAGTAGTAGAATACGAAGGATATACTATCAAGCGCAACGATTTTGACTGCAAGCCATGGAACCAGCTTTATATAGCTTCTGCCTACAAGACTCGCGAGATTAGAAGGGCGCTGCCTCATTGGACAAGCTATACATTTATTGAGGAATTCCGGAAACTCTTCAATGCCTCCATCTACTTCGATGAAGTCCAGAAGACCTGCAGCGTCATCAGTTCCTCAGAGTTGAGTTCTGCAGATTCTATTGAGATAGAACCGCTGGATGAATATTCGGCAGACTATGACGAAGACGGTTCTTTCAGCACTTCTGCAACTGCGAACCTGGAGTACAAAATGGATGGTTCAGCCAATAGAGGGAACTATGAGAGCATACCAAAGAAGGTTTTTGACAACTTCAATATCGTTCAGAGTGTCGATTATTTCGGCGTGCTCGATCAGTTTTCTCAGACTACCATGGGATGGTCTGAGAAGAAAAAGAGGCAGACTATCATTGAGTTCCTCAGAAGTTACTACATATATGTAGAGAATGAGGATGGTACGAAAACATGGCAGTTGGCAGGTGTATGGTCACCTTTAATCAGGGACAGTTCTTCTGATGATTATGTCGATCTGAGCATTTCTCCTGCTGCACAAGTTGTAGAAGATATCAATTTCAAGACAGGATTCCTAGAAGATAAGTACTACGAGAAGCGTTGCCTGCTGTCAATACCTAATGACAAGGAAGCGGATTCAAAGGAGTGCGATGTTGATGAAGACGGATATAGCTACACATCCGTACAGGATGCCATAGATGATGAGTCAAGCATGGATGAGAGCGAAGCTGAAGAGGAGGTCATGAGTGTCTTTTTCATACTGCCAGGTAAAGTGCAGGCATTTAACGTGCCATACGGCAGTATATCATGGGTAGGTAATAAATCAAGATGGCCAATGTTCATCACAGATTATCGCATTAACAGTGATTATACATATGAGGGTATATTAGTGACTGCGGGCAATAATTTTTCGCTATCCCTGAATTCAGTAGCCAATGGTGCAGTATCATTAGCAGAGTTCCATAGCAAGGCTTTCCATATAGACAATAAAAACTGCATGGAGGTCAAGTTCAAGTCTGATGACATACCGGATCCATCCAAGATATACATCATCCGCAACAAGAGATTTGTATGCGAGAAAATAGAGATGGAAGTCAAGGACGATGCCATCGAGCCAGTTTACACAGGCTATTTTTACATGCAATCATAATATATATAATAAGGTGGGGAGCAAACTGCTCTCCACCTTATTATATTATAGGATTCCCTGATAGTTCTTGATATACTCATTCGCCGTCTGTATATCCTTAGGCGTATAGATGTCTGTGATGAGTATGGACGAGTGTCTCGCCTGGTCTCTGACCGACAAGACATCGGCATTGGCCCGCAGCATGTTGGTGATGCCTGTGTCTTTTAAGCTATAGAACTTGAAGCGGGGAGAGAGCTTCAGTTCCTTTCTCAGAACTCTGGTCCAATAGTCTCTGAACATTTTCTCGTTCTTTCTTTCAGGTCCTGGGCAGAACCCGTCAGAGAAGAGATAGTCCTGCCCTGGGTGTGAGAAGATGTTGAGTTCCACCATCAGCTTGATGACATGAGACGGGAGCGTGATTACGGCATCATTGCCATTCTTTGTGTTCTCACCATGCAGAGTGAGTGTCTGAGTCTTGACATGGATATCACAGATTCTGAGATAGGACATCTCTCGAGGGCGGATGAAGAGGTAGTGTATGATTTCACACGCCAGCAGATAGTGTCTGTTATGCTCCATCAGATAATCTCTGATGAGCTGCATGGTGCAGTCCGGTATGACATCTCTGCTTTTCTTCTGTCTGTTCTTGATACGTTCAAGTCCTTCAGTCGGGTTCTTGGGTATATAGCCTCGAGCCAACAGATAAGCGGAGAAGCTCTTAGTCCAGGCAAGATAGTTGTTGCGAGTGAGGACTGTATTATTGCGGTCGATGAAAATGTAGTCCAGGAACTTGCTAACATTACCTCTGTCCCATTGGTAGGAGTAGTTGAGAGTTATTCTTTTCTCTTGCTTCCATTTTTCCAGGATTCTGAGACGACTGCTATAGTCGACATAAGTCTCCTCACGCAAACTACCCTCGTTGCACATTTTGGCCAGATAAGACTTATACCTGTCGAGCACGTCATCCCATTTAGTATATTCCAGGGGCTGCAGCTCCTCAATCCAAGGATTCCATCCTGCCATAAGTTTCTCAGTTAGTTTCTTAATAACCTGGTCGGCATAGGCGCGTTGGTTCCGCTTACCTTTGATGTGATCAAGCATGATTTTCTTCTTCCTCATGCGGTTGACTCCTGGATCAAACGCCAAGAAGGAGATATAACATTCTGATTTCTGATGCAAAACTGGAGGTTTCCAGCCAATGACGCTACTGAGAATTGTGTCATTCGAATTTGGAGCATAATTTTTTTTAGCCATATCTTTAATTTTTCAGATATAGCCTATTATTGATAATTTGTATAGGATTGATACCGAATTTGTACCGACCATTTTGGCCGCGACCAAGGCAAAACCACTGTGTTTAAACACATTAGACGGCTTTTGGTCGGGATTACTGGACTCGAACCAGCGACCTCATCGTCCCGAACGACGTGCGCTACCAACTGCGCTAAATCCCGATTTCTGCTGCAAAGGTACATTAAATAATGGATATCACCAACAAAAAAAGACTTTTTTATCTTTTTTTGAAAGAAATTTCCCGAAAAATTTGCAGGAACCAGAAAAAAGTATTACCTTTGCACCCGCAAATGATAAATCGCGATTTATGAAAGTTGGTGCCATAGCTCAGTTGGTAGAGCAAAGGACTGAAAATCCTTGTGTCCCCGGTTCGATTCCTGGTGGTACCACTTCTTTATGAGACTGAATCTTCGTAACAGGATTCAGTCTTTTTTTATGCCCTTTTTTAAAGGTTTCATTTTTACACTTATGCAAACGTTTGCGTAAAGAAAATGCGCCGGAATGTTTTATAATAGATTTTTTTTCACTACTTTTGCATTGTAGAAATTCAATAACAAACCAAAAATTTATCTAATAAACATTCGTTAAAATGAAAAAAGCTTATTTATTATTGTTGGCTGGAATGTTGTCTACGGCAGTATTCGCCGACAACAAACAGACGGTAAAGATTGATGGCCAGGTCATAGAAAAGACCATCTCAGAGATTACCTTCGATGGTGACAATGTCGTTCTTCATTATGCAGATAACACATCTGATCCGGCAGACATGTCGCTCGTAACCCTTTCATTCTCTTACACCACTACCGGTATCAGTCAGGTAGAAGGCATCAAGAAGGCATTGCAGGGTAAGGTTTATAACCTTCTGGGCCAATGTGTTGGTAAATCCCCTACGGGCTTATCTAAGGGTGTTTATATTATTAATGGTAAGAAAGTTATCATCAAATAGAATAAGGAGGGTTGAACAATGAAGAAAATGGTATTTACTTTGGCACTCCTCCTGATGAGTTTGAGTGCTGCCGTGGCACAGACATGGACATTTGGTGCAATGAGTGAGGCTGACAAGGCTTTATGTGCAGCTGATGCTAATTGGGTATTGGGAACTGATCGCTACGGCTATACCTTAGCTTTGGCGAATGAAGCTCTTGTTGCAAATGGCTCAGAATTGGCTTATGCTAAGGGCTTGAAGTTTACTGCTGGTGCTCCTGCTGATAAAACCGAAGGAAAAGCAAAAGTCCGCTTGAACTATGGCTCTTCTCGCTTGGAATTGAACGGAAATGGTGTTTCTTTGACTATTCCGAGTTTGAAGGCTGGTCAGAAAGTTACTGTAAGTTGCTCTACTGGTAAAACAGGAACGGCACGTGGCTTGGATGCTACAAATATCACTCCTGTTTCTGGCTCTTTCAATGCTACTTCTGCAGATCAGGTTACCAACGTAGGTACAGTAACAGCTGATGGTGATGTCGTGTTGAAAACCAATGGTGGTGGTATGAATATCTATAGCATCAAGGTTGAGACTGTAGGTGGCGGATCTAGCGATACTCCTGGTTCTACCGACAAGATTACCCATGCCGTGGCTCGTAACAGCAAGGTGAACCAGATGTATGTTACCACCAAGTCGGGTGATGTGAAGTATTATAATACTGCAGACTTGACAAGTGTGAAGTTCGAAGGTGATAAGGCAATCATCGCACCTAAATCAGGTTCAGAGAATGATGAGTACAATGCTTCAGTTCAAGCCATCAGATTTGCTAAGAAGGCCGATCAGGGCGAAAGTGGTGATATTGACAATCCTGCAGGTGTGATTCAGATTACTGAGGCAAAGGGCTGGCAGGAGTCTGCCTACCTGAAGTGGGCTCCATTCGAGGGCGCTTCTTCTTATAATGTATATGTAGATGACAAGAAGATTGATGCTCAGCTGGTTCGTCAGTATAAATCTTACTATCGTGCCGATGTTCTCGGTTTGAAGGAAGGCACTTATTCTGTAAAGGTTGTTCCTGTAAATGCAGAAGGTACAGAGATTGCTGGTGCCAATACAGCTTCTAACTTGGTAGTAAAGAGCTACAACCGTGAGGGCTTTGCTCATTTTAAATATGATGGTGTAGGTGCTTACAATAATGACGGAACTTTGAAGGCAGGTGCGAAGGTTCTCTATATCACAGCCAGATCAGCCAAGACCGTTTCTACAACCGTTAATACGGGTAAGTTTGAGACCATTACCGGTCTTCAGGCTATTATTGATGCTTACCAAAAGGGTAAGGATAAAACTCCTATCGTCTTCCGAATCATCGGTAAGGTAAGCCTTTCTGACTTGGACGGAATTTCAAGTTCTGCAGAAGGTTTGCAGATTAAGGGTAAGGGTGCTCACTCCGAAATGAACATGACTTTCGAAGGAGTCGGTGATGATGCTACTGTATATGGATTTGGTTTCTTGCTTCGTAATACCAAGAGTGTAGAGTTCCGTAACTTTGCTATCATGCGTTGTCTAGATGATGCTATGTCTCTTGATACTGATAATTCTCATGTATGGATTCACAACATGGATCTCTTCTATGGTAAGAAGGGTGGTGCTGCCGACCAGGCCAAGGGTGATGGTACTGTAGATATTAAGGGTGACTCTCAGTATATAACTGTAGCTTACAACCGTTTCTGGGATAATGGTAAGGCTTCAATGTGTGGTATGAAGACTGAAAGTGGTCCTAACTATATCACTTATCATCATAACTGGTTCGACCATTCAGATTCTCGTATGGCCCGTATTCGTACCATGAGTGTTCACATGTACAACAATTACTATCTGCACAATGATGTTTATGGAGTTGGTGCTACAATGGGTTCAAGCGTATTTATGGAGTCAAACTACTTTGATGCAACCAAGCGCCCTATCATGAGTTCCAGACAGGGTACAGATACCAAGGGCGATGGTACTTTCACTGGTGAGAATGGTGGTTTGATTAAGGCATACGGCAATGTGTTTGCCAACAAGCCAGCTAACTTCAGTTACGTTCCATACGCAGAAAACAATACAAGTTTTGATGCATACGAGGTTTCTGATCCAAGTCAGCAGGTTCCTGCAAGCGTAAAGACTTTGGTAGGCGGTACTTCTTATGATAACTTCGATACTAACTCAAGTCTTATGTATGCATACGTTGCAGATAAGGCAGAAGATGTTCCTTCTATCGTAGAAGGTTTCTATGGTGCAGGTCGTTTGAATCATGGCGATATTGATTTCGTTATTCCTGATGAGACCGTAGTAACCAATGGTCATCAGCAGCCATGGCCTGCTTTGGCAAGCCTTCTCGACTCTTATACTTCTGGTGTTGTCAAGGTATTCGGCGAGAGTAATGCTGCCAGCGAAGGTGGTATGAAGTTGGATGGCAGCAAAATTTCTGCTACAAGCAACACTTACACCACTACATTGAATGCCGGTACTTATGAAATTAAGAAAGGTAAGTCTGTGAATCTCTTTGGAATCAAGTTGGTTCCTGCTGAGTAGTTGTATGAATGATTTTACAGTTGATGTTCTGTCCTAGGACTTCAATGTATGATAGAAAATAATGAAGCCCCCGATGTAGAAATGCATCGAGGGCTTTTGCATGTAATAGATGCTATATAATGGACAAAAATCAAAACATTTTGGTTAGTGTCCGTTTTTTCTTTATTTTTGTCTTAAATCTATCTGCTGTTTTTTTCTCTTTTCTCTACTTTTGCAACCGAAAACAATTTTAAACGTAAAACGCAACCTAAAAGTAAAACAATGAAAGCAATCCAGAATTTAGCAAAGAGAAGTTTGCTTCTCGTGGCATTGTTAGTCATCGGAAGTCTGCAACTCATGGCGCAGACAAGAACCATCAAAGGTGAGGTGACTGATGCGCAGAATGGTGAGGCTCTGATTGGCGCCACTGTCATGGTGGAAGGCGAAAAGGGCGGTACAGTTACTGATTTTGACGGTAACTTCAGTCTTCAGGTATCTTCTTCAGCCAAGAAGATCAAGGTATCTTATATCGGTTATATTGATAAGGTACTCTCTATCTCTGACAATATGAAGGTGAAACTCGAATCCGACAGCAAGGCGCTGGCTGATGTCGTGGTCATCGGATATGGTACGGCAAGAAAGAGCGACCTGACAGGTTCCGTAGCTACCGTGAAGTCGAAGGACTTTAACAAAGGTCTCGTTTCATCTCCTGAGCAGTTGATCAATGGTAAGGTTTCGGGTGTACAGATTATGTCCAACAGTGGTTCTGCCTCTGCCGGTAGTACCATCCGTGTGCGTGGTGGTGCATCTCTGAATGCCAGCAACGACCCGCTTATCGTGCTCGATGGTGTGCCATTGGAGCAGGGCGGTATCTCTGGTAACAGCAGCAACTTCCTCAGTATGATCAACCCTTCTGATATCGAGAGCATGACCGTATTGAAGGATGCTTCTTCTACAGCCATCTATGGTTCCCGTGCTTCTAACGGTGTCATCATCATTACCACCAAGAAGGGACAGCAGGGTGCTGTGAAGGTGAACTTCAATACCACCAACAGTATGCAGACCCGTGCGCAGATGGTAGACATGCTGAGCCGTGATGAATTCGTGAATGTTATCAATCAGTATGGTACCGATAACCAGAAGTCATTGCTAGGTAATGCCAATACCGATTGGAACGACGAGGTTTATCGCACCGCTTTCGGCACGGATAACAACCTCAGCTTGAGTGGAAGCATCGGCAAGTATTTGCCTTTCCGTATTTCTGCTGGCTATTATAACCAGAGCGGTCTGGTTCGCAAGGACAATGTAGAGCGTTGGACTGGTAACGTAGTGTTGACTCCTAGTTTCTTCGAGGATCACTTGAAGTTGACCATCAATGCCAAGGGAACGCTCAATAACAACTCATTCAATAATGGTGGTGCCGTATGGGCTGCCGCAACATTCAACCCAACCATCCCGGTTTATTCCGGCAACGACAAATATGGTGGCTACAACGAGGCACTCGATGCTGATGGCTATCCTGTGAATGCAGGTGTAAGAAACCCTCGCGGTCTGGTTGACCTGTATGATTCAAAGAGTAAGGTGAGCCGCTTCATCGGTTCTATGGATGTAGATTACAAAGTTCACTTCCTGCCAGACCTCAAACTCCATGCTACCGTGGGTGCTGACTATGCCAAGGGCGATGGAACCGTTCATGTTCCTGTCTATGCAGCACAGTCATTCAACAAGGATGAATCTTTGAGCGGTAGCGATTACAAGTATGGTCCTCAGAAGAACGAGAACCGATTGCTTACCCTCTATGCCAACTATGCGAAGTATTTCGAAGATATCAAGAGTAATGTAGACCTGACAGCCGGTTACGACTATCAGTACTGGAAGAGTACTACACCTCTTTATTATACCAAAAGTGCGGCGGGCACAAACCTGTCAACCGTAAAGGCATCAGATTACCGTCATGTAATGTTGTCATATTACGGACGTATCAACTATTCATTCGATGGAAAGTATCTCCTGACGGCTACCGTTCGTCGTGATGCTTCATCCCGTTTCTCTAAGGATACCCGTTGGGGTACTTTCCCATCTGTTGCTTTGGGCTGGACTTTGACAGAAGAGCCTTGGTTGAAGAACCAGAAGGTGCTCTCTAACCTGAAACTCCGTGCCAGCTATGGTGTAACCGGTCAGCAGGAAGGTATCGGCAACTACAACTATCTGCCGGTTTATACATCCAGTGTAACAGGTGCCGAGGCACTCATCAACGGACAGTATATCACAACTTATCGTCCTGAGGCATACGTTGAGAACCTGAAGTGGGAGACTACTACTTCCTGGAACTTCGGTCTCGACTTTGGATTCCTGAATGGTCGTATCGGTGGTGCCATCGATTTCTATACCCGCAAGACCAAGGATCTGCTGGCTTCTGTTCCTACAGCGGCAGGTACCAACTTCTCAAAGACTATCCTTACCAACGTAGGTAATGTAGATAGCAAGGGTATTGAGGTATCCCTGAATGCAACCCCTATCCAGACCAAGGACTGGGAGTGGAATCTGAGCTACAACTTCACCTGGCAGAATATGAAGGTGAAGAACCTTTCTCTTACCCAGGGTGGAAGTCAGACCAATGTGAAGGTAGGTCCATCTATCGATGCTTACCAGTTCCAGGTACTCTCCGAGGGATATGAGCCATATATGTTCTACGTATATCATCAGCTCTACGATTCTGAGACGGGTAAGCCAATCGAGGGTGCTTACGCCGACCTCAATAACGATGGTGAAATCAATGATGCCGATCTCTACCGCTATCATTCTCCAGCCCCTAAGTACATCATGGGCTTGAGCACATCTCTGAGATACAAGCAGCTGACTCTCGGTATGAGCTTCCGTGCCAACATCGACAACTACGTATATAATGGCATGGGTATGAGCACAGGTGCATGGGAGACCGTGAGCTACAACAACTCACAGCTCAACAACCTCAACTGTAGCTTCCTGAAGACCGGTTTCAAGACCCGTCAGTATCTCTCTGATTACTATGTAGAAAATGCTTCGTTCCTGAAGCTCGACAACCTGAGCCTGAGCTACAATGTAGGCAAGATCAACAAGTGGGCTTCGCTCACCGTATCTGCGATGGTACAGAATGTGTTCACCATCACCGGTTACTCAGGCACAGACCCTGAGGTGCCAAACGGAATGGATAACTCATTCTATCCACGTCCTCGCACTTACTCAGTAAGTCTCGGACTGCAATTTTAGTTCAAAACTCAAAGTTCAACGTTCAAAAAACAAATAACAATGAAACTTAAAAATATATTATATAGTATGATGTTGGGAACAGCAGCGCTGACCAGCGCTACCAGCTGTGTATCCGACCTCGACCAATATCCTCAGACGGAGACCACCTCTAAGGATGTTTATACCTCACTTGCCAATTATGAGGCTGTGCTGGGTAAGATTTATGCTGCCATGGTGACCAGCGGTCAGGGTAAGGGCGGCGACAACAAGGATATGCAATCCGTGTTGAACGGCGGTAGCGGCTTCGACTACATGCGTATGTTTTTCAATATGCAGGAGTGTGGTACCGATGAGCTTGCATCTACCTGGTTGACAGGTGAGCAGACCACCGGACTGACCTATCTTTCCTGGGATGCCAACGATGCCTGGGTATCAGATATGTACTATCGCATCTATTACAACATAGCTCTTTGCAACGAGTTTCTCCGCAATGCCAATGGAGCCAGCTTCACGGGCGAGGATGAGGTGAAGATGAAGGAGTATAAGGCAGAAGTCCGCTTTATGCGTGCCTTGTTCTACTTCCATGCTCTCGATTTCTATCGCAACATTCCGATGGTAACAGAGAATGACCCTGTAGGATCTTTCATTCCTCCTCGTTATACTCCACAGCAAACTTTCGATTACATCGAGAGTGAGTTGAAGGAATGCGTAGGCGATATGCTTCCTGCATCTACCTGTCCTTACGGTCAGGCTTCTCAGGGTGCAGCCTACACCCTGCTTGCCAAGCTTTATCTGAACAGCGAGGTTTATACCGGTGTGGCCAAGTATGCCCAGTGCAAGGAGGCTTGTGAGAAGGTGATGAATATGGGCTACTCACTGGAAGCTGATTACAGTAAGCTTTTCAATGCCGATAACGACAAGCGTACCAACGAGATTATCTTCGCCTTGCCGGTAAGCGCAGAGCATACCGTAAGCTGGGGCTCTACTACCTATCTGGTCTGCGGACAGTTGAGTATGTCGAATGCCAACCAGAATGTTGCCGACTTCGGTGTTACCAATGGCTGGAGCGAGTTCCGTCTCCGTCCGGAGTTCGTGGATAAGTTTACCCAGACCGATATCGATGGCAATGGCGACAAGCGCTGCAAGTTCTTCACCAACGGTCAGAGCAAGGATGTAACCAGCATGACCGATGAAACCACCGGTTATCTCTCAGAGAAATGGAGTAACCTGAAGGACGATGGAACAACCGCATCCAATACTGCTGATGCAGGTGTGGATACCGATTATCCGCTCTTCCGTTTAGCTGATGTTTATCTGATGTATGCCGAGTGCGTGGCTCGCACCCAGGGTGCAAGTTGGGACCCATGGCCAGAAGGAAAGACTGATGCCGCCGATCCAGAAGTCATCGCTTCCCGCAAGCAGGGAGCCATCTATTGGATCAATCTCCTCCGCGAGCGTGCTGGTAATACCGATGTATGGGCCAACAACTTTGCCAACGATGATGAGTTCCTCCAGTTCATTCTCGATGAGCGAGCTCGTGAGCTTTATCATGAGGGCTATCGCCGCACCGACCTGATTCGCTTCGGCGAATTCACTACCAGCAAGTATATCTGGCAGTGGAAGGGTGGCACACACGATGGACAGGCTGTTGATAGCAAGTATAACATCTATCCAATCCCTAACACCGAGCTTACCGCTAATCCAAATCTTCATAACGACAACTATTAATAGGATAAAAGAATGAAAAAGATATTTAGAAACCTGATGATGCTTCTCTGCGCACTCACCGCCCTGGTGAGTTGCGACGAGAGTGGTGACAAGATATATCTGGATGGCTTCAAGGCATCCAATCTGATGGCATCCGCCAGCGAAGTGGTGCTGTCAGTAGACAATACGAAGGACATTGTGCTCTCGATGGCTTGGCAGAATCCTACCTTGCTTTCGAGCGACGAGACCAAGCCTGCGGGCAACGGCGTATTGAAAACCTATCTGCAGGCATCACCTTCTGAGAGCTTTGCTACGGTAAAGGAGTATTCCGTAACCGATCTCTCCAAGGCTTTCACCGGTGCCGATCTCAATACCCTTGCCAAGGATCTGGGAACGACTCCGGGACAGAGTGCGCCTCTCTATTTCCGCATCAAGAGTCAGATGGGCAACAATCTCGATGCTGCTTACAGCAATGTGTGTCAGGTGAACGTTACACCTTATATTATACACATGGACAAGATGACCATCTGGAATGGGGATAAGAACAAGGTGCTGACCTATCTCTATTCTCCAAACGAGGATGGTATCTATACTGGTTATATGAATGCTTCTTCATGGCTCAATTTCTGGGGTAAGGAGAATGATGGAACCCTTTGGGGTAACGTAGGACAGGATGGCCATGTATATGAAATGGATAATACGGAGTCGGCATGGACCTTCTGGTTCCCTGGTCAAACTGGTATTTATTATACTGTGGTAGATACAAAGGCTAAGGAATTCAAGCCAACCTACATCAAGGCGATGCAGTTGAATGGTGAGGACATGACTTATGATGCTCCTAACTATGCCTGGACAAAGGTGATTACAACCACAGCAGATAATACACCAATCAGTATTGTTGCTACTGGTGCAGAGTACAGCAAGGCTACAGCTACAGACGATGCTGCAGCCGTAGTCAAGACAATGAACTATACGCTTGCCGGTGGCAAGATGACAGCTGCCGCAGCTGCTGGCAGCGTGAACATCGCCAAGGCGGGTACTTATACCGTTACCGTAAAGGTGGGCGAGAACAGCGACCTGACTTACTCTATCGATTCTGGCAACCTGACAGCACCAGAGCCAGAGGCAAGCAATACCCTCTGCATGTTCAGCAAGGACGGTAACACCCTTCTTGCCGTGATGAACAAGGTGAGCGATGGTATTTATACCTGCAAGTACAAACCAACTTCCTGGGAGAAATTCCGCTTCATCTACGTAGGCGAGAACAAGGACGACAAGCAGACCTGGTATGGTGCTGATGGCGAGCAGTTTAAATTGACTTCTGCTGATGGCGCTTGGGATATCTGGTTTGGCAATGAGAATGGCGAAACTGAGTTTACGGTTACAGCCGATCTCAACACCATGACATGGAAGTATGAATAGCTTAATGAATATTCTGTGCAAACGATTGCACGGAATATTCATCATGAGTAAGTTTCCTTATTGGAAAAGAATCATTTATTTGATTATCTTTGCAT
>OIXX01000126.1_pt1 | contig 62134 bp, 51 predicted proteins | sample 1588161 | NCBI WGS metagenome assembly OIXX01 (sample SAMN03283274) | human gut metagenome | biome: human-associated habitat; material: feces | host: Homo sapiens | place: Peru | collected 2012 | reverse complement strand
GGAAAGAAAACGCCAAAAAGCTGTTTGAGCAGGAGGACGAGGACAGCTACGACAGCGAGGATATGGATAAGTATGATCGTGGCAACGCCTACGATGAAACTTTCCTGCCCATCACAACCATGTATTATCTGTATCTGTCCGGTACGCCGTTTCGGGCACTGAATTCCGGTGAATTTATCGAGGATCAGATTTACAACTGGACGTACTCAGATGAACAGCGGGCAAAGGAAAACTGGCAAGGTGACGGCAATCCCTATGCAGTACTGCCCCGTATGGTGATGATGACTTACCGCATCCCGGACAGTATCCGTCAGATCGCCATGCAAGGAGAGTTCAATGAGTTCGACCTGAATGTGTTTTTCTCTGCCAAAGGCAAAGGTGCAGACGCTCGCTTTGTCTATGAAAATGAGGTGCAGAAGTGGCTGGATCTGATTCGGGGTGCGTATCTGGAAACCAGTGTGGATGATTTGAAGCTGGGAGCAAAAAAACCTGCCATGCCGTATGCCGATGTACGCCTGCTGAATGTGTTGCAGCATACACTTTGGTTTCTCCCCAATGTGGCTTCCTGCTATGCGATGAAAAATCTGCTGATGCAGAAGCAGAATACTTTCTATCATGATTACACCATCAATGTCTGTGCAGGGACCGGAGCCGGAATCGGTGTAGCAGCTCTGGAGCCGGTGTTAAAATCCATGCGTGACCCATTGGAGAGTAAGACGATCACCCTTTCCTGCGGCAAGCTGACAACGGGTGTTACAGTTAAACCGTGGACAGGCATTTTTATGCTTCGCAATCTGTCCAGCCCGGAAACCTATTTTCAGGCAGCGTTCCGGGTGCAGAGTCCGTGGGAGATCACAACAGACGGCGGCAAAAAGGAAATTGTCAAGCAGGAATGTTATGTGTTTGACTTTGCTCTTGATCGGGCACTCAAGCAGATTTCCGATTACAGCTGCCGCTTGAACATTGACGAAGGAAACCCGGAAAAGAAGGTGGCGGAGTTTATCAATTTTCTGCCGGTCATTGCCTATGATGGCAGCACCATGCGGCAGATTGATGCAGGTGAGGTTCTGGACATTGCTATGGCAGGAACATCAGCCACCTTGCTGGCAAAACGCTGGGAAAGTGCGCTGCTTGTCAATGTGGATAACGATACACTTTCCCGTTTAATGTCAAGTCCGGCGGCGATGGATGCTCTGATGAAAATTGAAGGCTTCCGTAGTCTGAATGAGGATATAAAGACCATTATCAATAAGTCCGAAGCCGTAAAAAAGGCGAAGAAAGAGGGCACAGAAAAACTCACGACAAAAGAGAAAAAGGAGCTGAGTGAGGAAGAAAAAGAGTATAAATCCAAACGCAAACAGATTCAGGAGAAGCTGATTAAGTTTGCCACCCGCATTCCGGTTTTCATGTATCTGACCGATTACCGGGAACGATGCCTGAAGGATGTTATCACACAGCTGGAGCCAGGGCTTTTCAAGAAAGTAACGGGTCTGGATGTAAAGGATTTTGAACTCTTGGTATCGCTGGGTGTGTTCAATGATTCACTGATGAACGATGCCGTTTATAAGTTCAAGAGATACGAAGACGCCAGCTTGAGTTATACCGGCATTGACCGGCACGAAGGCGAGAACCGTGGCGGCTGGGATACGGTTATCACGGATGCTGACTATAACAGTATGTTCGCTATACAACAGGCTTCGATGGAAGCGCCAATTCCTTCGGTGGATGATTTGCCGGAAAAGCCGTTTCTGGATTTTGCGGAAGCTGTCAGGGATATGGATCAGCCCAAAAAGGAAAAGCAGGTTGCAGAAAAACCTGCTGTGTATGGGCGGCATTTGGAAAAGCCACGCTATACCCCACCAGCACCAAAACCAGCAGAATCTGCACCACACAAGCAGGTGGATTTGTCCCGTGTTGTGGTTGGCAGTCAGCTTCGGCATAAAGCATTCGGCATGGGAACGGTCAAAGAAATTCAAGGTGGCTTGATTGTCGTAGTGTTTGGAGGGACGGAGAAAAAGTTCCAGTTCCCCGGTGCGTTGCTACAAGGGTTCCTGAGCCTGCCGGAATGATGCCATAACAAAATCGTGCTATAAAGGTTTGTGCAAAGAACCGATGTGTTTTTCGTAAACACGATCCCCTTTCGGGGCAATTTCGCAAAGATTGAAAGAATTGAAACTGACACGACACAATGGCAGAGCCGGAAAAAACGGAACCTATAATCCCAAGCATAATGACCGGCGTTTTGATGTGGAACACAGCGAACACATCGATCCAGAAATGACTAAGAAGAATGTTTATTGGGACTGTTATACCGGCATCAAATCTGTGACATTTCGGGAAAATCCGGGTGAGGAAGATTTCAGTTTTGAGGAGATTGAGAAACTTTATTATGTCGAGCATTATGGCAATTATGTGGATGATCAAAATGCACGAAACGAAAAGGCAAGGCATATTGAGCGTAACCGCACCGTTGAAGATTTGTTGAAAAACAAAAAGACCTGTCCGGAAGAAACCATTTATCAGATGGGTACGATGGATGAGCACGCATCCGCAGAAGATCTGCTAAAGGTAGTTATGGAGTTCTGTCAGGAGTTTGAGGAACGGTTTGGCTCTCATATTCACATTCTGGCCTGGGCACTGCACATGGATGAGGGAACTCCCCATATTCAGGAGTGCCATGTGTTTGATGCAAAAAATCAGTATGGAGAGCTGTGTCCCCAGCAGGAACAGAAGCTGGAGGAGCTGACACTGAAAATTGAGGATGTGGACAGCCTGATTGATGAGGTATCCAGCGTTGTGTATGACAAGGCAGTGGAGCTGCGGTGGCAAGGCTGGATAGTGTGGTACGCAGAATCCGAAAAGCGATGCAGTCCACACTGGAAAAAGTGAAGTCTGCGCTGCTTCATGCGGATAAGAAGAAGGCTGTCACAGAAGAAATCAAGAAACAAACAAAGCCTTCCATTGTGGAAGCACTGCGTCGAGGAATGGAGGAGCAACGGAAAAAAGACAGTGAAAAGCAGGCACAGGAGAAACAGAAAAAACAGGATCCGCTACAACATCCTGACGGAGCGCATTGATATTGTGAAGCCCCTCTGGTGGAGCAAGCCGACAACGACCTTGAACGATACGGATTTGAATTACCTGATGCTCTATCTGGAAGATCAGTACACACTGACCAGCGAAAAGAAAATCCAGAAAGCAATCTCCATTGTCGCTGACTGCAACAAATACCATCCCATCCGTGACTATCTGAACGGTCTGGAATGGGACGGCACCGAGCGCATCCGCTTTCCTCTGCCCCATTTTCTTGGAGCAGAGGAAAGCGAATTCACCTATGAATGTCTGCGACTGTTCATGTTGGGCGCAATCAGTCGAGTATTCAAGCCGGGAAGCAAGTTTGAAACCATGCTCTGTCTGGTTGGAGGACAAGGCGCAGGAAAGTCCACCTTCTTCCGGCTGCTGGCAATCAAAGACGAATGGTTTTCCGATGACCTGAAACGGATTGACGATGACAATGTTTACCGCAAGATGCAGGGACATTGGATTATCGAAATGTCCGAGATGATTGCCACCGCCAATGCCAAGAGCATTGAGGATATCAAGTCCTTCATCAGCAGAGTTAAGGAAACTTATAAAGTGCCGCATGAAACCCACCCGGCAGACCGATTGCGGCAATGTGTGTTCGGCGGCAGCTCCAATACAATGGACTTCCTGCCCCTTGACCGAAGCGGCAACCGAAGGTTTCTACCCATCATGGTACACCCGGAAAGAGCCGAGGTTCATATTCTGGAAGATGAAGCCGCATCGAGGGCCTATATCGACCTGATGTGGGCGGAAGCAATGACCATCTATCGGAGCGGTTCTTTTCGCCTTACCCTCTCAAAGCAAATGAACAAGGAGCTGCGAGAGCTGCAAAAGCAGTTCATGCCGGAGGACACCAAGGCAGGGCTGATTCAGTCTTTCCTTGATGATTTCAGCGGCACACTGGTCTGCTCTAAGCTGATCTATGCAGAAGCTCTGAATCAGCCCTTTGACGAGCCGAAGCAATGGGAAATCCGGGAGATCAATGAAATCATGAACAACAGCATCGAAGGCTGGACACCGTTCTCCAATCCCCGAATCTTTGCCAAGTACGGCAGACAGCGAGGAGCTGTTTCCGGCAACGAGCTATCAGCAACCGGCTCTGATTTGCCGGACGGTTTTCGTGAGCTGACCGAGGAAGAATCCCAACAGGTAGAGATTCCATTCTAAAAAATCGACCCCGTTGCTGGGCTGGTTGCTATCCCGTTGCCGACACACCCTGTCTGGCTTTTTCCGTTTCAAGGAGGTGCGAACCTATGACAAATAATAAAATCATGTCTTGTGAGAGAAATTGCGTGGAGATCCCGCTTTGGCGCAGATACATGATGACGATAGAAGAAGCAGCCAGGTATTATCATATTGGCAAAGGAAAACTGAGAATGCTGATTGATGAGCATCCGAACGAGGGCTTTTATGTTATGAATGGCAATCGAGCCTTGATTAAGCGTGAAAAATTTGAACGCTATCTGGATCAGGCCACTGCGGTGTAAATTCTAAAAAATAATGCAGCAGAACTGCTGTTTTCACATGATACAACTATACGGAGAGCCAGATTTGTGATATGATGTAATCGCAAGTCTGGCTCTCCTTATTCTGAAAGGAGAGATTTCAATGAGCGAAAAAAGACGAGACAATAAAAAACGGATTTTGCGTGAAGGTGAATACCAGCGTACAGATGGGAGGTATCGTTACCGGTATATTGACGAGGATGGTAAAGAGAAGAATGTGTACAGTTGGCGTTTGGATAAGAATGACCCGACTCCCAGGGGTAAAAAGCGAGAGCTTTCGCTGAGAGAGAAGGAAAAGCAGATTCAGGCGGATCTGTTTGACCATATCGTTACCCGTGGCGGCAATTATACGGTAGTTGAATTGGTAGAGAAATATACTTCTCTGAAAACCGGCGTCGGTCATAACACCAAGGCGGGATATAAGACCATAATCAACATTCTGAATAAAGAAGCTTTTGGCAAGCAACGAATTGACAAGATTCGCCTGTCAGATGCAAAGGCGTGGTTGATCAAACTTCAGCAGGTGGACGGCAGAGGGTACAGTTCTATCCACTCTATCTGAGGTGTTCTGAGACCTGCTTTTCAGATGGTGGTTGATGATGACCTGCTCCGCAAGAATCCTTTTGGATTTGAACTGGCATCTGTGATCGTCAACGATTCTGTCACCAGAGAAGCAATTACCCGTAAGCAGGAGCGTGAACTTCTGAAATTCATCAAGGAAGATAAGCATTTCTGCCGATACTATGATGCGATCTATATTCTTTTCAATACAGGATTGCGTATCTCGGAGTTCTGTGGGCTGACCTTTTCCGATCTTGAGTTCGACCAGAAGCGTATCAAGGCAGACCATCAGCTTCAGCGGACTTCCCAGATGAAGTATGTGGTCGGTGCTCCCAAAACAGAAAGCGGTATCCGCTATGTGCCGATGAGCGAGGAAGTTGTGGCGTGTTTCCATCGTATTCTCGCCAATCGAGTAGCACCGAAAACAGAGCCAATGGTAGACGGATATGCTGGATTTTTGTTTCTCGACAAGAACAATAAGCCAATGGTCGCCCTTCATTGGGAAAAGTACCTGGAACATATCATTGAGAAATATAACAAGATTTACCGCACTCAGATGCCCAAAGTAACTCCTCATTTATGCAGACACACCTTCTGTTCCAATATGGCGAAATCCGGAATGAATCCAAAGACATTCCAGTATATCATGGGCCATTCGGACATCAGCGTAACGCTGAATGTTTACACCCATGTGCAGTTTGATGACGCACAGGCAGAGCTGCTTCGAGTAGCAGAAGCCTAACCCCGTTGGTACAGAGCATTTATTTACCAACGAATTTACCAATATTGCAGGGAAAAGCACGAGAAAATACGGGAAGATTTGAGAAGATACCCCGGAAACACAGAAACCGGAAAATGCCGAAAAAACCTGCAATATTGGGCATTTGAGAAGAAATACAAGACTTATATGGAGTTATAAAAAGATGATAAAAGTATTATTCATCTGCCACGGCAACATCTGCCGCTCGCCAATGGCAGAGTTTTACATGCAGCATTTGGTGGCTGAAAAGGGAAGAACCAAGGACTTTCACATTGCGTCCGCCGCAACGAGCCGTGAAGAGATTGGCAACGCCATTCATTGGGGCACAAAAGAAAAACTCCGTGACGAAGGGATTCCGTACAGCCGCCGCAAAGCCCGGCGAATTACACCGCAAGATTACGAAGACTACGATTACCTCATTTATTTTGACAGTGAAAACAAAGGGGAAATCCGGCGGCTTTTGGGGCCGGATACAGCGCAAAAGGTATATTCTTTATTGTCCTTTGCCGGCTTATCCCGCAATGTAGCTGACCCGTGGTATACAGGCAATTTTGACGCGACCTATGATGATGTATCCCTAGGCTGCCAAGCCTTGTACGATTGGTTAGTGGAGCAGGGATAGTATCACGAATGTGCGTACTTTTCAGATAACTCGTTTAGGCGTATAATAAAGGTATCAACAGAGAAAGAAGGTTTTAGATAATGGATACAGCAACAAAAGAATTTGTCATTACGAAAACGAAAGAATTATTAGCTGCACCGGAAACGTGTCAAGAAGCTAAAGATGCAGCTAATGCCTATTTAAAAGCTATCGATACACCGGCTGAAAAAGAAGAAGCAAAGAAATTTGTCGCTGAAATAGAAGCTGACATTACGTCCATTGACGGCTTGATTGCTTTTGCCAAATCGGATATGGGTAAATCCGTATTCGGCGGCCCTGCAGAAGCGCAGAAAGTCGTTTTGCAGGCAGAAAAAGTCAAAGCTGATGGCGGTAAATATTGCTTCTGCCATGCTTGCACAGCCATTGCAGCCTTACTTACGAAAAAAGCAGAAATTTTAGGATAATACATCCCGAAGCACGAAGCCGTCAGGGTGAAGACTGACGGCTTTTTTCCATACATAAAGAAGGTATCCACATGATAGTACATATTCATCGGTATGCCGTCATGGCTGTAATGGCACTGACGGCGTTTACCGTTGCGCCAATGGCAACGAATACGGTCTTAGCAGCAGAACCGCAAGCCGCCACGGCAACAACGAAAGAAGACAAGCCCTTATCCTTTAAAGAACGAATTGATCAAATTTTAAAGGAACACGATGAAGGGCAGGCAACAACAAAACCTGATACGCAGGAAACGATTGACGGCCTAAAGGTATATAATCAAAAGACCGATGCTGCGCCGAAAGAAGACGTGCCCGTCGTAGAAACGAATTTCACCTTTCAGGAACCGCTCTTAGTTCGTCCGGAAACAAAGGCCATCGTCATTCACCACGTCGGTATCCCGTCTGGTGAAGTATCAGCACAGCAGATTCATGCGGCTCATTTAGCCAACGGCTGGGCTGGTATTGGCTACCATTACGTCATCCACAAAGACGGGACGATTGACAGAGGCCGTCCGCTCGCAACGGTCGGGGCCCACGCGCAAGGACGCAATTACGATACAGTGGGCATTAACGTGACGGGTAATTTTGAAACGGAAATCCCGACAGACGCGCAGCTTACGTCTCTTGAAAAGCTGATTGCGTCGCTCTGCCGTATCTACGATATTACGCCAAGTAGTACGACGATTATTGGGCATCGCGACGTCAATAGTACAGACTGCCCAGGCCGGTACTTATATGCTAAATTACCGCAAATCCGTCAAGATGTAGCGGCAATGCTGGCCAAAGACACACCAAAAGCAACAGCTAACACGCGTAAATAAAACTCTCTATCACTGCCTGGCTCGGCCTGTGCAGTGATTTTTTGCTATGATTTTTCAACAAAAATATGGTATAATACAGTATCACGCTTGTAGTCATACAAGTAGTTTAGGGCTTTAGTCATACTAGAGCCCCATTTTCTATGAGGATAAACTGAAAATGAATCAATTATTTCAATGGATGAATCATGATGAAAATATCCGCACTGCTGTGGCCCAGTTTATGACAACAGGCTGTCACAGTGTGTACGGCCTAGGCGGCTCGGTGAAGAGTGCCTTTGTCGGCAAGGCTTTAGGGGAGGCGCAAAAACACGCTGTCCTCATCGTGCCGGACAAGGAGCAGGCCGCTAACTGGCAGTCTGATTTGCAGTGTCTTATACCGGAGCTGACGGTCCTCGATTTCCCTTTAGTCGACAAGACTTTATTTACGACGACGGCGAAAAGTATTGACCGCGCAGCGCGGCAAATGGAAGCCCTTGGCTTTCTCCGCGAACACCGCCTAGGCCTCGTCATTGCGACGAGTGAAGAAGCTGCGCAGTACGTTATCGCACCAGAACGGATTGACGATGCTGCCCTCGATTTGGCCATCCACAAAGAGTATGACCGGATGCAGTTCTTACAGCATCTCGTCGACGATGGATACGAACGGGTGGACTTAGTCGAACGGCGCGGTCATTTTTCCGTACGTGGTGACATTATCGATGTCTTTGCGGTCAACCATCCTCAGCCAGTGCGGCTCGAGTTCTTTGGCGATGAAGTCGATAGTATCCGCTTTTTTGATGTAGACTCGCAGAAGTCTCTGCGCAGTGTCACGGCCATTCGCATGCTACCTATTTCTCTGGAAAAAGGCGACGAAACAGACACGCATACGCTCCTTGATTACGCAGACGACGGCATCATCATTTGGGATGAACCGGTGCGAGTCCGTGAAAACTTACGGAAAACCTTAAAAGAATCTGACGATTATACAGGCTGGCTTTGTCCGTGGAACCGCTTTGCCGGGGTGAAACGACAAGGGAGCCAGATTGTCTTGTCCTTATTAGCCCAGTCTGTGCCGGATATGACTATCGACAATGCCGTGACCTTTGATGCGAAAATGGTCGCTAGTTTCCAGAAACAATTCCATCTCTTAGAAGATGAGTTAAATCACTGGATTGACCGGAAACAGACGATTATTTTCGTCATGGCTAGCAAACAACGGGCTGTGTCTATGACGGCGTGGCTCCATCAGCAAGGGCTGCAAGAACAAGCTTATGACGACACGAAGCCCCTCGCAGAAGGTGCTATTTACATTGCCGACGGCGAAATCCGCAACGGTTTTGAATTGCCCTATGCCGGTGTCGTTGTCCTAGCTGAACGAGACATTTACGGCATGCAGAAGCAGCGTCTCCGCCATCATGCCGCTAAGGGCCAGGAAATCAACGTCTTTACGGACTTAAAAGCAGGGGACTATGTAGTCCACGAAGTGCACGGCATTGGCCGCTATGAAGGGATTAAGACTATCGAAATCGATGGGGTCCACAAAGATTATTTAGCTGTCCATTATGCAGGCAACGATATTCTCTACGTGCCGACAGACCAGCTCCATTTATTGCAGCGGTATATTGGCAACGAAGGGACGACACCGCATCTGCAGAAGATGGGCGGTACAGACTGGCAGAAGACGCGGAAAAAGGCACAAAAGTCGATTACAGACTTAGCAGAAAAACTGGTAGCTCTCTATGCGAAACGAGAAGTCGTCTCTGGCTACGCCTTCCCACCGGATACGCCGTTCCAACAAGAATTTGAAGAAGCCTTCCCATACGAAGAAACAGAAGACCAATTAAAGGCCATTGCAACGATTAAAAAGTCTATGGAAAAGCCGTCCCCCATGGATTGTCTCGTCTGCGGCGACGTTGGCTTTGGCAAAACCGAAGTGGCTATGCGCGCTATTTTCAAAGCCGTCGCTAGTGGCAAACAAGTAGCTGTCCTCGTGCCGACGACAGTCCTAGCGCAGCAGCATTTTCAGACCTTTACGGAACGGTTCGCGCCTTTTGGCGTCAATGTGGAAGTATTGAACCGCTTCCGGTCGTATAAAGAACGAAAAGATATTTTAGCGCGTACTCTTACAGGAGACGTAAATGTCCTCATTGGCACGCACAGCATCCTCAATAAGAGTGTAAAATTTAAAAATCTCGGTCTCCTCGTCGTCGACGAAGAACAACGCTTTGGCGTAGCTCAAAAGGAAAAATGGAAGGCTTGGGCCGCCCATATCGATGTCCTCACCATGAGTGCGACCCCAATTCCGCGGACACTCCATATGTCTCTCGTCAATTTACGGGAAATGTGCGTCATCGAAACGCCGCCAACAGACCGCTTCCCAGTACAGACGTACGTCACGGAATATACAGGCCGCGTCGTCCGCGATGCGATTATGCGCGAAAAACGGCGTGGCGGTCAGGTCTTCTTCGTCTACAACCGCGTCGCGTCTATTGAAAAGATGAAAGACGAATTGCAGGCTCTCATCCCAGAAGTGACCATTGCTATTGCGCACGGCCAAATGGCTGGGAGTCTCTTAGAGCAAGTCATGTTCGATTTCTACGAAGGGAAATACGACGTGCTCCTTTGCTCGAGCCTCGTCGAAAACGGCCTCGATGTGGCCAACGCGAATACGATTATTATTTACGATGCCGATCATTTTGGCCTGTCTCAGCTCTATCAGATGCGTGGCCGTGTCGGTCGGAGCCATCGCATGGCTTATGCGTACTTCTTGTATCGTCGCGACAAAGTCTTATCTGAAGTAGCCGAAAAACGGCTGCAAGCGATTAAAGAATTTACAGAACTGGGTTCTGGCTTTAAAATTGCTATGCGCGACCTGGAAATCCGCGGTGCTGGCAATCTCTTAGGCCGCGAACAGCATGGTAATATCGCCAGTGTCGGTTTTGCTATGTACTGCCACATGCTCGAAGAAGCTATTCAAAAAGCGCAGAGCGGCAAAGTGGAAACAGAGCCGCAGCCTGAAACGGTCATGGACATCCAAGTCGATGCCTTCATCGATAATCAGTACATCAGCAATGGCGGCCAGAAAATTGAAATGTATCAGCGTTTAGCCTTAGTCGATACAGAACATGATTTAGATTCTCTCGAAACAGAATTAATCGACCGCTACGGCAAACCGACGAAGCCTGTTCAGACCTTGTTACGTGCAACGCATTTGCGCCTCCAGGCCAAGGCACGGGGCATTACGCTCATTACGCAGAAGAAAGATGCCCTCGAAATGAAGTGGCAAAAAGTCGACCATATGCCGGACTATACGGCCTTTCCGAAAGATATTAAAAAACAAGTGCGGACCGTGCCGGGCATACCGGTTATGCTGCGCTTCTCTTATCCGAAAGGAACGAATATGCTAGAGTATATTGGCTCGCTCTTACAGCTCATGCCAGTGCCGCGAAAGGAGGAAGGCCGTGACTAAAGCATCCTTTTTACGAGGAGCCATGATTTTGACCATTGCCGGGATTGTCGTCAAAATTCTAGGTGGTGCCAATCGTATTCTCTTATCACGGCTCCTCGGTGGTGAAGGGATAGGGCTCTACCAAATGGCCTATCCCATGTATATTTTGCTCTTGAGCATTGCCGGAGCAGGTGTTCCGATTTCCGTGTCCATTATGATTGCTGAAGAAGCTGCACGAGGCAATTATAGCGGTGTCCAACGCATTTTCCGCGTCACCTTAGGGACCATGAGTATCGTCGCCGTCCTCTGCGGTGTTGCCATGGCCATTGGAACCGAAGGACTCGTTGATGTAGGCCTAATTCACGACAGCCGAGCCCTCTTAGCACTCCTCGTCTTGGCTCCGGCTTTGACAATTTCTATCATCACGTGCTGCTTCCGCGGTTACTTCCAAGGGCTTCAATTAATGACGCCAACGGCTATTTCCCAGATGGTCGACCAAGGTGTACGGGTCTTGACGATGCTCGCCTTAGCCTATCTCTTATTGCCGCAAGGCCTTTCTATTGCTGCCGCTGGTGCTGCCTTTGGGGCTGTGCCCGGTGCTTTAGCTGGACTGTGTGTCATCGTCTTTTTATACTATCGCCACCATTGCCAAGGTGTGCCGCACGATGTCCATCCCTTTGAGAAACTGCGAAAAAGCCGCATTTTACGCCGTTTATTCGTCCTCGCTGTGCCTGTGGCTGCAGCGAATATGCTGCTCCCGGCTGTGGCCAGTATTGATGTCTTTATCGTGCCGAACCGCCTCATTGCGGCAGGCTTTAGCCAGCACGAAGCGACGACGCTCTTTGGCTATTTAACGGGTATGGCTAACGGTCTCGTCCAAGTACCGGCCATCCTCACGATGGCCTTAGCGACCAGTCTCGTACCGGCTGTTTCGGCGGCGTACTCAAAAGGTCATTTTGAGACTGTATTGCATCGTACGCATACGGCTATGCGCATTGCCAACATCATTACTATCCCGGCTTGCTGTGGCCTTGCCGTTTTAGCCGTACCGATTTCAAAGTTGTTATACGGCACGCCTTTAGCAGGGCCTTCGATTTGCGTCTTGTCTATTTCGGTCATTCTCGTAGGGTTGCAGCAAATTTCTAGCGGTCTCTTGCAAGGCATGGGCCATACAGGCATTCCCCTTCTCAACATGGTCATTGCAGCGTGCTTTAAAATCGCTTTGAGCTGGCAGTTGACGGCTCTTCCATGGCTCGCCGAAGTAGGGGCGGCATGGGCGACAAACGTCGATTTAGCCATTGCAACGGCCTTGAATTTATACTTTGCATACCGCTACATTCAATTCAACATACAGTGGCTGGAAATGGCGAAATTATTCCTTTCTGCTGCGGCTATGTCCGGGACGGCATGGTTCGTCTATAACGGCATGCTGCCCCTTATGGGAAACGGCATTGCTACGATTGCAGCCATTCTCTTAGCGGCAATTATTTACGTCATTTGCTTATTCGTCTTCCGGGCCATTGCCTTGGATGAAGCCATGCGTTTACCTGTCATTGGTAACATTATTACAAAGGCCGTGGGCCTCATTGTCGGAAAGAAGGATGCCTAATGGGACATATTGAACTCGTCGGTGTCGGTGCCGATACACCGGAAAGTTGGGCACTATACGGCGGCAAAGACGGATTTGCTGCCGCATATGCGCCGATTATTGACTATTTACTCAGAGAAAGCCAGAGCCGCGATATAGTCCATACGGTCCCTGGTGGGCCGGACATGGTCAAAGCCGTACAAGAGTTACTAGAAAAGGTGCGGCAAGAACGGGAAGAAACGCTGCCCTTTGATATTGAGCCAATTGTTGCGGTCATGGCGAAGCTCCGCAGCCCTAACGGCTGCCCGTGGGATAAAAAACAGACCCACAGCACATTGCGCCGCTTTCTCCTTGAAGAAGTGTACGAAATGCTCGATGCTATCGACCAAGGTGATGTTGTCGGTATGCGCGAAGAGTTAGGGGACATTCTCTACCAAGTGGTCATTCATGCCCGCATTGGCGAAGAAGAAGGTCTTTTTTCGGCGCAAGACATTGTAAACGACATCACAAAGAAGATGATTCACCGCCATCCCTACGTTTTTAGCGAAAAAGGCCTTGAAAACAAAGGGACGAGTATGTTAAACTGGGATAGATTAAAGCAAGGAGAACAACGCCAGCAGCATGCGCACCTCTTAGATGGTGTCGTCCAAGGGCTGCCTTCACTGCTACAGGCCTATAAATTACAAGAAAAGGCTGGGAAGGTAGGCTTTGAATGGCATGATGTCCAAGGTGTCTGGGATAAGGTCCTCGAAGAATGGCAGGAATTCCAAGAGGCCTTACGGGAAGGGAACCCGGCACATGCAGAAGAAGAGGCTGGCGATGTCTTGTTTATCTTTGCCAATCTTTGCAGGCACTACCACATAGAGCCTGAATGTGCGTTACATCGCGCTAACATGAAATTTCGCCGCCGTTTCGCCTATGTCGAAGACCAAGTCAAGGCCTCAGGCAAGACATGGCAGGACTTTTCCTTAGATGAGCTTGATCAATTCTGGCAAGATGCCAAGGAAAAAGAACAGAAACAGCCGAAGTGTTAGCTTGTGTACCAATAGATGTAACCAATTAAAGGAGGACTTTGTAATGAATAAAACAGAATTAATTGCTCAAGTTGCACAAAAATCCGATTTAACAAAAAAAGATGCTGAAAAAGCAGTAAAAGCCGTATTTGACACGATTAGCGAAAGCCTCGTTGAAGGGGACAAAGTACAGATTATCGGATTTGGCACATTTGAAGTACGGGAACGGAAAGCTCGCGAAGGCCGCAATCCTCGGAACAATGAAATCATCCAAATCGAAGCTTCGAAAACTCCTGCATTCAAAGCTGGCAAACAGTTAAAAGATTTCGTAAACACTAAATAATATTTTCGTAAATGAGGGCCGCTATGAAAAAACGGCCCTTTTCTTTTCTTTCTCTTTGTCGTACTATAAGGGTAAGATAACTATAAGGGTAAGATAACAGTTAGTATAGTTCATTCCACACAAAAGAGGGACTTCCCATGACAAAGAAAAAAGTGTTGATTTTGTCGGCTTCTATCGGCACCGGTCACACCCAGGCTGCGCGGGCAGTGGAAGAATATATTCGTACGCTTCCCGAAGAATGTGCTGTAGAACAGCTGGACTTTTTATCTAATGACAGCTTGTCTATTGATAATATTGTCAAAGAAACGTATATTAAAATTCTCGACGTGTTCCCTATGTTGTACGACTTAATGTATTATTCGTCGCAAGAACAGAAAAAGGGGAGTGCCGTAAAGACGCTCTTTTCGTGGGGCTTAAAACGGCGGATGCAGCATATTTTAGAAGCAAAAAAACCGGACGTCCTCGTCTGCACCCATCCGTTCCCGGCAGGCGCGGCAGCCCTATTAAAACGGCAGCACCGCATGGACATCCCCTTGGTCGGGGTCATTACGGACTTCGCCATTCACCAGTTATGGGTCTATCCGCAGCTCGATTTATACTGCGTCGCTGCATCGCAGCTCAAAGATGAATTAGCTGGATACGGCATTGACCGCAATAAAATCCTCGTTTCCGGTATTCCTGTACGCCAAGCCTTTCAGTATCATCGCTGGGTCCATGATAAGGCTTATAGACAGCATAAAAACATCCTCATCATGGGCGGCGGCCTCGGTATGGGCTCTATGAAAGAAGTGGTCCAGCAGTTAGACGCTGTGCCCAGCTTTGACAGCTTTACCGTCGTTACAGGGTATAATGCTGATTTATACGACGAATTAAGTGCCATAAAGGGGCAGCTCACACATCCTATGACCGTCTTAGGCTATACGAATCAGATTCCTGAATTGATGGAACAAGCAAGCCTTCTCGTGACCAAACCGGGCGCACTAACCTGCACGGAAGCTGCGACGGTGCAAGTACCGCTCTTATTATATAAAGCTATTCCTGGTCAAGAAGAAGCGAATGCCTCGTATATGCAAGGGAAAGGCTGCGCTGTGTGGGTGCAAGATGCAGGCCAGCTCGTCCCGACGGTGACGGAATTATTTGCTCATCCCGAAAAACTAGAAGCTATGTCTAAGGCCAGCCTCACATGCCATCGCAATGGGGCGCGCCATATTGGCACAAAATTACTACAATTTATGTATCCTGGCGAACCTTCACAAGCACCGGTACAACCGGCAGTATATGTCCATGATACGGTGTAAGCACCGCACACGACGAAACGGATCTGTACCTACGGTAGGATACAGGTCCGTTTTTTTGATAGGAGGAATGACCTATGCCGCGAACGACACGGCGCACGACCCGCAATAGCCGCAAGAAAAAAGGCAATCCCCTCATTCGTAAGCTCAGCGTTCTCTTCGTCCTTGCTGCTATTGGTGCCGGTGCGTACTGGAACGGCGACATGAATACGCAGCAAGTAGCAGACTCGAAGATGAGCCAAATCGAAGAGGGCAGTGTCGAAGACAAAGACGCTGTCTATACAGAAACGTCGCAAGACGTAAGCGATGCCCTCGATACGTGGCTCAAATCGCAAGATGCTGACGTAACGACAGTTGAATCGAAAGACCGCACAGAAGAACGGTACGCTACAGGCGGTACGATTTCGTGGACCACAAAGAGCAAAGAAGTCGTGCCGACGAAGGCCTTTACGCGTGAAGACCTAGAAAAACAACTGGCCAAAAGTAATGGGAAAGCCGTCTTATACCGCGTCGAAAAGACCCAGCATAACGGCCAAGACGTGACGGAATACGACATTGCCCATTTTGATATGCTCGACAAAGAGCAGCTCTACTTGGTCACAGACCGGCTCTACGTAACAGAACCGAAAGAAAAGACTGGTGTCGTCGCGTCCATTAAGAAATTAATCCAAGAAACGACGAGCGGCTCCTTAAAAGATGTGCCTCAAGAAACGGCGACGATTACGACGAAGCCAGTCACCGTTACGGACCGGCAAAAGCACCCTGCTGAAATCAAAGGTCGCTTGGCTATCGTCATTGACGACTGCGGCAGTGACATGAAGACCTTAGAAGGGCTCAATAAACTGCCTATTCCTTTGACCTATGCGGTCATGCCAAATAAACCGCATACATCGGAAAGTGCCGAAAGCGGCTACGATGCAGGGCGGAAGATTTTCGTCCATTTACCGATGGAAGCCATGCATATTGGCTCGTCTGAAAAGACGTACATTGCCAAAGACATGAGCGACAAAGAAGTCAAAGAAACAGCTAACGACCTCTTAGACCAAGTGCCCCACGCTGTAGGCATGAATAACCACCAAGGCTCCTTGGCCACAGCAGACCCACGACTGATGAAAGATGTCATGGCCGTCTTGAAACAGCGTCACCTGGCCTATTTAGACAGCCGCACGAACAAAGAATCGGTCGGTGAACAGACCGCCAGTGCTGCCGGAATCAGTACGACGCGGAATAACCTCTTTATTGACAACGATAAAGACGTAGAACTCATTAAAAACCGCCTCCGTCAAGGCGGACAAATTGCCAAGAGCAACGGCAGTGCCGTCGTCATCGGCCATTGTCGTCCCTATACGCTCCAAGCGATTAAAGAAAGTATTGACGAATTACATAAAGAAGGCATCGATATCGTCTTTGTGACGGATTTGATGTAGTAAGGATGGGGTAGTGTGTTTGATATTTCGCAAGTATCTCTTAGTGTCTTAGCCTTTATTATGGCCGGTGGGTTCCTCGCCGGCTTTGTCGATTCTATTGCTGGCGGTGGCGGTCTCATTTCCTTGCCTGTCCTCTTAGCAGCCGGTTTACCGCCTCATTTAGCCATTGGGACGAATAAATTTTCGGCTACCTTTGGTGCCGTTATGAGTGCGTGGCAATTTTGGCGCGCCCAAAAAGTCGACGTATCGCTCATGAAAAAAGCCGTGCCTTTTACGCTTATTGGTGCCATTTTTGGCTGCTTTTTTATGATGCATTTATCGGCGAAATGGCTGCAGCCTATTATCATCATCGTCCTCATCGGTACGGCTCTCTTTGTAGCGACCCATAAATCCTTAGGAGCGAAGAGTTCGTATCGGGGAGAGTCGAAAGATATCCTCGTCAAGACAGCTCTCTTTGCTACGGCCATTGGCTTTTACGATGGCTTTATTGGCCCTGGGACAGGGACGTTTCTCATCGTTTGCTTTGCTATAATTGGCTTCGATTTCGTCATTGCTGCGGGCAATGCAAAGATTTTAAATCTCGTCAGCAACCTGACGGGCTTTGCCATTTTCATTTACTTTGACAAAGTACTCTATGTGTACGGCGCAGCTATGGCGATTTGTATTTTTGTTGGTGCTTACTTTGGCTCGCGCTTAGCCATTGCCAAAGGGTCGGGCTTTGTGCGCTACATTATGCTCACTGTAACAGGCCTGTTAATTCTCAAATTGCTCTTAGATTACGTAGGAATCAGGTGGTAACATGAGTGAAACGAAGGCAGCCTTGATTAGCGGCGGTACGTCCGGTATTGGCCTGGCTACAGCCCAGCTTCTCCTAGCTAAGGGATGGCGCGTCGTTCTCTTAGGGCGCAATACTGCCCGTGGTGCCGCAGCGTTGGACACGTTGGCCGTAGCTACAGACAGGGCACAGTTTATCCCTTGTGATGTAACAGACGATAGAGCCTGCGCAGACGCTGTAGCCCAGACAGTGGCTCTCTATGGCCGTCTCGACGGCCTCGTCACGTCTGCAGGCATTTACGAAGAAAAGCTCCTCGAAGAGACGACTACAGCCGATGTTGACAGACTCTTTGCAGTCAACGTCTACGGCACCATTTCCCTTTGCCGCTACGCCTTGCCGCATCTGAAAAAGACTCAAGGCAGTATCGTCACGGTCAGTAGCGATGCAGGCCTCCAAGGCAATATAGCTTGCTCCCTCTATGGGGCTACGAAAGGGGCTGTTGTCTCCTTTACGAAGTCCTTAGCCCTCGAAGTTGCGCCCCATCAAGTACGAGTCAACTGCGTCTGCCCAGGCGATGTAGATACGCCTATGCTGGCCAAACAATTAGCCCAAAGCCCAGACCTATCACGAGATGCCATGCGTGAACAGTATCCCTTGTACCGCATAGCTACAGCTGACGAAGTAGGGCAGGCCATCGTCTTTTTACTCAGTCCCGGAGCGTCCTTTATTACGAGCGTTGCCCTTCCTGTCGATGGTGGTTTGACAAGCTGGTAAAAAAATGAGAAAATAATGATAAGCTTAACATAGTACTTAGGTTTACCAAATGAGGTGGTATATATGTCAGAAGAAACAAAAACAGTAGAAGAATTACAAGCAGAACTTGCTAAGCTCAAAGAAGAAATTGCAGCTTTAAAAGCACAACAGGCTGAAGCTGCTGAAGAAGCACCCGTAGATGATTCGACCACATCGATTGACCAGACAATCGATGCGTCTACAGAAGACAAAGACATTAAAGTCGAAACCTATTGCCGCTGGGCTGCTGCCCGTGCCGGTGCTATCGTCATTGCGCCGCTCCTCGGCACCGTTGCCTTAATGGCCAACGAAGTATACCTCGTCAGCCGTATTGCTCGCGTATATGATGTAAAATTGACAGAACGGGCACTCATCGCCTTCCTCGGTGCCATGGGCAGCCGCGTTGCCGGTAACTTATTGACGACCCTCATTCCGTTCAGTGCCATCCAAGTCCCTGTCGCTGTCGGCATTACGTACAGCCTCGGTAAAGTGACACAGCGTTGGATGAAAGACGGTATGCCCTCTGACATGACGCCGTACATCCAAATGATGGGTGAATGGAAAGACAAAGCCCGTGAACAAGTGGACAAACTCCGCGAAAGCCCGCTGAAAAACGTTCCCCTTGGCGACGAAACAATTGACTTCATGAAAAAATGGGGCAATACAGCGAAAGACGCGTTCATTGACGTCAAAGAAAAAGGCCAGAAACTCTACAATAACGTCATTCATAAAGAAGAAACGATTGTCGAAGAAGTAGCTGAAGAAAAAGCCAAAGAAGACGCTGCAACCGGCGAAACTGTAACGGAAGAACAGACCACTGTCGTCACGGAAGAAACGACGACACCAGATACACCGGCTGGTCCAGCAGCTGCTGCCGCTCCGGAAAAAGCTGAATTCCCAGCAGAACAACCGGCTCCGAGCGAAGAAGAACAAGCTAAAGCTGCTGTAGAAGACGCTAAAATTCCCTTAGAAGACAAATAGGGAGCAGACCCATGATCTGGAAATTAATCCGTTTTTTTGCCCGCTTTTACACACCTGGTAAATTCAGCCGCTTCATCCGCGGCTCAGGCCGTAAAGTCCGCTTTTTACCGAAATTGATGGGCCTCTACTATTGTCTACAAGACAAAGATACGCCTATGTTCGTCAAGCTCGGCGTAATGGGTGCATTAGGCTATGTGATTTTACCACTCGATGTGATTCCTGACGGTATTATGGGTCTTGGCTGGATTGATGACGCTGCTGTCGTAGCTGCAGCCATCCGTTTTGCCGGTGCCTATATTAAGCCGGAACATAAAGCAAAAGTTAAAAAAATTTTCCCATTTGTAAGATGGTAATCGTAACGGAACTTTCTTCTCATAGTGAGAGGAGAGTTCCGTTTTATATTTGACGGCCTCTATACGCTATGGTATAGTAATTTCTATATAAAAGCTAAGAGAGAGGATGTATGTCCATGGATGTCAACGAGATTACGGAACAATTTACGCGCCGCCCTGTATGGGCCCAAATCGATTTAGATGCAGCTGCCCATAATATGGAAGAAATTCGCACCTTTGTGGGCGACGACATTGGTATTGCAGCCGTCGTCAAAGCCAACGCCTATGGCCATGGTGCCGTCGAATTAGCTAAGACGTTCTTGCAGCACGGTGCGGACCGCCTGGCCGTAGCCTGTCTGGACGAAGCTGTAGAACTGCGCTTAGCCGGGATTATGGCAAAAATCATCATCCTTGGCCACACCGATGGCCGCCGGGCTGATGAACTCATGACCTATGGCATTGAACCGGCAGTCTTCCATTACGAAGATGCTGTACTCTTTTCTAAAGCTGCCGTCCGTCACCACCGCCTCGTCAGCTTCCATGTAGCCGTTGATACGGGCATGGGCCGTATTGGCTATCAACCGACTGAAGAAAGCATTGCGGAAATCAAGAAAATCGCAGCCTTGCCGCATGTCATTATGGAAGGGGTATTTACGCACTTTGCCGTCTCCGATATAGGTGATGATGAAAGTGTGGCCTTTACGAAAGAACAATACGAGCGGTTCCAATGGTTCCGTCAGCGGCTAACTGAAGAAGGGGTCCACATTAACGTCTACCACTGCTGTAACAGTGCGGGCACCTTGGCATATCCTGAGTTTCGCAGTGACATGATTCGTCCCGGCATCATTCAATACGGCTGTGATCCGTCGCCGGACATTAGCGGTGCAGCCTGCCATTTAGAACCGGTCATGTCCCTTTGTTGCTGCGTGACCAATATCAAATGGATTCATCCAGGCGATACGATTAGCTATGGCCGTCACTTCAAAGCGACAGAACCACGGAAAATTGCAACCTTGCCCATTGGCTATTCGGACGGCTATCCGCGGCTCTTATCAGATAAGACGGATGTCCTCATTCATGGACAGCGCGTGCGCCAAGTCGGCTCCATTTGCATGGACCAATGTATGATTGATGTGACCCATATTCCGGACGTTGCCGTTGGCGATGAAGTCGTCCTCTTTGGGAAACAAGGAACAGAACGAATTCCTGTCGAAGAAGTAGCACAAATTGTCGGAACTATTCCGCACGAAATTACGTGTAATATTAATCGCCGCATTCCTCGAGTCTATACGCGCGGTGATAAAGTCGTGCGACGCGTAGAATACTTATTGGCTCACGTCCCCTTTGTCTAAGTACATACTGGAATAGATAACGCTTCTCTTACAAGGGAAGCGTTTTTTTTCATAATCTATGAAATTATTTACTTTTTTTCAATCTTTCTTAGTGCTATAACGAGATTTTATCTATTTGATTTTTGGCGGCATCGGCCTTGGCGGTAACTGGCTCTTTCTCTTTGAAGCATACCGTCAAATGGGCGTGAGCTTAGGGGCCATTTTTAACTACTGTGCGCCAGCTCTGGTCATTTTGTGTTCTCCTATCTTATTCCGAGAAAAACTGACGTGGATTAAACTCGTATCCGTCGCCTGTGCCTTAGTCGGGTCTATTTGCATTAGCGGTGAAGCTTTGTCTGGCGGCTTAACGGCTTGGGGCGTCATTTGCGGCATCTTCGCAGCCGTGACCTTTTGCATGATGATTGTCTTTAATCGCTTTGTCACACATGTCAAAGGCTTAGAGCGTCCTTATCCAAATCTTGGTCTCGGCTGTGCTCTGCGGTGGCTTTTTACTCTATACAGACGGATCGCATATTCCACTCGTTACGTCAGATATTATACCGCTCCTCATATTAGGCTTTATTAATACAGGATTTAACTATGCCTTGTATTTTCCAGCCGTTCAGGCCTTACCGACACAAACGGTCGCCGTCTGCGGCTATGCAGAACCACTGGCAACTGTACTCTTGTCGCTCCTGATTTTAGGGGAATCACTGACACCGCTGCAGTGGCTCGGTGCGGTCTTGATTATTGGCGGTGCCGTCTGGGGAGAGTGGCGGTCCCAGCATGCTAGTGCATAGCATCATAGAAAATTCTCATCTTTTCTGCCTAGATAGTCTACTTATTTTGTAGTATACTTATGTATGACTGAATAAGAAAGGATACGAATAGACTATGCATATAGAAGATACGATTGTTCACTATACATCAGATGAACTCATTCGCGTCTCCGTTGCGACGACGCGAACGATTACAGAAACAGCACGGACACAGCATCACTTATCACCCGTTGCTTGTGCTGCCTTAGGCCGTGCTATGACAGGGGCTTTGCTCCTCGCTGGGGACTACAAGAATCACGAAGGTGTTTCTTTGAAATTTGCCGGTGATGGCCCCCTTGGCGCAGTCCATGTCGATGCTTTTGATACAAATAAAGTCCGCGGTTATGTTGACAACCCAAGCGTTGATTTACCGCTGAAAGCAAACGGTAAACTTGACGTTGGTGCTGCTGTAGGCCAGCACGGCACACTGACGGTAACGCGCTTTACGCCGGAAAAGACGACGTACACGAGCCAGGCTGATTTGGTGTCCGGTGAAATTGCCGAAGATTTAGCATACTATCTCTTTACATCAGAACAAGTACCGTCCACGATTAGCCTCGGTGTCTTAGTCGATAGAGATTATACGATTGCGGCGTCTGGCGGCTTCCTCGTACAGGCACTGCCTGGTGCAAAAGATGAAGATTTAGCCCGTATTGAAGCCAATATTTCTCAAATCGGTCCGATTACGACGTATTTACATGAACATCCCGATGCTGCAGGCCTTATTGACATCATTATGAGTGGCATGCATTATAAAGAATTATATCGTCAGCCTGTATGGTGGCAGTGCACGTGCTCTAAAGAACGGTTTGAAAATGCCTTGATTTCTCTTCGTCCAGACGATAAGAAATCCCTCTTAGCAGATTCACAAGTAGAAATGGTTTGCCATTATTGTGGCAAAAAGTATGTGTTAACCCATGATGAAGTAGCCAAATTATTTGCAGCACACGTAGAAAAGGGGAAGTAAACCATGAGTTTAACAGCGATTATTGGCGGTACTGGCGTATGCGATGTGAAGATTTTGCATGATTTGCAAGACGGACACATCGATACGTTTTACGGTACCATTCATTATGTCAAAGGCGTGTACAAGGATAAGGATGTTATCTTTTTGCCACGCCACGGCAAGACCCATTCCATTCCACCGCATCTGATTAATTACAGAGCAAATATTTTAGGGTTAAAACGGCTTGGCGTTACGTCCATTATTGCGACAGCTGCAGTCGGTTCTTTAGACCCGGCTATTAAACCGAATGATTTTCTCTTACCGGCTCAATTCATCGATTTTACGAAACTTCGTCATACGTCGTTCTTTGATGGCGGTGAAAATGGTGTCGTCCATGTGGATATGACCCATCCGTACTGCGGTACCATTCGTGATACGATTGCCGACGCTGCGAAAGAGCTTGGCGGCTACAACCTGCACACGACAGGTACGTACGTCTGCACCGAAGGGCCGCGTTTTGAAACGCCTGCGGAAATCAAGATGTATCAAATGCTTGGCGGTCACGTCGTAGGCATGACCAATGTGCCTGAAGTATGCCTCGCACGGGAAGCTGAAATGTGCTATGCTACCATTGCGATGGTCACGAATTTCGGTGCCGGTATTTCACCGGAAGTCTTGACGCACGAAGAAGTCTTAGAATGTATGGCTCATAATTCTCAGCGGCTCCGCCAGCTCATTATGAAGACCATTGAACGGTATGACGGTGAAAGGGAATGTGCGTGCCGCCATTCCTTACAAGGATACGGAGGATTTACGATTTAATGGAGACCTTAGAATGGAAGAATGGGGAATTGCTGCTCTTAGACCAGACGAAGCTCCCCTTAGAAATGACGTACATTACGTGCAAGACCTGGCAAGATGTACATGATGCCATTGCTATCCTGGCTGTGCGTGGAGCTCCTGCCATTGGTGTAGCTGCGGCCTTTGGTGTCGTCTTAGGCGTACAAGCCTTAGCTGCTACGCATACCGTTGGCGATGCTGCTTTTTTAAAAGAAGTCCACGCCATTTGTGCAGGCCTCGATGCAGCGCGCCCGACAGCAGTCAATCTTCACTGGGCAGTGCAGCAAATGGAAGATAAAGCTCGTTCTTTAGCAGGCCAGCCTGTAGCCGATATTACAGGCTATCTCTTAGCCTTGGCGCAGCAAATGTATGCCGAAGATATTGCTATTAATACGGCTATGGCTGAGTATGGTGCTGATGCACTGGCTAAACTCGGCAAGGCCCTGACGATTTTGACGCACTGCAATGCCGGTGCCTTAGCAACAGCCGGTGTGGGCACGGCTTTAGGTGTGATTCGGGCTCTCCATAAACGAGGACTCATCAAGATGGTCTATGCCGACGAAACACGGCCGCTCTTACAAGGGGCACGGCTCACAGCATTTGAACTCATGGCCGACGGTATTCCCGTGACGCTCATTACAGATAATATGGCTGGGTGGGTCATGAAGACGAAAGGTGTCGATGCTGTGATTGTCGGTGCTGACCGCATTACCCATAATGGTGATACAGCCAATAAAATCGGCACGTATAGCGTGTCTATTTTAGCAAAACACCACGGCATTCCCTTTTACGTGGCTGCCCCGACTTCGACCTTCGATATTAGCCTGGCTACGGGAGACCAAATTCCCATTGAAGAACGCAATCACGACGAAGTCCGCACGATTCAAGGAGTAGCGACGGCGCTGCCCGATACACCGGTCTTTAACCCGGCATTCGACGTAACGCCGCATGAACATATAGCTGCTATTTTTACAGAAAAAGGCACGATTCATAAGCCTAATGATGAATCAGTTGCTGCCTTATTCTCTAATTAATTTACATTCATAGAAAGAAGGATTATTTCATGGAATCTATCATTCGCGACATTAAACTTGCTCCCAGTGGTCATGAAAAAATTAGCTGGGTAGACCGCCATATGCCGACGCTCAATGCGATTGGCGATAAACTTGTCAAAGAACAGACTTTCAAAGGCAAAACGGTTTGCGTCAGTGTCCATTTGGAAGCTAAAACAGCATACCTTGCCGAAGTCTTACATCGTGCTGGTGCGAACGTCATCGTTACCGGTTCTAACCCTTTGTCTACACAAGACGATGTAGCTGCTGCGCTCGTTGAAGACGGCCTGACAGTCTATGCTTGGTATGGCGCAACAGACGAAGAATACTTCGATTTCCTCAATAAATCCTTAGACCATAAACCAGATATTATCATCGACGATGGCGGTGACCAGGTCAACTTGCTCCATACGACCCGTGCTGATGCTCTCGTCAATCTCCTCGGCGGTACAGAAGAAACGACGACAGGTGTCAATCGTCTCCACGGCCTCGACAAAGCAGGGGCATTGAAATTCCCAATGGTCGCTGCAAACGATTCGTATTGCAAATACCTCTTTGATAACCGCTACGGCACAGGCCAGTCCACATGGGACGGCATTATGCGTACGACTAACCTCACAGTTGTCGGTAAACGCGTCGTCATTGCAGGCTATGGCTGGTGCGGCAAAGGCTGCGCAATGCGTGCGAAAGGCCTTGGTGCACATGTCATCGTCACTGAAGTAGACCCGATTAAAGCAATCGAAGCAGTATTCGACGGCTTTGAAGTCATGCCTATGGCAGAAGCTGCTAAAGTTGGCGATATTTTCGTTACCTTAACGGGCGATAAAGACGTTATTCGCGGCGAACACATGAAGAACATGAAAGACGGCGCAATTATGGCTAACGCTGGCCACTTTGACGTAGAAATTAACAAACCGGAATTGGAAGAAATTTCGGTTCGCCATTTCGAAGCTCGTCATAACATTGAAAGCTATGAACTGCCAAACGGCAACATTATCAGCCTCATTGCCGAAGGCCGTCTCGTCAACCTCGCTGCAGGCGATGGCCATCCAGCAGAAATTATGGACCTTTCCTTCGCTGTACAGGCATTGGCTGCAAAATACATTCTCGAACACCATGCAGAACTCCAGAACCATGTCTATGTTTTACCGCATGAAATCGACAATGAAATCGCTAAGATTAAACTGGCTGCTATGGGCTATTCCATCGATACCTTATCGGAAGAACAACGGAAATATTTGAACTTGGACTAGTGGAGGACACACTACATGAAAACCTTAATTCAGCATGTGGCCCTCTATCAAGACCATAAAATCAAAGAACACCAGAACATTGCCATTACAGACGACAAAATCGTAGGTTTCCCGTCGGATCCGTTGCTTTCGGCGTATGACCAAGTCATTGACGGGAAAGATATGGTAGCTCTCCCAGGCTTTGTCAATACGCACAACCATATTGCCATGACTGTCTTCCGCAGCTATGCTGACGATATGCAGCTCATGGATTGGCTGGAAAAGAAGATTTGGCCAGCTGAAGCAAAACTCGACAGCGATGTGGTCTATACACAATCCATGCTCGGTATGGCTGAAATGATTCGTGGCGGCACGACGAGCTTTGCCGACATGTACTTCTTCATGGATGATGTAGCTAGAGCATGCGAAGATACAGGCATTCGTGCCGCTCTTTGCCGCGGTCTTACAGGAATTACGCCCAACGCACAGCAAGCTCTCCAAGAAAATGTGGAATTCTACAAGAACTGGAATGGCAAAGCTGATGGCCGCATTACAGTTATGTTTGGGCCCCACGCACCATATACATGCCCCCCAGATTACATTCGCCAAGTCGTTGCAGCTGCCAAAGAATTAGGTGCAGAAATCCATATTCACTTGTGCGAAACAAAGGGCGAAGTAGAAGACATTAAACAGAAATACGGCAAATCGCCTATGTTCCTCATGGATGAACTGGGTGTCTTCGATTGTGGCTGCCTCGCTGCGCACTGCGTTTGGGTCGATGATGCTGATATGAATTTGATGGCTCAGAAGCATGTCCGTGTCGCTCATAATCCAGGCAGTAACTTAAAGCTCGCCAGCGGTATTGCGCCGATTGGCAAGATGCTCGAAAAGGGCATTACTGTCGGTCTTGGTACGGATGGCGCATCGAGTAATAACAATCTTGATATTTTCGAAGAAATGCGCTTGACTGCACTCATTCATAAAGCCAATACGTTAGACCCTTTGGTCATTCCTGCTGAAACAGCGATTAATCTCTTGACCGAAGGCGGAGCTAAATGCCTCGGCTATACAGATATTGGTAAACTCGAAGCTGGATATAAAGCAGATATTACCTTAGTCGATAGAGAAGGCTTGCACTGGTATCCGAAGAATGATACGTTGTCTCTCTTGGCGTACTCGGCAAATAGTATGGATGTCGATACGGTCTTCGTCAATGGGAAGATGCTCTTGCATAACAAAGAGTTTACGACGCTTGATGTAGAAAAAATTAAAGCAGAAGCTGAGCGGACAAAGAATAAGCTCTTTGCATCGTTATATTAAGTTCTTCTGAAGTGAAAACATAAAAGGAGTAGCACGAAAAGACAAGTAACGCTTACGCGCCAATGATCTTTTCTTAGCTACTCCTTTTATGTTTTCACTGAATTATCTATTTTATATAACAATGACATTTCGCTAGGAGAAAGGGAAAGATTATATGTTCGGTGACGGCTTTGGGCTTCTCGATAAACGTATGTTCTAAATATATTTGAGATAAAGGCAGTGGGGTAGGGAGAGGGATGGGTATCCCCCCTATTCTATTCTTTACTATGCGAAAGGATGAAGAGCTGCTTAATATAGGTCTGTGCTGTGAATGTCGGTATGGTTCTATATAATATAGTATAAAGGAACTTGAGTATAACGAGTTTTAGTACTGGTCAATTGAGCCATATATATATGATACATAATATCTTTGGATTGTGTAATGTGATACAGCAAGGATTACTTGTATTGGTTATGAAATGAATTGTGCTTATACGAATTAGATGTATCTATGCAGTATGATATGATTCGTGATATACTTAATCATACAGTAAGATATGGTAGAAAAAATTTTTTTTATAATTTTTTTCGGAAAAATGACAAATTCAAGAAATTGCAAAATTGATGGACAGGCTCCCGTCGGGGTACATATTTACTTCCGATAACGTTAAATTATCGGAAGTAAACTAAAACAAGAAAAATACGGCATATATAGCAGATTTTAGCACTCATTCTGTTTTATATGCCGCTTTTTGCTGTTTTCTTTCACTATCACTCTATACGACGTTTTAAGGCCTCTATTTTTTCTTGCCTATACATTGACATGTCCAAGACAACTAATTTTAGTCATATAAACCATGAAATATCTATCAAATCAGAAATCCACCAGAAATCTATCATAATTCAGTTAGTCATTATAATCTACATGTATCATATGTCTATATGACTAAAATTCTAATTTCCGTACAGAACTCCCATAGCATTACATATGCATCCATACTGCCACACATCATCATATATTAATTTATCCAGACTTACTAATATATTTTTTATACTCCAAGTAATACGAACTACTAGAATCTATATGGCTACACATATTTCACACATGATAAACACCATATAATATATAATACCTTACATATAACTTAGCATCACCAGATACCAAAAAGTTATTTTGGAACATACGTTTATCGAGAAGAAAAAATCCTTACAGAACATATAATCGTAATCCCAAATCCAACCATTTCCTGAATATGTGAGAAAACCACCCCTACAGGTTAGTTAAGAAAAGCATTGGCGCAAAGCGACACCTGTCTTTTCGTACTAACCTGTAGGGATGGTTCCCATCTTAGCATATTCAATTCTTACTTCATTCCATGCATCATAAAAAGAATAATCCCAATCATGAGCAGCACAGACACAATACGAATCACCGTACCGCTATTGACTTTCACTGTAATATCTTTCTTTGCTTTTCGTCTTCTTGGACGACGCACTTCTTCTTGTTCCATTAGACACCAGGCCAAGCCATTTCTTTGCCGCCTAAAATATGGGCATGCATATGATGTACTGTTTGGCCAGCTTTTTCACCTGTATTGAAGACCACACGGTAGCCATCTGTAAGGCCTAATTCTTTAGCTACTTTTTGGATTGTAAAAAGCATTTTACCGGCTACATCAGCATCTTCCGGTTTGAGGACAGCAATACTCTGAATGTGTTTCTTTGGAATGACTAAGACATGAACCGGCGCAACCGGTGCAATATCTTTAAAGGCATAAAAATCATCGTCTTCATAGACTTTTGTGCTCGGAATATCTCCGTTTACGATTTTACAAAAAATGCAATCTTCCATTGTTACATTTCCTCCTTTATGCTTCCTAAGATAATATGACCATCAACCTGTTCTAAATAGACAGGAATTATAGCTCCTTCACAAGGTTTCGTCAGACCAGTAACGCGGACGCGTTCATAATTTTCTGAGAACCCTTCGCCTACAATACCGTCTTGTTTTTCAAGGAGGACGAGGGCATCTTTGCCGACCATACCTTGTAGTACGGCTGTCTTTTGCTGTGCCGATAAGGTATTGACGATTTCAACGCGATGTTTTTTCACTGCCATGTCGACTTGATCTTTCATAGTTGCTGCCGGTGTGCCTTGGCGCGGTGAATACGGAAAGGCATGGATATGGGAGAACTTCAAGAGCTTCAACGTTTCTAAAGTTTCTGCAAAGAGTTCATCCGTTTCGCCCGGAAATCCTAAGATTAAATCTGTCGAAATCGTCAGGCCGTGAATGCGCGCGCGCAAGTCAGCAATTAAGTCGATAAATTCGGCTTTTGTATAATGGCGGTTCATGGCTTTTAAAATTGCATCGGAACCGGACTGCAAAGGTAAATGCAAGTGCGGACAAATGCGGTCAGAGCTGTTCATCACATCAATAAGATCTTCATCGACCTCAATCGATTCAAGGGACCCTAAGCGAATACGCTTTACATCCGTTTCTTCGACGAGACGGCGGAGAATCAAAGCCAAGGATGGCTTATCCGGCAATTCCTTGCCATACGCACCGAGGTGAATCCCAGTCAAGACCAGTTCTTTAAAGCCAAAGGCTACGAGCCGTTTTGCTTCAGCAATGACCGCGTCTGGCTGTCGCGATTTCAAGGCACCGCGCGTATAGGGAATGATACAGAACGTACAGAAATTATTACACCCTTCTTGGATTTTTAAGTCCGCCCGTGTATGTTCTACAGCAGACGGATACAAGGAAATTTCTTCAAAGGCTTCACTTTGGCGTACGTTATGTACAGCCGTAATGGCCTGTTGTTCTGGGTGTTGTAACAAGTCTTCTACAATGGTTACGACTTGTTTCTTTTCATTCGTCCCGACGACAGCAGAAACGCCGTCCATCGCAGCCAGTAGTTCTGAATCTAATTGGGCATAACAGCCTGTGACGACGACAACGGCATTAGGGTTATGTTTTTTCGCGCGGCGAATGAGCTGACGCGATTTTTTTTCACCCATTTGCGTGACAGAACAGGTATTAATAATGTATACATCAGCCATTTCATCGTACGGGACATCTTTAAATCCCTGTGCTAGAAACAGGCCGCGCATGCTGTCCGTATCGTATTGATTGACACGGCAGCCTAAGGTAGCAAAGGCTATCGTTGGCATTCGTTAAATCCTCTTTCATACATCACAATAGAAAGGGCCGCAAGAGAAGCTGTTTCAGCTCGCAAAATCCGCGGCCCTAAGGTCACGGTTCGGCACCATTCTACGTGTTGCGCTAGATAATCTATTTCTGTGCGCGCAAAGCCTCCTTCTGGGCCAATGACAATGACCACATCTCCAGTCCGTACATCTTGGCAGACATTGCGGAGCGGTGCCGTTTCTTGTTCATACGGCACGACAAAGCGCATATCGCCATAGGTCGTCGTGACTTCTGGCAACGACATGACCTTCGTTACGTCAGGAATATCGCTGCGGCCACATTGTTTCGCTGCTTCACCGGCAATGCGCTGCCACCGCTGGAGTTTACTTTGCACACGAGTTTCATTTAATTTTACTACACAATGGTCCATTTGTACAGGGATAATGGTGGAAACACCAAGCTCTGTCGCCTTCTGAATGACCCACTCGAATTTATCATTTTTCAGGAGCCCGGCCGCTAAGACGACCTTGCCTGCTGTTGCCGTACTGTCTGATACTTTGCGGACCGGTGTTAAAAAGGCGGCGTGTCCTTCTTTACTCGTAATGAGGCATTCATAGGTTGCACCGGTCGAGTCCGTCACTTGTAGGGAATCGCCCACAGTGTGCCGCAAGACGATGAGGACGTGGTGGGCATCATCAGGGGATAACTCAAAAGCACCACTGCCAATAGGAAAATCCGTAAATATTTTACGCATCTTAGTCTCTCCTCATGGACACGGCATACCAGCCATTTTGCAGTGTATCATCGATCCACGTAAAGCCCGTCTGTTTGGCTGCGGCTTTGATTTCGTCAATGCGGTCGTCAATAATGCCGCTTGCAATAAAGGCAGCCCCTTTATCCATGTATTCCGGCAAGGTCGGCATCAAGGAGAGGACGGCATCGGTGACGAGGTTGGCTACAATGACATCAGCCTTTTGTACGCCTGCAGCGATAGCTGTAAGTAAATCACTGTTATAGACTTTGACGATGTTACTTACGCCGTTTAAGCGGACATTAGATTTTGCTTGCCGCACGGCTTTTTTGTCGAAATCTACAGCGGTTACACTCGACGCGCCGAGTTTTGATGCTGCAATGGCTAAGATGCAGGTGCCTGTACCAATATCAAAGACAATATCATCTTTTTTGACAGTTTCTTCTAAATACTGGACGCACATGCACGTCGTATCGTGGAGACCACTGCCAAAGGCCAGACCTGGGTCAATGGCAATGACTTGTTCTCCCGGTCCTGGTGTAATCCGTTCCCATGCCGGTTCAGCCCAAAAGTGCGCTGAAATCTTTTTGGGATGGAAATAATCTTGCCACGTAAAGAGCCAACTATTATCATCTGCCGGTTTATCGAAGACTTCCCACGGCCCTAAGTCCGGTGTCCGTGCGGCCAGGGCTTGCATTTCGTGCGTCACTGTTTCCTTGATCTGTTCTTTTTCCGGCGGAAAATATGCCGTAATACGAATCCGGCCGTGTTCATCTTCTTCGTCGTGAATAATGGACCCATTACTGCCGCATTCATATAAAAGAAGGGCCACCAAATCGGTGGCCATCTTGGAAACAACGACATTGATTTCATTCCATGTCATCGCTAGTTTCCTCCATCCTGTCTTACAACTTATCTTTCAATTTGCTAAACAGGCTTTCTTTTTTTTTGTCATTAGACTCCCCCACCCAATCTTCGCCGCAAGCTGCTGCGAACTGTTTAAGCAGGTCTTTCTGTCTATCATTGAGCTTTTTCGGTACAGCAACCGTAACTTGGACATTCAAATCGCCTTTACGCGATGTCGAGCCAAGGACCGGTACGCCATAGCCTCTTAAGCGGAACATCGTCCCTGTCTGTGTACCAGCAGGTACTTTTAATTCAATCTTCTTGCCATCAATGGTGTTGACTGCAATGGTTGCACCCAACGCTGCTTGGGCAAAGGAAATGGTCGTCTGTAAGAATAAGTCATTGCCATTTCGCGTAAACTTGTTGTCCCGACGGACGAAGATATAGACGTATAAGTCGCCATGACCGCCGCCGCGGAGCCCTGGTTCACCTTCACCGGCTACGCGCAACCTTGCACCATCATCGACACCGGCTGGAATCTTAATTTTCAGTTTCTTCCGAACTTTTACAGTCCCTGTGCCGTGGCAGGAGGAGCATTTCTTTTTAATCAACTTGCCTGTGCCGCCACAGTGCGAGCATGTACGGACGTTAACCATTTGGCCAAAGGGCGTATTCTGTACAACCCGTTCTTGGCCCGTGCCGTGGCAATGAGGGCACGTTTCGACGCTGCTGCCCGGTTCAGCACCAGAGCCTTTACATTTACTGCATGTTTCTTCTTTCGGCACTTCAATTTCCATTTCCGTACCGAGGACGGCTTGTTTGAAGGAAATGGTCACGTCAAAGCGCAAATCCGAACCGCGCTGCGGCCCATTTTGTGCCTGACGGCTGCGACCACCGCCACCAAAGAAGGAATCAAAAATATCTTCAAAACCGCCGAAGTTACCGGAACCGCCAAAGCCGCCACCTTGACCGAAACCACCAAAGCCACCAAACCCGCCTTGGCCGAATCCGCCAGTGCCAGCACCGCTGGCACCACCGTTTTCGAAGGCTGCATGACCAAACTGATCATACTGCGCCCGTTTCTGTTTATTCGACAAGACGCTATACGCTTCGTTGACTTCTTTAAACTTTTCTTCCGCAGCCTTAGGGTTGTCCCGATTCTTATCAGGATGGTACTTGATGGCTAATTTCCGGAAAGCTTTTTTGATTTCAGCATCGCTGGCGTCTTTAGGAACGCCAAGTACTTCATAATAATCTTTTTTCGTACTCATAGTGGGCAACCCCTCTTATCTATCTTACTTCTTGTCGTCGTCTACGACTTTGTAGTCAGCGTCTACGACTTTTTCGCCGTTACCACCGTCTTGGGCACCGCTCTGAGCCTGCTGTTCTGCACCAGCTTGAGCCTGTGCTTGTTCAGCACCCGGTTGTGCACCAGTCTGTTTGTACATTTCGCTGGATAATTCATAGAGAGGTTTCGTTAAAGCTTCTGATGCAGCTTTGATTTTATCTGCATCTTCTGTTTTAACAGCTTCTTTGAGGTCTGCAATTTTATCTTTGACTTCCGAAACTTTTGCAGCGTCTGCTTTGTCACCGAAGTCTTTGATTGTCTTTTCAGCCTGATAAATCAAGTTGTCAGCCTGGTTTTTAGCTTCAATGCCTTCTTTACGTTTCTTATCTTCTGCTTCGTGAGCAGCTGCTTCTTTGACCATGCGGTCAATTTCGCTCTTATCAAGGCCGGACGAAGATTTAATCGTAATCTTCTGTTCTTTACCAGTGCCAAGGTCTTTAGCGGAAACGTTAACGATACCGTTAGCATCGATATCGAAGGTTACGTCAATACGAGGTACTCCACGCGGAGCAGCCGGGATGCCCGTCAATTCGAAGCGGCCTAAAGTCTTGTTGTCAGCAGCCATTTCACGTTCGCCCTGGAGGACATGAACATCAACAGACGGCTGGTTATCGACAGCAGTAGAGAAGACCATGTGGTTCGAAGTCGGAATCGTCGTATTCCGTTCAATAATCTTCGTGAAGACTCCGCCTAAAGTTTCAATCCCTAAGGACAACGGCGTAACATCGAGGAGCAATACGTCTTTAACATCACCGACGAGGACACCAGCCTGAATAGCAGCACCAATAGCTACGCATTCATCCGGGTTAACGCCTTTGCTCGGGTCTTTGCCCATAACGTTTTTAATAGCTTCCTGAACGGCCGGGATACGGCTGGAACCACCGACGAGGATGACTTTGTCGATTTCGTCTTTTGTATAGCCAGAATCTTCAATAGCTTTATGAACCGGATCCATCGTGCGGCGAACGAGGTCTTCTGTGAGTTCGTTGAATTTAGCACGAGTCAAGATCATGTTGAGATGTTTCGGGCCTGTAGCGTCAGCTGTGATGAACGGTAAGTTAATTTCCGTGCTCATAACGGTAGACAATTCAATTTTAGCTTTTTCAGCAGCTTCTTTTAAACGCTGGTCAGCCATTTTATCAGCAGATAAGTCAATGCCGTTTTCTTTCTTAAATTCTTCGACCATCCATTTCATGATAGCGTTATCGAAGTCATCGCCGCCGAGGTGTGTATCACCGTTCGTTGCTTTAACTTCAAAGACACCGTCGCCTAATTCTAAGATAGATACGTCGAATGTACCACCGCCAAGGTCGAAGACCAAAATCTTGCCGTCGCCGCCTTTATCAAGACCGTAAGCGAGAGCTGCTGCCGTCGGTTCGTTGACGATACGAAGAACGTCGAGGCCGGCGATTTTACCAGCATCTTTGGTAGCCTGACGCTGACTGTCGTTGAAGTAAGCCGGAACCGTAATAACGGCTTGGGTTACTTTTTCGCCTAAATACGCTTCAGCATCTTCTTTCAATTTCTGCAAAATCATAGCGGAAATTTCTTGCGGTGTATATTTCTTGCCATCAATATCTACAGTGTAGTTTTCACCCATGTGACGTTTAATGGAAGAAATGGTGCGTTCCGGGTTAGAAACAGCCTGACGTTTTGCGAGCTGGCCAACGAGGCGTTCACCAGTTTTCGAAAAACCAACAACAGACGGAGTCAAACGAGAACCTTCCGTATTTGTAATAACAGTAGGTTCGCCGCCTTCCATAACAGCGACAACAGAGTTAGTAGTCCCTAAGTCAATACCAATTACTTTACTCATAATAAATTCCTCCTCATATATTACTACGATAATTAACCGTTAAATGCAACTTTAACCATAGCCGGACGCAAGGTCTTATCGCCTAAGGTGTAGCCTTCTTGCAAGACTTCTACGACCACATCGTCATCGTATTCATCGCTTGGTACACGCATGACAGCTTGATGGAAATTGGGGTCAAAAGGTTTGCCTTTGGCATCAATCTTCTTGACGCCTTCCTTTTCCAGGACTTGAAGTAATTGTTTGTAAATCATTTCATAGCCTGCAATAAAAGATTTAACGTCATCCGTCATTTTGTCTTGCGGTACGTGCAAGGCCCGTTCGAAATTATCGATAACAGGCAAGACGTTTTCGATTACGTCTGCTTTGACAACTTCAGAAATCTGTAACTTTTCTGTAGCTGTCCGTTTTTTGAAGTTCGCAAAATCCGCTTGGAGACGAGTATATTTCTTTTGCATTTCTGCAACTGCTGCGTCTACTTGCGCTTTGGCATCAGCAACGGCTTCTTCTGCAGCCTGTGCGTCATCTGCCGCTTTGCCTTCTTCTTTGACTTTTTCAGCCATATCTTTTAATTCTTCATCAATTGTTTCGGTTTGTTTTGTTTCTTCACTCATTCTTTCTTACCCTCCTACTTAGCGTCGTGGTAATGCTCTAACATGTGTGTTACATGCTGTTTCATGAAGTCCAGGAGACCAATGATTTTGGCGTATTCCATACGCGTGGGCCCTAAAACGGCAATCTTGCCGAGAACCACATCGTTCGCTGTGAACGTCGCTTCAATGATGCTGCAATCCGTAATGGGAGCCAGTTTTGCTTCATCGCCAATGCGGACTGTAACGGGCTTCTTGGCGGCATTACCGTCGTCGTAAAGCAAATTCGTTACGACGTCTTGTTCCTCGAGCATGTCGAATAAGCTTTTCGCTTTGCCTACGTCGCGGAACTCTGGTTTATCTAAGAGCTCCATGGCCCCGCCCTTATAGAGCTGATGTTCCTTGCGGAACGACTGCTGTATGGACTTAAAGGCAAGGCGATATAATTCTACGTCATCGACGATGCTTTGATGAAACTGTTCAAGCAAGCTCATGTTGATTTGCTCCATCGGCGTACCGGCTAAATACCGGGTCAGCTTTTCTGCAATGGCGTTGAGCTCATCAATGTACACGCCTTCGCCTTTCGGGTACAGGCAATTTTCGATTTGCCCTGTATCGGTGACGACGATTATAATCGCGCGCCGGTCATCGAGGGGCAGAAACCGGACATACTTGAGCCGTGAGCTTAATTCTTTAGACGCCATAACCAGTGTTACATTATGGGTAATCTTTGCTAAGATTTTCGCTGTAGACTGGAAAATCTGGTCTACATTGTTCATCTTATCTTCAAACCATGCTTGAACGACTTGTTTTTCTTCTTTCGTCACTTGGGTCGGTTCGAGCAAGCAATCTACATAGAAACGATACCCTTTAGCCGACGGCACGCGGCCAGCCGACGTATGGGGCTGATTGAGATATCCCATCATTTCCAGGTCAAACATTTCATTGCGAATCGTTGCGGCACTGACACCTAAGTTGTACTTGCGGGCTATCGTTCGGGAGCCCACAGGTTCAGCAGAGGAAATGTAATCCTGAATGATGGCTTGCAATATGTATTGCTTCCGTGCATCCAATTCCATTTCTCTCACCTCTGCTCATTTGACTTATTTCGTTAGCACTCACTGTATCGGTCTGCTAACTACTGTATACAAGATAGCATGTTTGTATGGTTTTGTCAATGGATTTTAGCGAATAAAGTCAAAAAGTCAAATAAAAATTTTCCGTTTTGAACGCAATAAGGGGATAGTTAAGAAAAGCATTGGCGCGTAAGCGACACTTGCCTTTTCGTACTATCCCCTGTTTTCTTTCGATATAATTATTCCTCTACTCGTTCGATTTTGACAATTACTGGACGGAGGCCGTCATTACACGAACAAATAGCGACGCCAGGATGCTTCTTCGTATCCATCCAATCATCATAATACCAACCGTCTGCGCCATTCGCCAGGGCAAAGACGTACTGATACATAGCTTTCCACGCTTCGTCACAAAAGCCATCAGGCCGGGCGTAATCGGCGTAAAATACATCGCCTTCTTTCATTAGTGGACAGGCTGTTAAATTGGGAATGCCGTATTCCTTTGCTAAATCCTCTTGCAGTGTTGTTTTTAGTACAGTTAATTTACATTGCTATATTTTATAAAAAGTACCCCCTTTAACTGGTGTGTCCAGTAAAGGGGGTACATATCATTCTTGCTCTTTTTTGCAAATAAGTTAGAACGTGTATTTCACGCCGCCAAAGTACGTACGGTCGTCACCATGGGTAACAGTCGTGTAAGCAGTGACACCTGATTCATATTCATAAAACTCTTTGTTGAAGAGGTTCGTCACGCCACCATAGAATTCGAAGTCCTTATTAACTTTATAGTGGAAATCGAGGTCCACGAGTGTATGAGAGCCGATAATGCTATCAGCATTGTTCTTTTCTGCCTCTTTATAGAAGTTATTGTAACCACCAATATAGGTATAGGTCGCACCCATCGTAAATTTAGGGTTAAATGCGTATTCGGCCCGGAGGACGGCTTTATGTTTTGGTACTTTCATAAGACCGCTCTTCGTGTAGTCGATACGTTTATCCGGGTTAGCTTCAGCCCAAGCTTCGCCAGCACCATTGTATTCGCTGTAGCCTTTAAGATATGTATAGCCTTCGCTAAACGTCCATTTACCTGCTTTTTGTTTAAGCGAAACATCGACACCATGGCGCTTCGTCCGCAAAATATTCATGGTGAGCATGTTGAGGTGGTTATTAACATCATAGATATAGAAACGATTCATTTGGTTATTAGTCTCTGAGTAGAACCCTGTAACGCTAATCGTCGACGCACCTATTTCATCTTGCCAGCCAATTTCATACATGTTGAAGATTTCATCTTTAGCCGATGTCTTCACATACCGTTTATTGTTGTCTGCATCGCGTACTTCGTCCGTAATCTGTAAGCCATCGGGAGAAGTATAGCCTCGTTCCCACCGGGCATAGACGCGTCCCATATCGTTATAATGGTATGCTGCAGATAATTCAGCTGCCGTATTCCAGCGGTTATCATCGTCAGCACCGCTCAGACCACTAGCCGCTTGTTTATTAAAGCCCCAAGTCGTCTGTTCCCGGCGCAAGCCTTGGGAGAAGCCCCACTTATCGACATTCATCGTATTGAGTGCATAGAGAGCCTTTGTCTTTTTCGCGTAGTTAAAGAACAGTGGTTCGATACCATATTTACCACCACCAAGGGATTTATAGTTATTGTAATTTAAATTGGCAGTCTGCTCCATATAGTCGATGCCAATCAATAAATTACTGTGCTGACCGTAGGTATAATCGAATTTCATCTTCGTACCTTTGGTATCGTGGTTCATCTTCTTATCGTCCGTATTGATATTGCGGTAGTAGCCTTCATTATAGAAGAAGTCACCAATGAATTTCCAGTCATTGCCAAGTTTATTTTCATACGTCATGTTATACGAATTAAGTTCTCGGTCACCATTCAAGTAGTTACGACGTTTTTCCGTAATTTTCTTGCCATTTTCATCAATGCCGACAGTTACATTTGTATACCCAGGATCGTAGTTTTTACCTTCGGCTAAGAGCTTGCGGATTTGGATATTACCAATGTAATTGCTTTCTTCTTCCAAATGGCTGGCCCGGACAGTCAAGCTCTGGTCTTTATCCCAGTCATAACGGAAGCCGCCGAATACATAGTCGCTGTTACGGTATGTATTCTTAAAATATAAATCACGGTCTAATTTCGAATACCCTGCCGTGACAGTCATCTTGTCATTTACTTTATTTGCTAAATTAATATTCGTCCGCGTACCATTAGTATTCCATTCAAAGCCGACTGTATTTTTTGTCTTCTTCATACTCCGCAAATTCGTCGTAATATTGATGACACCGCCAGACGCACCGGAACCATAAACAACAGAGCCACCGCCAGGAATAATTTCAATACGTTCAATATCTTCAACTGGTACAACATCATAGTTCGTACTAAGCGGATGGTTGACAAGTGTCGTAATAGGTGCGCCATCAAGCATGACTTGAATATTCCGTTGAGACTGATCTGAGCCTTGGCCGCGAATATCAATATCCCCAGAGCCAGTCAAGCCTACATTAATACTTGGCACATCGCGCAAGACATCAGATAATGTCGTATACCCTTTTTCTTCAATATCCTCTTTCTTAATGACGATGACCTGTTTTGTATCAATCATCCGTTCTACTTCGACATACTCCGGTTTTACGATAACATCAGCAAGTTGTACTTGCAGTGTGTCTGCCGCATAATTATACCCCCCCCCTCCACCGAGGGAAATTATGCTACTAGATACCAATGCCATGGTAAGTTTTTGTTGTAACGAATACATACATATCTCCTTTATTGTGAAATTATATAATTTACATCATAAACGATTATGATTTTCATAGTATATCACAGATATAAAAGGATTGTCTACTGGTTTATGTACATTTTATAACAGTTATTTAGCGAGTATATATGCTCATTTTCTATATCACATTAGCATCACGATATAATTATAATACAATTATAAACGGTCGCTATTTATAATAAAGAATATCGATATATAAAGAAAAAAGCTAGGCATAGGGATAAGAAAAGCATTGGCGCGTAAGCGACACTTGCCTTTTCGTTCCCTATGCTTAGTGGTTTACTCTCTATTCATTGATGTTTTGTTCTCTATATCAGTTTATAACTAACTAAGAGGCTTCCTATTTCGCTGGACTTTTGCCAGCTGTCCAGCGGCTTCAATGACGCGGACAAAGGATTTCGGGATTTCTCCTTGCTTTAAGGATTTACCGATGAGGCGGCCCAAGATAACCCCTTTATTACTATAGAGCCAGGCGAAATAATAGACATACAAAGCTAAACGATTACGAGGGTTGACGTTCCACAAGAGGCGCGGCGGATAATCGTGATAGTTGATTTCTAGTTTACGACAGGCTTTTTTCAACATATCCGTCGTCGCTCTGGCATGAGCACCGCAGACGGTATCAATAATATGGTCTAATTCGCGCCGCCGTCCGCGGTCAATCATGGTTTTCGCCAAATCCATTTCAAAGCAAATTTCGTTCGTAAAATAGGCCCCTTTTTCTTTACTGCGGCTCCGTTTCACATCAGCATCGTAAAGTGCCACCACAGGAATGCGGAAATATTCGAGCAATTTCTTGATTTTACTAATAGAGCTTTCACCACGTGCATTAATCAGGCAAATGCCGTAATAATCAAAGGGTAAATTCAAGGTCGTGCCAAAGAGCTGAAAACAACCGTATTCTGTTTCGCCTTCGACGATGAGGACGCTCCGCGAGTACAGTGCTTCTTTTACTTCTGGGAAATGCATAATCAAGTGCTTTTCGATTTCTTCATTGAAATGAAAGGTCGCGCCGCACGCCGCTTGGACTTTTCCGGTTTTGTCGCGATAGAGACGGATAATGTTGCGATAGTCGTCGACGAGAGCATCTGTCGAATGGGTGACGACAAAGAGCTGGCCTCGTAGGCCGTCAATGCCAAAGACATCGTGCAAGAGCGTGCAGAAACATTCGTCTTCGTTGCAGAGAACTTGCTTATAATAGTTGAGGACAGACCGCTGCAGGTACGGATGCAAATGGATTTCCGGTTCATCAATGGAAATAATCAAGGGCAAATAGCGTTTCCCCTTTTCGTCGACGACAATGAGATGTTCAAAGGGCACAGCTTTCCGTTTGGTCATCATGTAAATTTCCGTAATGATGCGGAGAGCAACCAATGAAATGAATTTCATATTATCTGCCCGCGGCCGGTCTTCACGGCTGAGATAGTTGGACAAGAGGAAAATATTGACGTAATAAGACGTGTCAAGATTGCCAAACTGCGATTCCCGGCGAATATAGGCTTGCAAATCTGTGGGCAACGCGCCTAAATGGGTTTGTTGCCATTGGGATAGTTTGTCTTCTAGCTCACGATACATTGTCGACGGCACGTCCAGCTCCGGTGCTTTGACAGCTGAATAGGAAATATAACGAATCCGGCGAATCCACGAAAGAGGCAGTTCTTCGCCTGTTTCATCGTTGTATAAGCGAGGATATATTTCATCAATAAGCTGCTCTAAGCGCACGCGCACTGTCGTCGGTGGTTCTGTAGGTCTACCAGAAAAATGTTCTTTTTCATTTTCTAAGAGAGATAATTCCAAGGTCAGGCGAATGGGCTTATCGGACTCGGCAAAGTCTTCTTCTGCCAGACCCGCACCGGCACTCATAACTTCGAGTAAGCGCAAAAAGCCGCTCTTGCCGATGGCGTTTTCGCCGACGACGTAGTTTGCCCGTTCGTGAAACTGCATAGTTACGTCCCGTAAATTCCGATAGTTTTCAATATGCATGCTCCGTATATACATAGTGTCACCGTCCCTTATAGCCGTATTCTATACTATAATATTCTACATCAAAAAGGCTTGTCCCTGCTAAGAGACAAGCCTTTTCGTCACAGTCTATGAAATTATCGGGAAGAGGTGCGGCACAAGGCGGACAGCCATTTGGCACTGTCAAAGGTCAACATGCCCGGTGCGAGCTGCCAATGCCAGTTGCCGTCAGCAACGCCGGGGACATTCATCCGTCCTGATGACGGTAAGTGCAAGACATCTTGCATAGGAATGATGACCGTTCCGGCGCGGCGGCTGTAGAGATAGACAATGGCTGCATTGACGACATCTTCACTCGTCGCTTCTTCGTCTAGGCCTAAGGTCTGACGTAAAGCCCGTTTCGTCACATCGTCTGCGTCTTCTTCGTACCAGCCGCGGAAGGTGTTGTTGTCATGAGTCCCTGTATAGGCCAAACAATGGGGCTCTGTATCAAAGCTATACTGGCCGTCAGCTCGTTCGACCATGTGGAATTGCATGACCTTCATACCTGGTAACTGCAAGGCTGCCTTCAGGGCGCAAACTTCGTCTGTAATGACTCCTAAGTCTTCGGCTACGAGAGGAACCTTTCCTAGGGACTTCGTCACGGCCGCAAAGAGGTCTTCGCCCGGCCCTTTGACCCAGTGCCCTTCTTTGGCCGTCTTAGCATCAGCTGGGACAGACCAATAAGCTTCAAAGCCGCGGAAATGGTCGGTGCGGATTTCATCGACTGTCTGCATGAGATGGCGGAACCGTTCTATCCACCACTGATAGCCGTCTTTGGCCATGGCTTTAAAATCATAGAGCGGATTGCCCCAGAGCTGACCGTCTTTTGCAAAATAGTCAGGCGGTACACCGGCAACAGCCATCGGATTACCGAAGTCATCGAACTGATACAAGTCTTGATGAGCCCAGCAGTCGGCACTGTTATGAGCTACGAACATGGGCATATCTCCGAGGATAGTGACACCGTTTTTATGGGCGTAATCGCGCACGGCCTGCCACTGACGGTAGAAAATATACTGTACGAATTGGTAGTGTGCAATCGTACTGGATAATTCTTTTTTATACTTCGTAATACTGGCTTCGCTGTGTGTACGGATATCTTCGGGCCAGTCCGTCCACGGTGCATCGTGGAAGAATTTACGGACTGCTTTAAAGAGAGCGTAATCTTCCAGCCAGTACGCATTTTCCTGACAAAAAGCACGGTAGTCTGTCCAATCGATGCGAAGTTTTGGGTCGTGAGACATGGCCCAGAGAACGTCTTTTTTCAAGGCATACTGATCGTTCCACGTAGTTAGTTTCTTTGCCTTTTCATGATAATCGGCTAAGGTATCCGGCGTAATCCAGCCCCAATCGGCTAAGACATCGATGGAAATGAGTCGTTCATTGCCGGCAAAGGCAGAACTTGACAGATAGGGCGAATCGCCAATGAGGGGTGGTGTGAGCGGCAAGATTTGCCATACGGACTGGCCAGCGGTCTTCAAGTAATCGATGAAATGGAAGGCTTCCGTCCCTAACTCGCCGTTGCCATAAGGCGACGACAACGACGTAGGATGCAGTAAAATCCCAGCGCGCTTGGCTACACTTTCTTCGCCTTTGAGGACGACGACCCCAAGGGGCGGTAAGGTCAGCGCAATGCGTCCATTAATAGCTTCGACAGGCAAGGCCGTCTGGTCGAGGACGTTCGTCAGCGTGCCATAAGTTAGGCCATCTGTATACATGTCCAGGTCATGAGCCTTTTCGGTATCGACGTTGATGGCGACAATATAGAAGCCATCTGTGGCAGTCTTGCCAAAGACATCTTTTCCCCCTTCGATGGTCCGCGCAAAAGCAAAGAGCTTATCCTTAGCATATAAGGGAATGAACCGCCCTGTTTGCAGGGCATCAGCACCACGGCGGAGCATGGCGATTTGTCGTGTCCACGCCAAGAGGTCTTCATTTTCTCTCCCCCACGGATAAGTACGGCGATTGTCCGGGTCTTTACCGCCTGTCATGCCTACTTCATCGCCATAATAGATGCACGGCGCACCGGGCATAGTCATTTGCAAGGCTGAGAGCAATTTCAACCGCTCTAGTGCCGTCTCTTCGTCCACGCCATCTTGGAGAACTGTCAAAATACGGACAATATCGTGACTGCCTACGAGATTGAGCATGGCGTACCAATTTTCTTTAGGATAATGCTCGATAAGCTGCAAGAGCCGGTCGCTCATGACCTCCCCGTCAGTATGGCAAAGGACGAAATCAAGGAGTACTGCCCGCAAGGCGTAGTTCATGGCACTATCAATATCGTGACCGCACAAATACTGACGCTGTTCGCCGTAACTACTCTTATTCGACGCATCTTCCCAGACTTCGCCAATGAGGAGAGCATCGGGATTCGTTTCCTTTAAAGTCTTATAAAAGGCCTGCAAGAATTTCGTCGGCAATTCGTCGATGACATCAAGCCGCCAGCCACTAATACCTTCATTGAGCCAATACTTGAGGACAGAATTGTCATTGTAAATAATGAAATCCATGTAAGACGGTGTCGTTTCTTCGACGTTCGGCAAATCCATGACACCCCACCACGATTCGTAATCGTTCGGATAGTCTTTGAAGCGATACCATTCGTAGTACGGCGACTCTTTCGATTGGAAGGCTCCGACGCTGTCGTAGTTGCCAAATTTATTGAAATATATACTATCGGCTCCAGTATGGCTAAAGACACCGTCTAAGATGATGCGGATGCCTTCGTCTTTCGCAGCCTGACAAAAAGCTTTAAATTCTTCATTTGTCCCGAGGAAACTATCGACTTTGTAGTAATCTGCTGTGCTATAGCGATGATTGGTCAGGCTTTCAAAAATAGGATTCAAATAAATAACCGTCACACCTAGGCTTTTTAAGTAGGCAAGCTTTTCTTTAATGCCAGCCAGATTACCACCGTAGAAATCATAATATAAAATGTCGTGGGTCACTTCATCTTTCCAGTATGCCGGTGGGTCGTTCCAATCGCTGTGAATGACTGCACCGTGTTTGCCTGTCAAGACGGCAGAGGTGTCTTTGCCCCGATAAAAGCGATCCGGAAAGATTTGGTACACGATGGCGTGTTTAAACCAGTCCGGTGTAGTTGCATCCTTTTCGTAGACCGTAATCTGATACGACGGCGGTGCGTCTTCGTAGACGGCACCAACGCCGCCTGTTTGACCGGCATTATTGCCGTAATAAAAAGTCTCTTCACCGTCCTTGATGATGAAGTAATACCAGACGAGGCACCCTGTTTGCGGCATAGGCACAGGAGCTGTAAAAGCCGTACCGTCATACGTCATGGCATAGAGTGCTTCGCCTTGGCCGTTAATCCAGAGTCGGACTACAGCTGTAGCGTCCTGGGCAAGGCCTGTTGCATCGAGGCGCAAGACGACTGTACAACCTGTCGGTGCGGCCCCAAAGATAGAGCGATAGGCCTGTTTGCGAGAGTCGTGATAGAAATGTACATCCATAGGTTCTCCTTTATGAAAAACCCCTGCCAACAGACAGGGGTCGTATTGCATAGTGATTATTCACCAATCGTTTTTTGGTATAAATCAAGATACGCTGCAGCCGATTTCTTCCAGCTGTAGTCGCTATTCATAGCGTTGCGGACGATGTTAGCCCACAAGGCCGAATCTTCGTAATAGCCCAAGGCTTTCTTTGCTGTAAATAAGAGTTCATGAGCGTTGAAGTTCGGGAAGGTCAAGCCGTTGCCTGTATTTTCATATTTATCGAAAGGAATGACTGTATCTCGTAAGCCGCCGGTTTCGCGGACAACAGGCACAGCACCATAACGAAGGGCAATGAGCTGACTCAGGCCGCATGGTTCGTACCGAGACGGCATGAGGAAAATATCAGATGCTGCATAGATGCGATGAGCTAATCCTTCATCAAAGAGGATATTGGCCGAGACCTTCGTCGGATAGCGGTTTGCTAAATCGCGGAATGCATCTTCGTAGCCTTGGTCGCCAGTGCCTAAGATGACGAGTTGTACGTCATCTTCGATGAGTTCGTCCATAATGGCTGTGATGAGATCCATGCCCTTATCTTCGACGAGACGGGAGATGATAGCGAGCATGGGCACGCCGCGCCGTACTGGCAGGCCTAATTCCCGGCGCAGTGCATCTTTGTTGACTCGTTTGCCGCCACGCCCATCGAGGACGCTGTATTCTTCCACAATGTGGCTGTCTTTGCTGGGATTATACGCATCCGTATCGATGCCGTTGATGATACCGACGATTTTATCTTGATGGTCGCGCATGTACGTATCCAGGCCTTCACCGAAGTACGGATACGTAATTTCATGGGCGTACGTCGGGCTGACCGTCGTAATGTAGTCTGCATAGACAAGGCCGGATTTTAAGTAATTTACGTCGCCATCGCATTCGAGGTCGCCATTATCAAAGAGTTCTTGTGGCAAGCCGATGACGTCCTGCATAATGGACGGAGCAAAACGGCCTTGATATTTTAAGTTGTGAATCGTATAAATGACCTTTATGCCCTGATAGAACGGGTCATGATAAAAGTCTTGTTTTAAAAATACGCCAAGCAACCCTGTATGCCAATCGTTGCAATGGATAATATCCGGTTTGAACCCGACTTGCGGTAACATGGTCAAGACGGCACGGCAGAAATAGGCAAACCGTTCAGCGTCATCGCCATAGCCATAGAGTTTTTTCCGTTTAAAATACCATTCATTGTCAATGAAATAGACTGTAACACCATCTAGTTTGACTTCATCGACACCAAAGTATAATTGCCGCCAAGCTAAGTTGACTGTCCCTGTTACGACATGTTCCATTTGTGCTTGGAACTGTTCTCCAATAGCACTGTATTTTGGAATGACCAAACGGACATCTACGCCATCTGCAGCCAGGGCCTTAGGTAAGGATCCCATGACATCGGCGAGACCTCCCGTTTTTATGAACGGAACGGCTTCGGATGCGACAAACAATACGTTCATTTTGCTCCCCCACTTTCCTGTAAAAAATAGTTATGTCCTTGGTGTTGTAGTATTTGTATCGGAACTTGTTGTAGTAACAGTTTCCGAAGTACGAGCTGTTGTTCTTTTGCGCCTTGTCGTCTTTGGTTTCGTCGCATCTGCTGTGGATGCGGCTGTTTTCCGTGGGCGGCCACGGCGTTTTTTCGGTGCGTCAGTAGTAGCAGTAGTCTTCGTAGTCCCTGCTTTTTTCGTCGTCTTCCGCGTACGTTTGGCCTTCGTTGGCGTTTCTGCCGCCGTTTCGACAGCTTCGTCTGTCTTAGTGCTGCGACGACGGCGTGTCTGAGTCATGCCAAGATTACGGGACGTAGTGACTACTTTTTTTTTATCTTCCGCCCCTTTGAGACGAAAGTACGTTACCCCTAAAGGCGGCAAGGTCAAGACGATGGATTGGTCTAAGCCATGCATTGGTTTTTCTTCAGAGGCGAAATCTCCTTCATTGATGACGTTTGAGCCGCCAAAGGCTTCGGCATCACTATTGAAGACTTCTACGTACGTCCCTGCTTTCGGTACGCCAATGCGATAGTCGTGACGGACTACAGGCGTAAAGTTGCAAACGACGATAGTCAAGTCGTTTGCGTCATCGACACCACTGCGATAAAAGGCAATGACACTGTCGTCGCGGTCGTCGCAGCTAATCCACGAGAACCCTGTCCAATCGCAATCTTCCTGCCAAAATTCAGGATGTGTATTGTAATACTCGTTGAGCTTGCGGACGTAATCATGCATGGCTTTGTGCATGGGATAATCGAGTAAATGCCAGTCTAAGCTATCATCGAATTTCCATTCAATGAATTGGCCAAAGTCACTGCCCATAAAGAGCAGCTTCTTGCCGGGGTGAGACATCCAGTACCCATAAAAGGCACGGAGACCGGCAAACTTCTGCCAATAATCACCGGGCATCTTGTCAAGTAGCGAATGCTTGCCATGGACGACTTCATCGTGCGATAAGGGCAAGATAAAGTTTTCTGAAAACGCATAGCACAGCGAGAAGGTTACGAGATTATGATTATCTTTGCGGAATAACGGGTCCATAGACATGTAACGCAGCATGTCGTTCATCCAGCCCATATTCCACTTGTAGTTAAAGCCCAGACCGCCTGCATCGACAGGCTTCGTTACGAGGGGCCAAGCGGATGATTCTTCGGCAATCATGAGGGCATGCGGTACAGCTTTAAAGACGGCTGTATTTAATTTCCGCAAGAAATCGATGGCTTCGAGATTTTCCCGTCCGCCATACTTATTAGGCTGCCAGCCCCCATCTTTATGGCCGTAGTCTAAATAGAGCATATTGGCTACAGCGTCGATGCGCAGGCCGTCAATATGGTACTGAGTCAGCCAGAAGAGGGCACTTGAAATGAGGAAGGACTGTACTTCGGTCCGACCGTAATCAAAGTTCATCGTGTCCCATTCTTTGTTTTCGGCTAACATGGGATTGCCCGATTCGTAGCACGGTTCACCGTCGAAATGACGGAGCCCATGGGCATCGCGGCAAAAATGGCCGGGTACCCAGTCGAGGATGACACCAATGCCGTTGCGGTGGCAAAGGTCGACGAGATACATCAATTCTTCGGGCTTGCCATAGCGGCTGGTCGCCGCAAAGTACCCTGTCCCCTGATAGCCCCACGAGCCATCGAAGGGATATTCACAAAGGGGCATCAGTTCGATGTGCGTGTAATGCATGTCTTTGACGTAGGCCACGAGCAAGTCAGCCGTTTCTTTGTACGTCAAGACCTTGCCGTCTGCATCGCGCCGCCACGAGCCGAGATGGACTTCATAGGTCAGCATTGGTTCTGTATACGAATCGTAGGCACTACGGCTTTCTTGCCATTTCTTATCCTTCCATGTGTAATGGAGTTTCGTCAATTTCGACGCTGTTCCAGGACGAAGTTCGGCTGCAAAGGCATAGGGGTCGCTCTTTAAGATAACTTCGCCACTGCTCGTCGTAATGGCGTACTTATAGAGATTCCCTTCTTCGAGACCTTCAATATAGGTCTGCCAAATACCGTTGCCTACGGAGCACCGTTCCATGGGATTAGCCTTCGTATCCCAGTTGTTAAAATCACCGACGACACTTACGGCTTGTGCATGCGGTGCCCACACGGCAAAGCGCACGCAAGATTTGCGGCGCAGTACCGTAAAATGAGACCCAAACAAGCGGTAACTTGCATCGTTCGTGCCTTGGTGGTATAAATACGTACTATACTCATCTATTGCGCTAAGTTTCATGGTCATACCACATCCTTCATACCCTTATTTTACGGGCGTTGGTTTAATGTGCCAAATGTCGTTGGCATATTCCTGAATCGTCCGGTCACTGGAGAAGAATCCAGATTGAGCAATATTGATGACACTCGAACGGAGCCAGCCGTCGCGATCTGTATAGCGTCTTGCCACTTCTCCTTGAGCTTTGCAGTACGGTTCAAAGTCTTTTAAGACGAAGAATTCATCATTCCGGTCGAGGAGGGATTCATAGAGCATGTAGAACGAATCGCCCTGAATGGAGCCATCGACTAAGGAATCCATGAGACGGCGAATATTTTCGTCTGTACCATACATATTCCACGCTGAATAGCCGCCGTGGAGATAGTAATTCATGACTTCGTCCGCACGCAGGCCAAAGATGACACTGTTTTCATCGCCTACGCGTTCGTGGATTTCGACATTTGCCCCATCCATCGTACCGAGCGTAATGGCACCGTTCATCATAAATTTCATGTTCCCTGTACCGGAAGCTTCTTTCCCGGCTGTAGAAATCTGTTCACTTACATTGGCTGCCGGGAATAAGAGCTGCCCTAAGGAAACGTTATAGTTTTCAAGGAACAAGACTTTCACTTGCTTGCTCACGCGCGGGTCGCTGTTGACGAGAGCAGCCACGTCGTTAATGAGCTTAATAGTCTGCTTTGCTTCACCATAGCTCGAGGCTGCTTTCCCACCAAAAAGGAAGGTTCGCGGTACGATTTTCATCTTTGGATTGTCCCGCAAGAGATAGTACAAGTGGAGAATATGCAAGACATTGAGGAGCTGCCGTTTATACAAGTGAATCCGCTTGATTTGAATATCAAAAATAGATTTCGTATCGACGACGAGACCGTATTTGTCTTTAATGTGTTTGGCTAAAATTTCTTTCCGCAATTCTTTGACACCAGAAAGCTTTTCACGGAACCCTTTGTCATCAGCAAAGGGCAAGAGGTCGCTGAGCCGTTCCGGATGGAGCCGCCATTTGTCGCCAATAGCTTCGTCAATGAGGCTGGAGAGCTGCGGATTGGACTGAACGAGCCAACGGCGGTGCGTAATGCCATTGGTCTTATTATTAAATCGTTCTGGGAAGAACAGATAGAACGAATGGAGCGTCGAATTTTTGAGAATCTGCGAATGAATGGCAGCGACGCCGTTGACGCTATGACCGCCTAAGACGGATAAATGAGCCATGTGGACTTGACCATCCCAAAGAACAGCTACGTCACGGGCAATGTCGTCACGGCCTGGATATTTCTTGCGCACTTCTTTGAGCCACCGGTTGTTGATTTCTTCAACAATGAGGTAAATCCGCGGCAAAAGCGACTGGAAGAGCGGAATCGACCATTTTTCCATGGCTTCCGGCAAAATCGTGTGGTTTGTGTAGGCGACGGTTTCGTTCGTAACCTTCCACGCTTGGTCCCAAGAGAGCTTTTCTTCATCCATGAGGATACGCATTAATTCCGGAATAATGAGAGCCGGGTGCGTATCGTTAATATGGAGGGCAATGTACTTGCCAAAGTTCAGCATGCTTTCGTTATATTTTTTCTTGTAATGACGGACAATACTTTGTACGCCTGCAGAAACCATGAAGTATTCCTGCATGAGGCGGAGACGGCGACCGTCTTCGGTCTTATCTTCTGGATACAAGAAACGCGAAATCATTTGCACCGCGTTTTTGTAGCGGAATGCCTGATGCCGGTCTCCGGTTGCTAATTCTTTGAGCACGTCTTCACGGGAGTATTCAGCGCGCCAGAGACGGAGCGTATTGACCGTGTTATTCCGATAGCCAATAATTGGCACGTCATACGGTACGGCGCGGACAGCAGAATACTTTTCGTGGACTGCTTCCAGTTCGTCGTCATCAGTCGGCCGCATATAGGCGTTGCCGCCAAAGCGGACGTTGACGGCTTTATCAACTTTCTTTACTTCCCACGGATAGCCGTTAGCCAGCCAGTTATCTGGTAATTCGACTTGCTGGCCGTCCATGATGCGCTGGTTAAAGAGGCCGTATTGATAACGAATACTGCAGCCGTTGCCCGGCATTTGCAAGGCTGCTAAGGAATCGATAAAACATGCTGCAAGCCGCCCTAAGCCGCCGTTCCCGAGGCCTGGGTCCCGTTCTTGCGGAATGACGTCGTCCAAATTCCAGCCCATATCACGTAACCCATCACGGCATACATCTTCCATGCCGACAGCGATAAGGTTGGAATCCAATAAGCGGCCAAGTAAAAATTCGATAGAGAAATAATAGACTTGTTTCGCTTTTTTCTTATCATACTCTTTGTACGTACGAATCCAGTCTTCACTAATGAGGTCTCGGACCATATACGCTACGGTCTGATAGACTTCATTGAGCGTCAAATCCTTCAGGTCTTTTGCCCAAAGGACGTGCGCTGCTTCTGTAAAAATTCGTTTGAATTCTTCCTTATCCTGCCATTTCTTCATAATTTTCCCCTTTACAAAACGTAGCACTTACGGATGCACAATGGGCGATCTTCCGTGCCAGATAAGACAGATTCCGGTTGAATGGACGAGTTTTTGTCGCAGACGACATAATCGAGCTGCGCATCATCGCCAATGACCGTATGCTGCATGACAATGCTGTTACGAATAACAGCATTCTTCCCTACTCGTACCTTGCGGAACAAAATAGAGTTTTCCACGTGGCCTTCGATAATGCATCCGTTGGCTACGAGGGAATTATGAACCTTGGCTTCTTCCATGTACTTCGTTGGCGTTTCATCTTTGATTTTCGTGTAAATGTGATGCTGTTTGTCCTTTAAGAACAAATTATGCCACGTACTTTCATGGAGGAAGTCCATATTCACATCAAAATAAGACTGGACAGAGTCAATGCGTTTGGCAAAGCCCGTGTAATTGTAGCCAAAGATGCGCAGGCGGTCGACGTTGCGTTTTAAGACGTCCGTCACTAAGTGCGTATACCCTTTGACATGGGCCCGGCGAATGCAATGCTGGAAAATTTCACTGTCCATGAGGATACTGCGCTGGTAGAGATTATCCCCGGCTTTAATATCCATTTTAGCTTCAATATTGGTGACGCGGTTCTTATCACCTACGGAAATAACATAGCCATCACGGCCAAAATCTTCTTGCTGCGTCTGGTAGACAATGGTAACATCGGCGTTGTGATGACGATGGTAATGCAAGAGCTCATCGTAGTCGATATTCTGTACCATGTCGCAGCCAGATAATAAAATATAAGGCTTATTGCCCCGTTTGACGAAGGTCAAATTTTTATAATACGCCCGAATATCCCCTTCTACAGGATGCTGAATATCTTCAAGGTCTGGTGGTAAATAGAAGAGGCCGTCTCCTTTACGGGCTAAGCCCCAATCTTTCCCGGAACGAATGTGGTCTAAGACGGAACGGGACTGTGCCGACAACAAGAGGCCTACAGTGCCAATGCCGGCATTGACGATATTCGAAAGAGTAAAGTCGATTAAGCGGAACTTCCCGCCAATAGGCATCGTCGCCAAGGGCCGCGTTTCATTAATATCTGGTAAACAATTATCATCCCGTAAATTTATCATTGCAATCATATCTGTGCTCATGCCTATTTTCCTCCTTCCGCTGCTGCACTTTCACCTTTACGGCCTAAGACTTTGACGCTGCCGTCGTCACTCTTAACGACAGCGTTTTCATGAATCATGCAGCGTTCGCCTAAAATGGCTTTTTCGACGACAGCCCCTTTTTTAATGACTGTCCCCGGCATGACAACAGAATCCGAAACCCGTGCGCCTTCTTCGATAGTGACATCATAGAAAATGACGGAATTGACGACAGTCCCTAAAATATCTGCCCCTTCGGCAATGAGGGAACTTTTCGCACTGCCATTAGGCCCAATGAAATGAGGCGGTAAATTCTGATTGCCTGAATAAATACGCCAGTTCGGATTGTTTAAATCGAGACTTGGGTCATCAGCTAAAAGGTCCATATTGGCCTGCCATAAGCTTTCAATGGTGCCCACATCTTTCCAGTACCCTTCAAACGGATAGGCATACAGCGGCAATTTGTCTGCCAGCATAGCGGGAATAACATTTTTCCCGAAATCGTGTTCTGACGTTTCATCTTTAGCATCAGCGCGGAGGTATTTTTCTAAGACAGTCCGATTGAAAATATAAATACCCATAGACGCTAAATTACTTTCCGGTTTCTTTGGCTTTTCTTGGAACTTCGTAATCCGCATAGCATCGTCCGTTACCATCAAGCCAAAACGGCTTGCTTCTTCCCAAGGCACGCGAATGGTTCCGATCGTGACGCTAGCGTTATGTTTTTTGTGGAACGCCAGCATTTTTGAGTAATCCATGGAATAAATATGGTCGCCTGATAAAATCAGCACGTAGTCATCGCCGACCATTTCCATGAAATTAAGATTTTGGTAAATCGCATCAGCCGTACCGCGATACCAGTTCGAGCCGTTGTCACTCGTATACGGCGGTAAGACGAACGTGCCGCCTGTATCAGAATCTAAGTCCCACGAGCTGCCGTTGCCGACGTACCAGTTCAATTCGAGCGGCTGATACTGGGTCAAAATCCCGACGGTCCCAATGCCAGAATGACGGCAGTTACTGAGCGGAAAGTCAATGATGCGGTATTTACCGCCAAATAACACGCCTGGTTTCGCTTGGTCTTTGGTTAACACACCGAGGCGGCTACCCTTACCGCCAGCGAGAATCATTGCCAAACACAAACAATTCGATTTTCTCATGAATGTTCCTCCTTGCTATTGAACAACCAGCGTGCCACGACCTTTGCCCCTCTGTCTATTCGTACGATTTGTAAAACTGGTTGTTACATGTTTCTGTGTTGTACTGAGAAAGTAACTTCCTAGATATACAAATTATACATCATTTTATAAAAAAAATTAAGGGACAAAAATGGACTTTATAGACTGTTCCAGAAGATTTATCTTTGCTTTACATAGATTTTACGTTTATCTTAAAAATATAGACAAAAATAGGAGAGAAATGGCTTCTCTCCTATTCGTCTAGTATAACTATTCGCTATATGCTATTAATCATTTATATATGACTGAATGGTTTCACTCGTAAAGGGAAGAATGTCCACTGGGAATGGCATATCCCTTAAGATTTCTACGGCCAGCGGTGCTGTATCGGTCGTCGTCCGGACGTAGCCAAGGCCTGCTTTGCCGTCTAAGGCCGTGACGACGCCGACATATTCATACCCTTCCATAATGCGCGTGACCATGGTCATTTCAGACGGCGGAATCTTGAAATATACCCAATCGCTGCTAAGCATGGCTGCCTACTTTCCGGCGCATCATGCTGTACGGTTCAAGAGGCGTATCCATAGGCAGGCCGACGAGTTCTTGAGGATGACGGGCTGCATCGACAGGTGCGCCGTCTTCGCCAAAAATCTGAGGAATCGTGTACGTTACGAGGTCGCCCTTAGGCTGCAAGAATTCGACTGTCTGCCCTACTTTGAAGTGATTGCGCTGTTCAACGTAAGCTATTTTCTTTACGGCATCATACGATTTTACAAGGCCAATAAATTCGTGGGTCTGGGTGTTGCTCGAATGGCTGTATACTTGGTCGGCCTCAGTCGGGCGATGGACAGAAAAGCCGCGCGTATAGGGGCGATGGGAAATTTTTTCTAATTCATCGATCCATTCTTGTTTTACTGTGAAATGGGTCGGGTCTGCTTCGTATGCATCGAGAGCTTGGCGATAGACTTTGACCACTGTCGCTACGTAGTGGATACTCTTCATGCGCCCTTCGATTTTCAGGCTCGATAGTCCTGCGTCGTATAAATCAGGAAGGTACGGCAAGAGACAGAGGTCTTTGGAGTTAAAGATGTACGTGCCCCGTTCGTCTTCGACGACTGGGAAATACTGGCCCGGCCGTTTTTCTTCGACAATATTATATTTAAACCGACAGCATTGGACGCATTGGCCGCGGTTAGAATCGCGATTTTGTGTGAAATAATTACTGAGCAGACAGCGGCCTGAGTACGAAATGCACATGGCTCCATGGACGAAGCCTTCTAAGTCGACAGGTACTTTTTCGTGGATTTCTTTAATATCCCGTGTGCTCACTTCGCGAGCCATGACGACACGGGACGCACCTTGTTCATACCAGAATTTGACAGCAGCCCAGTTCGTCGTATTGGCCTGGGTCGATACGTGTACAGGTAAGTTCGGAGCTACTTGACGGGCTAAATAAAAAATCCCTGGGTCTGCAATGAGGACGGCATCGGCGTGAATTTCTTCTAAGTATTTCAAGTAATCAGGCAGGCGTTTTAAATCGCTGTTATGCGGGAAAATATTGACGGTCACATGGACTTTCTTCCCTAAGTTATGGGCATAGTCGACGGCTTCTTTTAATTCTGCTTCTGAGAAGTTATCGCTAAAGGCACGGAGGCCAAAGGATTTACCGCCTAAATAGACGGCATCGGCACCGTATAAAAAGGCCATTTTCAATTTATCCATATTGCCTGCTGGCGCGAGGAGTTCCATTTTTTGCATGTTCTTCTATCCTTTCCACTCGGAAACAGTCATGCCGTCTCCGTTTTCAAAAAATACAGACCTAAAATAGCGGGTATCATAGATGAGGTCTAAAAATTGGTGCAGCCGCGTAATGGCTGTGCGGTGTTTGTGCGGAATATAGCCGTTCCAGTAAATCATGTCGTGGTAGCGCATGTTATCGGCCACGATTAAGGCGTTGGGCAACAGTTTGGGGAGTATCTTTTGGAGCTGCCGAATATACTGCCCTTTCGGGCCATCTAAAAAGATGAAATCCCACGGCCCAGAGAGCGTATCGATGAGAGCCGTCCCATCCCCTTGGAGCGACGTAATCTGTGACGCATACGGCGACTGGTTCATAAAATGCCGCGCTGTGGCGACTCGTTCCTCATCAAGCTCAATGGTCGTAATCTGTCCGCCTGGTGCCATATGCTGGGCTAAGAGGAGCGTCGAGTAGCCAATGGCCGTACCAATTTCTAAGATACGTTTAGGCTGGGCGTTAGCCACGATACTCGTAAAGAGCGGAATTTCGGAATTCCGCAATATCGGTACGTCATGGGCTCTGCCGTAAGCACGCATTTCTTGCAGTATGTCCGTCATGGCATATGCTCCTGAACGTTCTTCATGTGGTCGTCATAGGTGACGGCAAAATAGTTATGCCCTGCTTCATCGGCAACGAAATAGAGATATGACGTTTGCGGTGCGTTGAGAACGGCATTCATACTGTCCATGCCGGGATTGCCAATCGCTCCGGGCGGCAATCCTTCATACATATACGTATTGTACGGCGAATCATACTGCGTTTCTGCAATAGAATAGGCGGCCTTATGGGAGCCCATAGCATACGAAATAGACGCGTCAGACTGGAGTTTCATGTGGATTTGCAAGCGATTTAAAAAGACTGACGCAATGAGCGGCCTATCTTCATCGAATTTCGCTTCTTTTTCGACGAGCGATGCAAGCGTGACGAATTGGTAAATCGAAAGATTCTTGTCACTAATTTTCTGCTTCATGTCCGGTGTCAAGCGGTGGTCAAAATTCTTCAGCATCATAGCCACTACGTCTTGAGCCGTTGCGTTATTCGGGATAAAGTACGTATCTGGGAATAAGAACCCTTCTGTTGGAAAGGTCACGTCACTGCGGTTGCCCTGCATGTACGGATAGAGCTGGGATGTATCTTTGGCAGCAGCCAAGAAATCAGCTTCTGAAATATTCCCTAAGGCTGCGACGGCCTGCGCAATTTGCCAAACTGTATACCCTTCGGGAATAACGAGGCGCGCTGCTTCAGATTTACCGCTCGTCAATTTGCCAAACACTTGGTGCAGGCTCATGTGGCTGTCGAGGACGTATTCCCCTGCTTTTAAGGCACTATCTTGGCCGGTGACCTTAGCCATAAGGCGAAACCACGTCGGGCTCTGGATAAAGCCGTCGTCATGCAATTTGTCGGCTACATCAGACGCCGTCATATCGCTTTCGATGTGAATATACCCGCTTTTAGCAGGCAAAAAAGGCGATGGCACGTAGTAGCTCAGGGTGCTTGCGCCAAGGCCTAAAAGAAGCACACAAAGAACAGCCCCGCTGGCAATGATTTTTGTACGGCTAGCTTTAGGCTGTTCTGGTGGCGTTGCTATATTGTTTTCTTGTTGAGTAATATTTGTTTTCGTATCCATAGGTATTATTATAGCCTATTCCCTAAGGCTTGCCAAATAGCAAATACATATGAATTTTATTAATTTTTTGTGACAATCTTAGTCGTCATCGTGATGCCAATCGCCAGGGGCTGGCCGTCTTGCACCATCACGCGGTGCAAATAATTCTTGCAATGTATCTTCCGAAATGCCTGTCTTTTCGGGCAGTCTATCCATGAAGCGTTGTCTATCTTTTTGCTGCCGTTCGTGGAATCGGTCTAATTCATTTTGTAACTTAAAGGCTTGGTCTTTCGTGATTTTACCGTCTGCTACCATGGCTTGGAGGTGGTGAGAGAAACGGACTTTCATCGCTACTTGGCCAAGGTCGCTCCGTTGTTCAACACGCTGGGGCGGACGACGGGTAGCCCCTGTTTCAGCATCGTACGCGTGGCTCACTGCAACGGGCGACGCCGCTATAATGGCAAAAGCAGCACCGCTAATGCTAAGGGCATGCATGTTTTTTTCAAGATATATCGCATATTCATAGGTCATTCCTCCTCTTTCTTGAACATGCTTATAGTATACGCGTTTACTGTTACAACTCCGTGGCGCAGGCGTTACACTACACGGCCAATTCCATGGCGTTTTGCACCTTTCTTCGTAAAAAAGAATACACCATATGCCATCTATATTGTAAAAAAACACGCCCTCAAGAAAGAGAGCGTGTCGTATTTTATGATTTACGTGCTGTCCACGTGCGGTTTTGCTGGGCCAATTCTTCGCCATCTAAGGCATCTTGTTTTGCTTTAAAGGCATTGAATTGGTCTTGTGCTGCTTTTACCGCCTCTTGGGCAGCCTTAATCTTGGCTGTCTGTTCTGGTGTGGCTTTGGCATCTTTACCGCGCTTCTTGATATCTTCAGCCATTTCCTTTTGCATATCTTCTAAGGCTTTTTGTGCCTCCGTCACGACATCGGCGTACTGTTGCAACTCTTTATGCTTAATCTCTTGCCGTACATCTGCTTCTAAGGGCACATCCGGCGTATTATGGACATCGACATACACTTCAAAGAGACGATTCCACGGGAGCGTCACATTGACCGTCTTCGGGTCTACGCCGAGATAGGTCTGGGCATACCGCTGGACTTGTTCCTTCGTCCGGCTCTGGAGTTCGCTCATTTCGGTAGGATAATACTGTTTAATCGTGCCGGCTTCGAGCTTTTGCTGCATACGGTAAATATAATCGCGAATATTGGCCTGGTATGCCCAGTTATCGAGATACTGGGTGGTCAACATATTGTTGTGCGCCTGCTCCGTCATGGCCGGTGCCAGTACGCCTTGGGCAATGCCGTAGCCAACAGAATTACTAGCCGTATTCCAGCCGTTATACGCAGCTAAGCGATACATCATCTTATCTTTATACAGCCCATAGACTAAGGTATTATCCGAACCATTGGAAAAGGCCATATCGACGAGGCTCACAGGAATTCCTGCGCCCACAGCCGTTTCGATTTGCCCTAAAAAGTCTTTCGTCGACTGGAGCATAATGGGGAAGTTTTCAAAATTACCAGATTCGCTCGTCGACGTCGTGAGCGGTGTATTCACAGCGAGCAGTAAATCAGGCCGTTCTGTATTCGTCACAGTACCGCCAATGGCTTCAATATGTTCGGCAATGGTTTTGCCAATGGCTTGTCCATCGTAACTAGGCACAGTCTTTTCTCCACCGCCAAGGGGATAAATAACCGTCACTTTGGGATGGTTATTCGTAAAGTCGTTGTGGGCCCGCGTAATGAGGAGCAATCCTAACTGATCGGCACCAGGGAAGGACCCAAAGGCCGTCTTCGGAATAGTTGCACCGGCTTCTTCGAGATACTTCGATTCCAGCGACGACTGAGTATTGACGGAATTATCATCGTGGCCAAGGCTAAAGTATGTAAACGTTCCTTTCCGCACATCTTCGATTAAGCGGTAGTTAATCATCATGTTCTTTTCGCGGCGGTTCCACCAGTCTTGGAGATACTCTAAGGGCACGCGGCGCATAATGGCAAACCAATCGTTCCGTTCTTGCGGATTAAGGGGTTCACTGTCCATCTTCGCTTGGAGCGATGCGAGCTGATAAATATCAGACCCTACTTTTAAATAATAATCCGGTTCGACGCCCTTACCGCCAGCCCAAGGACTGCGCATGACCGTACTAAAGACGTAAATCGGCTTGCCTGCGTACTTGCCGTGGAGTGCTTCGACCTTAGCCAGGCGCGTCGTCAGCGTATCCATAGATAAATTATGTTTCCGCGAATCGACGAGACCGCCGTAAACTAGCGAATCAATCGATAAGACCATAGCATCGGCCTGGCCTGCATTGCTTTCTACCCAGGACATGAGCTTTTCCGGATTCCCTTGGAACTGAGACCCAGATAAATATTTTTGCGGCGGCGTGAGCACCGTATATCCTGCATCTTGCGCCGTCTTCACCGTATAGGCAAAATCGACAGGCCTGTCATCTTGCGGTACATATAAAATCGTCTTCGCCATGACCTCAGGACTCAGGCAGACCATCATCGATACGACGGCCATAGCGACTGCTTTTTTCCACTGTTTCACTACATCCACTCCTTACATGACGTACTCTGGACTCTATTATAGCAAAAAATATAGCGAAATGACACCCTACCACCGTGCACCCGGACGGCGGCGCGCAATATGCGGTAAATTCCAGTGAAACTGCAAGGTCAATAAGCGAATGCCCACAGTCGCCAAGAATGAAGCCATAGCCGCCTCGACAGTCGACACATCAGGCAAACTGATAAACACATATAAGACAGCTGCACCAATAATCGAAGCAGTTGCGTAAATATCCGTTTTTAAGACACCCGGAATGAGACCGGCCAAGACATCACGAATAACACCACCGCCCACAGCGGTAATCACACCGAGCGTAATGTCCAGTATCCATAACTCGGGATACATAGAATACCCTAAGAGCGTCCCTGTAATCGTAAACGACCCAAGGCCAATAGCATCACAGAGCAAATATAACTGCTTCGACCGCGTCGCAAAAATAGGCTTATCTTGAAAGCGTACGTACCGAATCAGTAAAGCCGTGCCGACAATAGAACCCATAATGAGCCAGAAATAGAGACCGCTCCGAAAAGCCGTCGGCGGAATACGGCCAATGAGGAGATCGCGGACAATCCCACCACCTACTGCCGTTGCAGCAGCTAAGACGAAACTGCCGAAAATATCCATGCGTCGTGTCGTCGCTACGAGGACACCGGAGATTGCAAAGGCAATAGTACCGAGAATGTCGAAGATTTGCCACCAAATGGATTCCATAACCTATATAAACCACCTTTCAGGATGTGTTAGCAGTTCTTATAGTAATGTAAAAAAAGAGAATACGCAAGCAAAACATAATAAAACCCGCCTACTATCGTATTGGTTCATCAGCATGAACAGCCACTTCACCAATTTCCGGTCTTCCTTCGATGTATTTAACCCAAGCAAAGTTGGGCTATATCCTTTGCGCTCATTGCGCCTTACGTTTCGTGCTTTTGCACAACATATCACGAGGAGGAGTAACTTGTCAATAGATTTACAAATACGAAAAAGCTTATTATGAGACAATATATACATGTCTATAAGAAAATAGAATTATACGTATTACATTTAATTTACAAATAATTACAAAATTTACGGGATTTGCTATTGACTCTTTCGTTTAATAGCGTAAACTATAGGTACTTATATTAAACGATATAAGAGGAAGGAGTCATTATCATGGCAGAAGTTAAATTTGTTCCAGCAAAAACATTAAAAGAAAAACCAGACGTATCTACAATTGGATTTGGTACTCACTTTACAGATTACATGTTCGAAATGACCTACGATGAAGGTCAAGGTTGGCATGACGCACAAATCATCCCCTATGATGACATTAAAGTCAGCCCGGCAAACGCAACACTTCATTACGGCCAGGCTATTTTCGAAGGCATGAAAGCATACCGTCAGGGCAACGATGTCGTCATTTACCGTACACGCGACCACATCGCTCGTCTCAACCGTTCCGCTAAAATCCTCGATATTCCGCAGGTTGACGAAGAATTCACATACCAGGCTCTCCATCAGTTGATTACGATTGAAAAAGCTTGGGTTCCGACCAAACGCGGTCAGTCCTTGTACATTCGTCCGTTCATCTTCGCTTCCGACCCATTCCTCGGCGTAAGCGTTTCCAAACAGTATAAATTCTACATCATCTTATCCCCTGTTGCTGCATACTATGCACACGGCTTCGCTCCGGTTAAGATTAAAGTAGAAGACGAATACGTTCGTGCCGTAAAAGGCGGTCTCGGTGCTGCTAAAACACCGGCTAACTACGCTGCCAGCCTCCATGCAGGTTTGCTCGCTCATGAACAAGGCTATGACCAGGTTCTCTGGCTCGACGGTGTTCATCGTAAATACATCGGTGAAGTTGGTTCCATGAACATTCTCTTCAAAATTGACGGCAAAGTCGTTACACCGAACCTGGACGGCACTATCCTCGATGGCATGACACGCCGCAGTGTTATTGCTGTTTCTAAATCTTGGGGGGTTCCTGTTGAAGAACGTCCGATTACTATTGAAGAACTCATTCAGGACTACAAAGACGGCAAACTCGAAGAAGTCTTCGGTTCTGGTACAGCTGCTGTCATCTCCCCTGTTGGTGAACTCGGCTACAAAGGCGAACACTTCAAAATCGGCGATGGCCAGACTGGTCCGTTCGCTCAGAAAATGTTCGATTTCATCACAGGCATTCAGTGCGGTGCTGAAAAAGATACGTTTGGATTTATTGATAAAGTTACAACGATGGACTAATTGTTACGCGTCGTAACAATTAGTCTGAAAATAAAAGATAAGCACCTACTTTTCTTAAGCCGGGATCTTCGAAACGGCACAGAAAAGTAGGTGCTTATCTTTTTTATCTATTTTCATTCTATTGGCATGCCGCCGGTGATTTTTTGGAAAAGATAGATTGTAAAATAAAGTGCGACAACTAAAAAACTCACAGTAGATTTCGTGTA